>Ga0228535_1001540_pt1 | contig 33547 bp, 23 predicted proteins | sample SJ1metagenome_FD_168457 | JGI IMG/M metagenome (GOLD analysis project Ga0228535, IMG submission 168457) | Enriched culture of PCE-dechlorinating microbial communities from Ithaca, New York, USA - SJ1 | ecosystem: Engineered > Modeled > Simulated communities (microbial... > Unclassified | place...
CGAGCTCAGCGGGCTTTCCGGCCAAATCCAGGATCTTGTCTTTGGTTTTGCAAGCAAAGCTGGTGAAACAGGCAAACTGTACGGCTCAATCACCACCCAGATGATCGCAGACGCCATCAATACCAAGCTGGGCATCACCAGGATCAACCGGCATCAGATTGAATCTGAACCCATCCGCTCTCTCGGCGAGTTCATTGCAAAAGTTCAATTAACCATGGACCTGAATCCTGAAGTAAAAGTAATTGTGTACCGCGAAGGCGAAATGCCTGCAGCTTTAAAACCAAAGCCGGAACAGACCGTTGTTCCTGAACCGGTAGCCGCAGAATCCGATGCTGCTAAGGCTGCTAATGCTGATATTGCAGAAGTAAAGTCCGTTGAAGAGTAATCCCGGTTACAGGATAATTGCTGAAACAGTAAGCTAAGTGACTGATGACAGCAACCGTTGGTGAGCAATTAAGAAATGCTCGAGAACAAAAGCGGCTTACCATAGAGCAAGCCGCTTTTGCTACTCGTATCAAGCCAGAGTATTTACGCGCCTTGGAGATGGATGAACGCGAAGTCATTCCTTCGCAAGTTCAGGCAAAAGGCTTTCTAAGGCTGTATACCGGGTATCTCAACCTTGACTCCAAACCATTGTTAGACCTGTGGAACGGGATCCTTCCGGTTAGTGAAGTAGAAATTCCTGCCGTTCCGAAACCCAGTGATGATCTTGATGCCCTGCCAGAACTGATATCTGTTTCAGAAATTGACACTGCTGAAGAAAACAACGCAGAATTATCACCGGAAATTGAAATATCAGAATCTTTTGAAATTCAAGATACTGTTACACCTGAGAAAGTAATGAATTTTCCTCCTGTTGCTGAAGAACACCTTCGGGAGATTGGCGTCCAGCTTCGGGAAAGGAGGCAGACTGTTGGACTGCAGTACTCTGATGTTGAAAAGTTTATCCACATCCGAGCCCACTACTTGAAAGCCCTTGAAGACGGACAAATCGCGAACCTGCCTTCCTTTGTCCAGGGTCAAGGCATGCTGACAAATTATGCCAGGTTCCTGGAATTAGATGTTGACAGCCTGTTATTGAAATATGCTGCCGCGTTGCAAGCCAGGAGGGAAGCCCTGCAGCCTGCTTCAAATGGTACCAAGCGTATCATTATACGGAACAATGGAAAAAACAGCCATGGGTTAGGCAAATACCTCAGCGCTGACCTTTTAATCAGCGGAGGTGTAATTCTTGGACTGCTTGCTTTTGCAATCTGGGCAGCTATCAGTGTCAATAACACCAGGATCCAGTCCATCCGCCAAACTCCAGTATCTATTTCAGAATTGCTTTTAACCACTATCGAAAGCTCTAAAGATACAATTGTGATTCAGCAGCAAGGGACAGCAGTGGCGACATCAGTCCTGGCAGGTGAAAGTGATGGCGTACCTGAAATTGTCAACCCGCAACCTTCCATCGCTGCAGGAACCGAAAACGGTCAACCGGTACAGGTAACTGTTATCAGCCGCCAGCGAACCTGGCTGAAAATTATTGCTGATGGTAAAGAATCATTAAATGACCGCATCATTCCAGGAAACGCTTACACCTTCTCAGCCCTTACCAGCATCGAACTGTTTACAGGCGATGCTTCAGCCATTCAGATCATCTTTAACGGGCAAGACCTGGGAAAGTTAGGGAATCCCGGACAGGTAATCAATCTAACATTCAATCCAACAGGAATGACCACACCAACCATCGCTCCAATTCCAACGGCAACACCGTCACTGGTGCCGACAAACACTCCGACGCTAACTCCGACGGTATTTATGACTCCTACAGTAACACCCTTTATCCCGTAACACAGGCCATAAAGCATGAGAGAGAATACTTTTTACCTTACCTCGCTTGGTTGTGCAAAAAACTCAGTCGATGCTGATTCGATGGCAGCGTTGCTTATTCAAGATGGCCTTGTTCCAGTCGAAAAACCATCAAAAGCCCGGTATCTCATCGTGAATACATGCGGCTTTATAGCTCAGGCAAGGGAAGAATCCTTTTCCAAGCTTAAATCTTTAGCTCAAACCAAGCGGGATGGCCAGTACCTGCTGGCTGCAGGCTGCCTGACACAACGATATGGAAATCTAATCCTGGATGAGGTTCAAGGAATTGATGGAATCCTTGGTACCCGCAATTGGGCAAGCATTCTCCCCGTGATAGCGAACATGCGTTCCGAAAAACCGGCACTTCCATACATGGATATTTTTAATGATGCTCCAGTTCTAATGGATTATCCGCACATTTCCAGGGTTTCGGTCCAGGGAGCCAGCGCCTATCTGAAAATTGCTGACGGCTGCAGGCGCAATTGTGCCTTCTGCGCCATTCCATCCATAAAAGGAAAAAATGTCAGCCGCACCACGGATGCCATCCTCTCCGACGCAAGGCTGCTCCAATCCCAGGGCATTAAAGAGATAAACCTGATATCTCAAGATACCACTGATTATGCATCCGATTTTGGAGTAAAAGACGGCCTTGCAAATCTGATTGATGAACTCTGTACTGCAATTCCAGATGTACCGTGGATTAGGCTTCTATACGCATTTCCCGGTTTTGTTTCAGACCGGCTTATTGAAAAGATGGCAAGCCGTCCCCAGATACTGCATTACCTGGACATTCCTTTACAGCATGCAGATCCCAATATTCTGAGGAGTATGTATCGACCATCTAATGTTGATTGGACAATAAAGACGATCGAAAAAATGCGCAATGCAATGCCCGACCTGGCAATTCGTACAACTTTTATCGTTGGTTATCCGGGTGAAGGTGAGAAAGAATTTCAAACTCTCCTGGATTTTGTTTCTGAAATCCGTTTTGACAAAGTTGGCGTCTTTCCGTATTCATTTGAAAAAGGTACTCCGGCTGAACACCTCGGGGATCCGGTATCGGTGGAAGAAAAAGAAGCAAGGGTGGAAAGGTTGATGCTGCTGCAACAGGATATTTCTTTAAAGCAAAACCTGAAACTGGTTGGAAAGATAATTCCGGTATTGATCGAAGGCAAGGACGAGAATGTCCTGATTGGAAGGTCTTCCCGGGATGCGCCCGAGATCGATGGCCTGGTGTTTGTTGACGGAAATTCCAATCCGGGTGATTTAGTTAATGCCAGGGTGACGGATACAATGGTCTATGACCTGATCGGTAAAATCATCTAGCTGCAAGCCGGGCACGCATTAACAAAAAAGCAAACCATTCCCTTATTGAATTTCGGCTTCCTCCTCTGTATAATCAAACTTAGCTCACAGGAAGGAGGTGATGAAATTTGAAAAGGGTTAATCTAACCAAAGGTCAAGGTCTTGTTGAATATGCATTAATCCTCATTCTGATCGCACTAGTCATTATTGTGGTATTAACCCAGTTTGGCACTGCACTTGAAGAAACCTACACCAGCATCATATCCAGCTTATAAAATCATTACACGAAAAACACCCCAAAAGGGTGTTTTTCAATTATCATATAGCCATCTCACTTGACAGGTATGGTGCTTTATGACTCAAAAGTTAATCCTCTTTCTTGTTGCACCTGAATTTGAAGATCTTGAATTTTGGGTGCCCCTGATGCGCATGCAAGAAGAAGGGCATCAGGTAATTGTCGCAGGGAAAAAAGCGAAAGAAGTCTACACTGGAAAACACGGCCTGATGGCGATCAGCGATATGACTTTTGATAACATCAACCCGGAAGAATTCGATGCTGTGGTCATCCCAGGCGGATGGGCACCAGACAAGCTGCGCCGGTATGATTGCGTCAAGTATATTGTCCGAACGATGTACGAACAGAACAAGATCATTGGAATGATCTGCCACGCCGGCCTGGTCGGCATCAGCGCTGGTATCGTATCTGGACATCTGGCTGTCGGCAGTGAGGGGATTAAAGATGATCTGATCAATGCCGGTGCAATATGGACTGACCAGGCAGCGTTTAGAAGCAAGAATATTGTGTGGGGAAGGGTCATTGCCGACATTCCCCATTTCTGTAAAGAACTTGTAGCAGCATTAAAAGATTAGTTTCTACAGTTTTGCTGAAACCAGGGCAGCTACCTGCTGCAATGCTTCATCAAGCCGGGCAGGATCCTTTCCGCCGGCTTGCGCCAGGGCTGGTCTTCCACCCCCGCTCCCGCCAATCACGGGAGCGATCACTTTAACGATATCATTCGCAGATATGCCTTTTTGCACCAGGTCATCCGTCACCGCGGCGATAAGCATAGGTTTATCTTCAACGACGGTGCCAAGCACAACCACCCCGCTTTTGTACCTGTTGCGGAATAAGTCAGCCATGGTCCGTAAGATGTCTGCGTTTGCCTGATGGATACTTACAGCCAGAACCGGGACATCCTTTACCAACGGTACATCGTTTAACCGTCCCTGGAAATCACGAATTGCCTGTTCTTGCTGCAATTTAAGGAATTGCTTTCGGCGTGTTTCACTATCTTCCAGCAAACCTATGACTTTTTCAGGAACCTCTTCTACTTTGGTCTCTAAAAGTTGTGAGGTGCGCTGTAAAATGGAAAACCTCTTTCGGACCAGGTCATAAGCGCCGCGCCCGGTAACTGCCTCAATCCGCCGGATGCCTGCCGCTGCACTGGATTCGCTTACAATTAAGAACATGCCAATATCGTTTGTTGCAGTTACATGAGTCCCACCGCACAACTCATAAGAGATCTTTTCATTTCCATCAGCAATAGTCACAGTCCGAACCACATCGCCGTACTTTTCTCCGAACAATGCCATTGCACCTTCTTCCATTGCCTGGTCAAGTTTCTTTTCAATGAAATTCAGGCTATATCCATGCGCAATCTCTTCATTAACAATATTTTGTACCAGTTCGATTTCCGAGTGAGTCATGGCTTCGGGATGGGTAAAATCGAACCTTAATTTATCAGGAGCAACGAGTGAACCTGCCTGGCGGGCATGGTCCCCAAGTACTTTATGCAAAGCAGCATGCAGGAGATGAGTAGCAGTATGGTTCCGCATGATGTCATTACGGCGGTCTGCATCTACTTCCAGCACTCCTTCGTCCCCATCGCAGATCTTACCCTGCAAGATAACACCCCTGTGGACAATCGCTCCGGCTGCTGGACGCCTGACATCAGTAATCTTAATTACTGCGCTACCTGCCCGGTAAGTCCCCTGGTCTGCTATCTGACCGCCTGCCTCAACATAAAAGCAAGTCTCAGGAAATATTACATCCACGGCATCATTTTCGAGAGCACAGGTAACCCGTTCTCCATTTGAGAATAGAGCTAACACAGGTGTTTTTACCGACAGGCGTGTATATGGATCGTACAATACCCCTGACCGGTCTAGCGAGCCATCCTCAATGAGTTCTTCGACCACTTCACGGAACAGTTCTACTTCTTCACCGCCCAGGGCTCCAAAACTTTTACCAGCGCCCGATGCATCCCTGTGTTCTTCCATGGCTTGTTTAAACCCGGATTCATCCACATCCAATCCGTGCTCACGGGCTTCGTCGCGCGAAAGCTCTAATGGTAAGCCGTGGGTAGCGTACAGGTCAAACAACTCTTTGCCGGGCAGAATGTTGGAACCCGAATTTCTAACAGTCTGCATCAATTCATCCAGGCGCTGCATGCCGGTTTCGATGGTCCGCTGGAACCTGGTTTCTTCACGGGTAATGTTATCCAGGATACTCTTCTTGTTCCGCTGCAGCTCTGGATACGCTTTTCCATAGTTCTCAATCACTGCCTGGGCAATTTCAGCCAAGAATGGTTTTGTCAAGCCAATTTTTCCGCCAAACCGGCTGGCACGGCGGATGATCATCCGGCAGATGTAATTGCGGCCCGTGTTTCCCGGTACCACGCCATCTGCAATTAAAAACGCAGCTGCGCGGGCATGATCAGCAATTACCCTGAATGGAGTAAAATCTGCATCCATATCTGCTATGCTGTACCCGGTCAATTCCCTCACTTTACCTGTAAGGGGAGTAAACAGGTCGGTCCTGTAGTTTGAATTCACATGCTGGATCACTGAAGTTATGCGTTCAAATCCCATTCCCGTATCCACATGTGTGGCTGGCAATGGTTCCAATGTAGTGGCATCGATCCTGTTGTACTGGATGAAAACAAGATTCCAAAGCTCAATGATCCTATTACAATCGCCGTTCACCCTGCAGACATGCCCGGGTTCATTTTTCTTATTACAGAAACCCTCCCCCATGTCGATATGAATCTCGCTGTCAGGGCCGCAGGGACCAACATCAGCCATCTCCCAAAAATTTTCTTTACGGCCGAAGAAAACGATATGCTCGGGATTTATTCCAGGCTGTTCAGCCCAAACAGACGCAGCCTCATCATCTGTAGGAATTTCGCCTTTCTCATCCTTAAAACAGGTAACCCAAAGGCTTGTTTTGTCCAATCCCCATACTTCAGTCAATAATTCCCAGGCCCAGGTAATTGCCTCACGCTTGTAGTAATCACCAAAAGACCAGTTTCCCAGCATTTCAAAAAACGTATGGTGGGTATCATCCCTGCCGACGTCGTCCAGGTCATTGTGTTTACCCGCCACTCGCATGCATTTTTGTGAATTTACTGCCCGGGAATAAGTCCGGTTGTCAGTACCCAGGAATACATCCTTGAATTGCACCATCCCAGCATTGGTAAAAAGAAGGGTTTGATCACCTCCTGGTACCAGTGATGATGACGGTACAACGGTATGCCCTTTTCCTACAAAAAAGTCGATAAAGGATTGTCTGATCTCTGCACCAGTTACGGGATGGCTCATAAAATTTCTCCTTAAAATCACATAGAAAATGTATTATAAGTGAACAAGGTCAATGAATCAATAAAAAAGCGGCTTGCGCCGCTTTCTTTTTGATTTTTTGTTTTTCTACCTGGACACCGCCAGTTTGATCATTTTTCCTGAAGAATCAAGGGTAGCACGGGCATAATGTTGATGCACTGTGTTAAATGATTTTACCTGTTTGCTGATGGTAACTACCATTTTTCCTGTGTTGCCTTTTGAAGTTCCATCAATCCCGTTCTTATCGCTGGTTTGTTTCACATTATCCGTGCCGCTTATCATTTGCTTGCTAATCACGATTCTGGATGGGTCAATGCCGGGCAGGTAACCCTCTACCATCTCTTTCACCTTGCGCACTTTTTCAGGATTGATGCCGAGGTTTTCGCCTTCATCCTGGGGAGTCTCAACAGATGTCCTTACATCCTCTTTTGTCTTCTGCCGGGCAGACCCTTTACCATTTTTCAGGCTGTTGCTATAAATTGCCATAGGATCCCCGTAAAGGACAAATGATATCAAGGTTTTTTGGTCTTCACCATCCAGGTAATCCTGGCGCTTATTCATTTCCCGCACAAAATCCATTTTAGCTTTTACAAATGCATCCCCTACACGCAAGCCGGAGTTTAGATATTTCCAGAAAAGGTAACCGAGCAAGTCTGCGCCGATCAATGGGGTATCAATGGATCCATAAGAAATGCAAGTGGAACCTGCCACGGCTTTTGAACCGATTGACAAAAACTTTAGAGCCAGCGCTTCATTCTCGGTTTTTTCCAAAATATGCGCGCCATAACAGGCTTCTGTGAATACAAATTCAGGCGACTTTCCTGTTTTATTCACATCAACTGGTTTTAATGCCACGGGGTATTGCACTCCAGAAACACTGCCGCTGGCATCAGGCTGCCCGTACCATTCTGCACTGTCTGAAAGACCATGCAAGTTAAAGTACCCCAATTCTGAGTAGTTGATGCGCTCAGCTGGAAAGCTTCCCGAAAACTCAGGTGGTGAGAGCAGGACATTTTGGCTTTCTCCAATTGGCTTGAACACAGAAGTGGATGCCGTTTTCCATACTGCTGCACTATAGCCGAAATTCTTTTTTCCATTTGATCCCGGCTTGAAAAGGAACAGAGTAATGATTTGCAGCAGTACCTCAAATCCAGGTTTCAGACTCTCAATGAGTGATTTTGATTTCTTTGGATTGGTATAAACTGCCGTAGCCTGCCGCAATGTAGCAAGGAGCAAGCCGGCATCATTTCCTTTTTCACCCGGCAGCCTTCCAACCGGCCATTCAGGCACAAAGTAATTTGAATCTACTGTTGCGTAGGGATTGTCAGAATATACTTCGGTATCTGCATCCTCGGTGGGATTTGGAAGCCTGTGGAAAGGCACAACTTCATTCCCGCCTATTATCAATACCGCACCAATCATGGACCCTTTTTCGGCCAGGATTTTATCGAGGTCTGCCAGGGCAAGTTTCAGCTCCCAGGGGTCGATAGTCTTCGCCACCGGTAAACCCAGCTTGGGATTATTTACCTGGTCATCCGGGAAGTAAACCAGGGCACCCCAACCCTTTAGCTGCTTGGCAGCCTCAGCAAACAGGTTCATTTCCTTTTCCAATACCGCTGCGGTTTGCGGACCGTAGGTATCCAGTAAACCCTTTTTTGTTGAAAGGATGATATACATCGGGTAACGCCCGTCTGCCTTTTCCAGGTTTTTCTGGTTCATTCGTTGGGCAAGCCGTTCAAATGCCTCTTCTACCGACTTAGTGGTTTCGCTCTTTCCAACAACCTTCTCCTTAGTTCCCTCAATCACTGGGCTTTCAATTTCTGAAGCAAACTCCTCGTTTACAGGTTCCTCAACAGCCGTATTCACTTTTTCTGCTGATGAGACAATTTCCTTCACCTCATTTTCGGAAGGTAGTTTTTCAGCGTCAGGATTTGTCTCTTTAGGATTTGTCTCTTCAGGTTTTTCAAATGTTTTTGAGTTGAAGTATTCGGGAGACTTTACCTTACTGGCAGTCACGCCAGGCTCCGCAGTTTTTACATTGTTTACTTCCGCTCCTGAAGTCAGTTTATTCCAGCCGAATAAGGCTGCAATTTCTGCCGGCAGAGGTACATTGAAAACAATCGAACGCACCTCAGGCCAAAGAGCAGCATACGGGTTTTGTTTCCCCCAAACCCTGGCAGCAATCAGACCGTGCGGATCGTGTGTGGCACAACGGTGCAACACTTTAACAGCATAGGCATCATCCCCCCGTTTGAAATAGCTGTCAATCATAAAGTAATTGATTGCCAGGGATTCAGGCCAGCGCTGTAGATACAACGCTGCAAGGTTATTGACTGCTTCCTGATCCTGAAGTTTTGAAACCAGGTAAAGATGAATTATTGCCGCCAGCGGCACATCCAAATTAAAACTAAGAATCTCCTCGATAATCGGGAGGGCTTGTTTATACTGGCCTGTACGGAAATTCTTGATCGCACTGCGAAGCTGGATTCCCCATGCAGGGACAAGATCCTTGTTTTGGACATTCTTGCCCAGTGCATAGGCGCAAGAGATCGATTTTTCAAAGGTATTGCTGTCAGATCCTGCATGTGCAATAGCATATGCTTCCTGGGCGTCCTCAAATTCAGGGTCTTTGCGGCAAATATCACCCAGGATTTCGATTGCCTGTTGTGTTTTTCCATCCATCATCAAGAACTTCGCCAGGTAATAGCTGACCTGCAAGTCTCCCGGATAAGTCGCCAACCATGAAAGTGCAGCCTGGCGGCCGAACCTGATCGAACGTGTTTGTAATGCGGATGCCAGGTAAATCAGCAGTTGTTCGCGCGAAATCGTTGTATGTTGGCTGTAAATAGGTTTGTTTTCGCTCATGGGTAATATCCTTTAAACCTGGTGTACCAGGTTTAATGCAATAATTGCGCCAAGCTGCCGGCGGATCGCCAGGTTGGTGGGTTCCAGCTCAACAGCCCTTCGGAGCATCGCTTCGGCACCGGCATAGTCTTTCATCTCCTTGAGGATATTTCCGGCTGCATGGTAAGCCCTGTAATCTTCAGGAAAAGCTTCTATAGCCTTACGCAAGATGTGGATAGACTGCACTTCTTCGCGCCTTTTCTGGAATAACTCGGCCAGTTCCAGGTATGCTTCTGCATTCTCAGGTGTCTGTCGGATTGCTTCTGCATAATGTTGCACAGCCTGGTCCAGCTGGCCGGTTTTACTCTGAGATTTTCCCAGCCAAAGGTTCAAATCAGGATCGCCAGGATTGATCTTAAGGCCTTGCAATGCAACTTCTGTGAATTTTTCGTTCTGCCCGCACTCATTCATAACCCGGGCAATTAACTTGACCGTGCGTAAAGATTTGTTATTAACCTTATCCAGATCTTCCACCAGAGGTAATGCAGACAGCGCACCATCCACTTCATAGACAAGCTCCGCATGCAACAGGGTGAACTCCGGCATGTCTGAAACATACTGCAAATGCTGTTCGAGGCGTGAAAGGGCTTCTACCGGGCGTTCCAAAGAACGCAATAACTGAACACCATAATAAATGGCTGCAGGGTTTTGCGGTTCTACGCTGACTGCTTGCTGCGCTTTTTCCAGGGCCAGCTCATCTTTACCCTCACGGTAAGCTAATTGCGAAACCAGGATCAAGCAGTCTGCAGTTGCACAACCGGCTTGCCCTAATTCCACTGCAATTTCAGCAGCTTTGCTGTGATTTCCAGATTTCAAATAGGCGCTTGCCAGTGCTATACGTAATTCCTCTTTAGACTGCAATCCGGAACTAACTCTTTCAAGAACTTTCACAGCGGCATCCGCCTGCCCTGCATCGATGAGTGCATACCCGTAAGCCAGGATGTACTTTCCACTTCCATCGTCAAACTGCGAACTTCTTTGGTAAAGCTCAAGTGATTTCTGAGGCTGACCCAGGATATCAGCATACCTGGCAGCCATGGTATACCATTCAGGTTCATTATTCCAGATTCTAAGAGCCGATTCCATTTCTGCAAGTGCGCTGGCGGTGTCACCTGATTCTTCAGCCAGCAAAGCAGCAACCACATTAAACAAGGGTTGTTCGGGATTGCGGGCGAATGCTTTTGCAATGCTTTTAACGCCCTGCTCAACATCGGTTGGCAGGCAGCAGAATGCTTTGTGCAGCATCATCTCAGGGTTATCTTCAAACTGGTTGCAGACTTCGATTGCATTGGAGTGGTTGTTGATCCAGCGGAACACTGCTGCATAAAATGGTGCAGACACATCGTCTGGTCCATATTGAAGCAATGCATGGATGTTTTCCGGATCGGGCTGTAAGACAGCCATGGCAATTGCATACCACTTTTCAATAGCTGGGTCCGGATTAATCATCTTGGCATTGTTGTAAGCCTCTGTTACCTTGTTGGTCCCATCTTCGAGGATGCTTTTATCAACAGCATTACTGACAACAAACAATTCACTCCTCAGCCTGGCGGTGTAAGCTGCATGGGCGTTTGCCTGGATTAAGCGCAGCAGGTTCAATAAAGATCCAGGCTGTACTTTACAGGCTTCTTCGCTTTCCTGGATAGCCAGGTCGTAATAACCCAGTTCTATTGCGCCATCGGACAACCATCTAGATTTAGTAACGGTTGTCAAACCAGCCAGCCACTCTTCGTCCTTTTTTAACACTTTCCAATCATTCGCCGATGACTTAACAGAATTTTGGAACGCAATCCTGGCAACGTTTTCATCACCTTTATGCATCAACATGCGGGCCTGAAGCACTTTCACCCTTGAAACACTAGGATCGAGGATGATCAATTCCTCCAATAGGTGTGAAGCCTCGTCAACGTCATTCCGCTGTAAGGCAATTTCTGCCAGCAATGCCAGGTAATCTTCTACATCTGGCTGATCGTCAGGTTGAATATTCTGTAAAAAGATAGGCTGTTTTATCATCAACCCATCAATTTTGGAATAATCAAGCAAATTGAAAGCTGCCTCAATAGCTTTCGTCCGGATAGCAAGATCCGCAGGTTCTGATTCGAGCATCCCTTCCAGAACATCCAAACCAGCAGCCAGGTTTCCCTGGTTAAAGAACATGGATGCGATTCGGGCGTTGATCCCTTTTTCCGAACTCAACGATTCCATCCAAGAGGTTGTCATCAATGTGTTGCTGGTTTTTGCATAGCTCTCATCATTGTCTGTAAACGTGCCAAGTTTCTTCGCCTTTTGCAGCAGTTCCAGTGCCTGCTGGTCTTGTTTGAGTGCATGACAAATATCTGCCTGATAAGTTAGTAATTGCCTGGTAACCGGAACAGCGTCTATTCCCTTGCTGAGCACCTGAAGTGCCTTTTCATCGCCAAACAGTGATCGCGCCAGGGCTGAAAACTCTAGAACCATTTCTGGGGTTGGGTTTTCCTTCCCTTCGACTGCCTTTTCAAGGCATGTATACCCCGACATTGCATCTTGCAGGCGCAAGTACGAATAAGCGGCTACCTGGTAATCGCTTGCTGTCATAGCAGGATTTTGAATGACCATATCCAGCCACATCCTTGCGGTATCCCCTTCACCATTTTGGATCATCAGGCGGGCTGTATTCAGTGCGAATACCGGGTTATCAGGATTTAGCTCTGCTGCAGATTCAAATGCTGAAATCGATTCAGGCAGCCTGCCTAACCGCTCCGCGAGGTTGGCATACCAGCCAAGGTTAACAATATTCGCTGGGGAGATCCTCAAGGCATACTCTGCTGCCTGCATTGCTTCATCACCAAGACTCACTTTTTCGAAGGCTTCAGCCAGTTTCTGGTGAAGGAACAGGTCCTCGTGCATATCTTGGGTTACTTCCTGGAAAATGGCTATGGCAGTTTCATACTCACCCAGGTTCATGCAAGCCAGCCCCAGACCAGTATTGATTCTGGCACGGTTTTGGTTGGCGTTGGAGGTTTTTTCGAGCTGCTGTTCATAAAGTTTCTTGGCAAATGAAGATTCACCATTGACCAAAACAGCTTCGGCAAGGACCATCTGGGCAGTCATATTTTGCGGATGTGCTTCCAACACCCTTTCTAATACAGCAATCCCTTTTGCCAGTACCTCGGGAGTCATCTTTGCTGATTGCTTATATACTGGAATTTCAATATCCATCAAGCAATCCGTATAATCCATTAACTGCTCAGGTGTAATTCCAGGATTGTTGATGTAAACCTCCATCGGTGTCACTGCCATGGATTTCTTGCCAGCCGATATCAGGACATCGGCAAACACTGATGCAACTTTGGCATTATCAGGCCACTTTTGGAAGGCACCAGCAAGAATTAATTCTGCATCTTCATACTTTCCAAGGCTGGCAAGGGTTTTGCCAAGTTTCACTGCCGTGTCTGGAACCTTCGGTGCAAGGTTTGCACATTTCTCAAGGTATGGAAGTGCTTCTGAGGGAAAACCGGCATTCAATAATCCATCTGCCAGGGAGTAGTTGATCTCAATAGAATCAGGATTGCTTAAGCTAGCTTTCCGCAGTGTATCGAGCACAGCATTGTTATCGCCTGTTGACTTATAGGCTTCAGCGAGTTTTAACCATGCATCCTGATTCTCAGGATCAAGGTACACAGCTGTATTCAAATGTTCCAGGGATTGCTGGAATTCGCCAGTGTTGAAAAAGCTTGCTCCCAGCAGATAGTGGGCACTGGAATTCTCAGGTTCAACCTTCAGGACTGCCTCGCATCCATGAATAACATCATCAATTTGGTTTAACTGCATTGCAGATGTGGCTAAACCTAGCCATGTATCGGTGTCATCCTCGGCACATTCTTGCGTAAGATGGCGCCAAAATTCAAACGCACCGTCAAAATCCTCTTTACTGGTAAGAAGTTTTGCTATCCTTTTCTTTTGCTCCGTCGAAAATGGATCGATCGCTGCTGCTATTTCTGCATATCTGATAGCACTTGAGAAATCTCCCAAGGATTCCAGTATGGAGCTTGTTGTTATCAACAAATCACGATCAGTTGGTCTTTCATTTAGGAACAAGAGTGCAACCTGCAGGGCATCCTGCTCAAGGCCAATATCCTGAAGCTGGTTGATGAACACTTTTGGGTCTGCATCGAGCAAGTAACCAGGTATTCGGCTTATACCTTTCTCCAAAGCTGCACGACTGACAAATCTGGTGCAAATTGCCTGGCCATGACCTCGCGCACCCGCGACATCACCTTCTGCCAGAGCCTGGTTGAACAATGCCAGTTCAACCTCCACCCCATCATCTCCCGCATCAGTAAACGGGGGTTGATCGCCTGTATGCAAAGCAACCTGCTGTTCAGAAATCTGATGCTTATACCGTTCAAGCAGTACTAAGGATTTTTCGAGTAATTCAGATGCTTTTTTGGTATCACCCGCGGCTTGAAAAATCAGGGCCTTCTGGCGGGTATCGTCAACTGAAACAAGATCTACCTGCTTTTCCCCAGCCTGGTCAAAGGAGACCTGGTCAGCAACGAGCTTCAGCAGGTTTTTCCTCCCACTGCGGGCAAGGAACCTGAGAACTTCAACCTGCTGGGAAGTTTCCAATTTCAGGATACTCTTTGAGACGTGCACCGAAATCTCTTCGTCAGTCAATGGCTGGCATAATGCACTATGCAGCCGGTATTCGAGGTCAACATCACCTGATTGTGTAACTGCAAATGGAAGGCAAGCAATGACAGCTTTCCATCCATCCGTATCCAGGTTGAATTCAAGGTTTGAGAATACTTTTACAATACTTTTTGGCTGGATTTCTTTTCCAGGTTCGCAAGCCACACATGAATATGCGATTGCAGCAGCCTGCAGCAAGCTGGTAATCTTGGTTACAGGCTTTTCCATCGTCCTGGTAATTGTGAGTGCTTTCTGATAAGCCTTATCCGCAAGAGAATCCCCTTCCCTCAGGTATCCCAGGGCAAAAATGCTCAGTCTATCCGGCGTCCATTGGCTGATTTGGGTAAATAGCGGGTTACTTAACAGTGAATCCAGGTTAGACAGGACATAATCCCAAATTACGGGCTCCTGCCTTAATGCTGGAATGAGCACTGATAGATCAGAGGCAGAAAAGTGTTTGTTGAACCGGAGAAAAATGTTATCAGGAGTCATAGAAGCTCCCCTTCATGAAAGTAGTGAAGTACCAATCAGCTGATATGGATGGTCAGGTAATAAGCAGCGACGATGAACACAAAACCGGTCAGAACCAGGAACACGCCAATACCGGTTGTGGTCCGCACTAACTGATTAAGAGCATCGATTAGTGACGAGGCATTTCCAACCAGGCCTGATATTTCATCAGAGATACCTTTAGCAGCCAGCTTGGTTGTCTCAGCGGCGATCGTGTTAATCTCTTTTCCCACAACCTTTGATATCAGGATGTAAGCGCCAGCCCCGATGGAAATTACTCCCATCACAAACAAACAAATAACCATCGTTATGATCAAGTCTGTAATTGCCATAAGAAAACCTCCTGAAGATATCCTCAGGAGGTATGATGCAAGTACTGTGCCAGCCTGTTTATTTTGCTCTCATGATATCCGAAGAGAAGTGTTCGACATCCAACTCAGCCGCATCACAAAAAAGGACTGCACGTTCAATAGCATTATTTAATTCCCGGATGTTTCCCGGCCAGTCATAGTCCACCAGCGCCTTTAATGCCCTGCTGGTGATGCCTTCGATATTCATCCCCTGCTTTGCGTTAAAGTGTTGAATAAAATGCCCAACCAACTCAGGGATATCTGCTTTCCGTTCCCGCAATGGGGGGATGTGAAGATCCACAACTTTCAGCCGGTAGTAAAGGTCTTCACGGAATTTTTGTTCCTCAATCAAGGAAGGGATTTTCCGGTTGGAGGCTGCCAGGATCTGCACATCCACCTTAAGTAATGTCGTCCCGCCTACCCTCCGAAAAGCCCGGTCTTCGATTGCCCGCAGGATTTTCGCCTGGATATCCATTGGCATTGATGAGATTTCATCGAGAAACAAAATCCCGCCATCAGCAACTTCCATCAATCCGTGCTTGCGTTTTTCTGCTCCTGTAAACGCGCCAGCCTCGTAGCCGAATAATTCTGATTCGAGCATTGTGTTCTGGATTGCTGCGCAGTTTTCCGGAATAAATGGCTTGCTCGACCGCGGTCCGTTCTTGTGGATGAATTGTGCCAGCAGGTCTTTGCCTGTTCCTGTTTCACCTGTGATTAATACTGAAACAGATGCCTGCGCCGCCCGCAACGCCTGGTCAATCACGGCTTTCATGGCAGGCGTCTCACCAATTACCATATTTGCTTTTTGCAGCTGGGCTGCACGTAAATGAGCAAGCTCGCGCCGCATGGTGATCATCTCTGAAGCCCTTTGGATGGATTGCTCCAGCCTGCTGAACTCAATCGGCTTCTGCAGGAAATCATGAGCTCCATTTTTCATAGCATCCACTGCCATATCGATATCCCCATGGGCAGTAATTAAAATGATCGGTGGCCGGGCAGCCATATATGCGGTTTCATTCAGCAAGTTAGGACCATATTCATCCTTTAGTTGAACATCCAACAGGATGATATCTCCATCTCCGCGCTGGATAAACTGCCTTGCCTCTGAAAGGTTCGCAGCACCGAAAACTTCATACCCCTTATTTGTTAAAAAAATGCCCAGATTAGTACGGGCGTTTTCTTCATCATCAACAACCAAAACAGTCAACCCCATCAACCTTCTCCTGATTGCGCTGGTATTGTTGGTAAGTATACATGAAAAACTGTACCGCCGGGAAAAGTACTGACGTTTATACTGCCCTTGTGGGTTGTTACAATCTGTTTGGTAATGGCAAGCCCAAGCCCGGTACCTTTTATTTTTGTTGTGGCAAAAGGTTCAAACAACCTGGCTCTCATCTCATCAGAGATGCCTGGACCAGTATCAGAGATGGATACATCGATCTGCGGCTGGCTGGTTAGTTCAACATTTTTACTGATCTTTATTGCCAGGGTTCCACCTGTTTCACTCATCGCTTCCACCGAATTGGTGAACAGGTTTACAAATACCTGTTCCAAAGCCCTCCGGTCACCAAATACCTTAGGCAGGTCAGGATCAGCCTGGAAAAATGGCTCGACATTAACGTTTGTCAGCCGCGGACGCCAACGATCTAGCAGCCGCTGCAGCAGCATGCCGACATCAACGGCCTCATATTTTTGCTCAACCTGGCGCGAAAATGCCAGGATCGATTCCATAAGGTGGATAAGCCGGGTGCAATCTGTCTGAGCATTCCCGATCACTATTTGGCTGGTCTTGTCTTCTTTGAATTGCTCACCCAGAAGCTGTAATCCCATGGAGATATTGTTAATTGGGTTTCTGACCTCGTGGGCAAAAACCTGCATTAATTCACCAAGGAAAGCACGCTGCTCCAGCTGCTGCGTATGCAACTGGATTTGTTCGTGTTCGCTGATGTCAGTGATAAAAATTAAGATTCCCTGCAGGATTTCATTTTGCATGACCGGGATTACCTGCAGCGCGGCAGGAAAAGCCTGGCCATTGCGCCTGTGAATCAATTCATTGCCAAGATCGTGTGTTGGTATCGTCTCATTGGCTGCGGCCAGGGCAGATAACAGCCCGGTTGGCCCGATGAGCACGTTTTCAACATGTTCACCGCAAATTTCCCGGCTGGCATACCCCAGCATCTCCTCAGCCGCAGAATTCAAAGAAAGAATTCGATATTCAGGATCAAGGATTAAGATGCCTTCCTTGGCATTATTGAGCAGGCATTCCTGCAATGAAATCACCCGTTGCTGTTCAGAGCTTGCATTGCTGAGATTCTCCGCCATCATGAAATGGTGAAAAACGCCATTAACCGTATTTGCCAATTTCTCCATTACAGGCAGCAAGTCCCTGTCTGGGATTGAATCCCTTGTGCCTGCTACAACCAGCCCGAGTAATGCACCTTCAATTCCTATCGGGGCAGTGACTACATAACCCAGGTTGTTCATCCGGCTGAAACGGTGGATGTCAGTAACAACCCGCTTTCCCGGTACCCATTCCATTGGGAGCGATAACCTGATCAGGTCTGTGGAAGACACCGTTTCGGGAAAATGGATGCCTTCCCCGCCTTCAGTGATACGGGTTATTTGTGGAAAGCTGGCTTCAGCCTGGTAAATGGCAAATCCATCCAGTGGCATCAGGTTCAGAGCAACCTTAACCAGCCTGTCCAATACTTCCTGGCTTGACTCAGCATTCAGTGAAATCAATTGCAGCAATTCTAAAGCCAGCTCATCCGGGTGTGCCCTGGTTGTATTCGCGTTTTCCAAAACCTGGTGCAGGCGGATAAGGGAGAATTTGTTTCCAGGATCAAGGGTAAGCAAATTCCCGCGCATTTTTATCGAATCACGGTTTCTGCGCTTGACCACTACCTGGAATTCGTCCCCGTAGGGCACTCCTTCTGGAAGCCCTTCCGGGAACAATGCGGAGATTTCCTTGCTAACCAATTCATTCCGCGAAAATGCAGTCAGTTTCAGCATTTCGCTGTTGGGTAGCAGAATCTGGTTGGCTCCATTATCCAGCATTACCGCAGGTTCTTCAAACTGGTTCATAAGAACGCCAAACTCCGTCAGCCCGGGAATTTCGTCCCTTATGACGGAGTTTTTGGCTGGGTTATTTACAGTTGGGGTCATGCTGCTTTGCTTAATCCTTGCCGTAAATGGGCTGGTAAAATGTTTTCCATGGCGCGGTACTTTGCAACCGTTCTCCGGGCTACATTAAAGCCTTGCGTCTCCAGAATAGAAACAAGTTCTGAATCGCTTAACGGGTGCTGCTCTTCAGAAATTATATCCCGTAATACCGTGCGAATGTTCAGGGAACGGTCAAAAAACTTCTCCAGGGGCACAATCCGCCGGTTAGGCAGCTGCACTGTCTTTCCTGAAACTGCCCTGGAAATTGTTGATTCATGTACATCCAGTTCAGTGGCAAAGAATGCCCTGGTCAATGGCCTGAGGAACTTCTCTCCAAAAAGAATATAGTCTTTTTGAAGGGTAACCAGGCGTTTCATCAAGCGTAAGACGGTATGGTTTCTTTGCTGCAGGCACTTAACAAACAAAGAGGCTCTTTCCAGATCGTTTTTCCACTCATCTTTTTTCTCTTCAGAAGCCTGCTGTACTGCACTTTTAAAAAGCGGATTGATTCTTAAAGTTCCTGATATGGGAAGGACAATTTCAACAACCAGCGGCGAATCGGTTTTGTCATTCAACTGGGTGATGATGATGTCTGGTTCATGGTATACCAGGTTATTTGCTTCTTCCGGCTGGCGGTGATTTCCCCAATGGCTTCTGGCTGGATAGGGATTAAGGTTTTCTGTAATGAAATGGACGGTCTCTTCCACAACGCGCTGGCTTACACCCAGGTTCCTGGCAATTTCGGAAAAATGCTTGCGGCTGATCAGGTCCATTTGGGTTGCTATCATCTCATAAGCCAGTGCCGGCACTTTCTGGGTCTCTGAGAGGACTTCCAGCTGAACCAGTAAAGCGTCTTTTACACTCACAGACCCCACACCAACCGGTTCTGCATGCGTGATTGCCTTCTGAATCTCCAGCACACGGGAAACCGGCACATGAAAGTATTGTGCAATAGAAGCGATGGATACTGCCAGCAAACCATCCTCATCAAGGCTTAACAGGATGTATGCTGCAATTTTCCGGTCATCTTTTTCTAACTCAGGTGAAATTTGCCGCAACACAAAAGTGGGCAGGTCATCCCCTGCCGAGGTCATTTCGCCGGAATCGTATTCTGATTCACCACTGTCTGAGTGATAGCGGAAATCTTCGCGTGGCGAAATGAATACAACCGGCTCTTCTTCGTTTTCGGAGCGGGCAGTGCTGCATACTGGACACGGGCCTGAAGATTGAAGCGGCCGGCCGCACATCGGGCAATGTCTCTCTTCAATCAACTCCAGGGCAGGATTTTGCGAAAGCTCCTTATCAATCTCCTGCCGCAGTTCACCTACAGTCAAACTGAGTAAAGTCATCGTTTGAGCAAGGTGCGCTGTGGTTAGCGGTTTTATTACCTGTCGATGTGATTGAAACATGTGATTGCTCCGTAAAAAAGTATATCGTATGTGCTCTTATGTTGCAAGTTCTGTGCCAAGCAATATCCATGCCAGCAAATGGTAAAATCGACAATGCAATGCATATGAATGATTGTGTAAACCATGTCACCGTTATTGGTGCCGGGCTAGCAGGCACAGAAGCAGCCTGGCAGCTGGCGCGCCAAGGTCTTCATGTCAATCTGTATGAAATGCGGCCTGCCACCCAAACCGGCGCCCATAAAACCAGGCAGTTGGCAGAGTTAATCTGCTCCAATTCACTGGGGTCCACGATGATCGACCGCGCCAACGGCCTGCTATTCGATGAACTGGTTTCTCTGGGCAGCCTTCTTGTTGAGTGTGCTATTGCGACACGCGTCCCGGGTGGATCTGCCCTGGCAGTAGACAGGCAGGCTTTTTCGGCACTGGTGACAGAAAAAGTTGACACCCACCCATGCATTAGCCTGATACGGGAGGAAGTAACTGATCTTCCGGCTGGAGTGGTAATCCTTGCCAGCGGGCCACTAACTTCTGCGCCTTTAGCCAACTGCCTGGCTGAATTTACCGGAACAGAACATTTGTATTTTTATGATGCCCTGGCTCCGATTATTTCGGCAGACTCAATTGACATGGATATTGCCTTCAGGGCTTCAAGATATGGCCGGGGTACCCTGCCTGAAGGGGATTATGTTAACTGCCCTTTTACCAAGGAACAATACCAGGCGTTTGTATCTGAACTGGTTAATGCACAACGTATCCCGCTTAGGGATGATGAAAAAATCATCGAAACAGGTGTCAAATCAGGGTCGAAATTCTTTTTTGAAAGGTGTGTCCCAGTTGAAGTAATGGCAGGCTACAGCGAAGATGCCCTGGCTTATGGTCCCATGAAGCCGTTTGGCTTGAAGTTGTCTTCCACTATTCAGAACCCATATGCCATACTGCAGCTCCGGCAGGATGACCTGGCAGGTGCTCTTTATAACATGGTAGGGTTTCAAACCAACCTGACCTTCGCAGAACAGGAACGGATATTCAGGATGGTTCCCGGGTTGCAGCATGCACACTTCGTCCGTCATGGTCAAATGCACAGGAACACATACTTGAATGCACCAGCGCTGCTTGAACCTACCCTGCAATTTAGACGGAATCCAAATCTTATCGGCGCAGGCCAGATTATCGGTGCAGAAGGCTACCTGGGCAACATAGCTACAGGATGGTATGCAGGCATCACCGCTGCCCGGCTGGCAATGGAAGAAATCCCGGCAATCGCTCCCCGTACCATGATGCTTGGTGCCTTGGTCCACTACCTGACACATGCAGACCCCAAACACTTTCAACCGATGAAAGTAAACTTTGGGCTGCTGTATAATGAATACACGGGTAAACAGAGCCGCCAGGAAAAGATCCAGGCTGCGATTGGTAAATCACAAATATCGAGAGCAGAATTTCTGAAACGGGTTACTCTAGCCGAATGAAAAAACTTTCCATCCTGTTGACAATATTTGTTGTCTTTTTGCTTCTCCTTACCATTCTTCCCCTGATTAGTCAAAAAAATGACCTTACACAAGAACCAGGTGAATTCAGCGGAGACCAGGCTTACAACTATGTGTTTTACCAGCAGCAGCTGGGGCCGCGCGTCCCTGGTTCGGAAGCACACGCGAAACTGGTTACTTATCTTGAAACCACCCTCACTGAGATGCAATGGCAAGTAACCATTCAACCGTTTACAATCAATGGATCAGAATTCAAGAATGTCATTGCCACACGCCAGGGTGGTGATGACTGGTATATCATCGCTGCCCATTACGATTCCCGTGAGTTTGCCGACAGGGATTCTGATCCGGAACTGCGGAATCAACCAGTACCCGGTGCAAACGATGGAGCTTCTGGAACCGCTGTACTGCTTGAACTTGCCAGGACATTACCCAAGGACCTGTCTGCCACGGTTTCATTGGTGTTCTTTGATGGGGAGGACCAGGGGGGAATCAATAAACAGGACTGGATTTTGGGTTCGACCTATTATGCCAGCCAGCTTGATGACTACCCAAATGCAGTCATCCTGCTGGATATGGTTGGTGATGAAGACCAAAAATTCTACTATGAAGCCAATTCCAACCAGGAGCTTAGACAGGATCTCTGGTCGGTTGCATCAGACCTTGGCTACGGGGATAACTTTGAAAAGTCGCTAAAGTATAGCATTCTTGATGACCATGTCCCATTCGTGAACCTAGGCATTCCTGCGGTGGATATCATTGACTTTGATTATGAATACTGGCATACTACAAAAGACACAGCTCGGTATGTCTCCCCCAGTTCACTGGAACGGGTTGGCAATGTAGTTTATACCTGGCTGTTGAATCAGAATGATCAAAAAGAGGCGTCTGACATTCATGACTGATACCAACTTTATTCGCCCGGCAGACCGGATCGCGGATTTTAAGCCGTACTTTTTTGCCCAGTTAAACAAGACCATCACTGCCTTACGGGCTGAAGGGAAAGAGATCATCCGCCTGGATATGGGCAGTCCTGACCTTGCACCACCGGATTTCATCATCGATGCCCTTAATAAGGCGGCTGCTAACCCTGCCCTGCATAACTATGCACCATTAAATGGGACTGCTTCATACAAAAAGGCAGGAGCAGCATATTACCAGAAGAGGTTTGGTGTCGATGTCGACCCGGAAACGGAAATCCTGTCGTTAATCGGTTCAAAAGAAGGATTGTTTCACCTGGAACAAAGCATTTTAAATCCAGGTGACACCATAATCATCCCCAACCCCGGGTATCCCGTATACCGTGCAGCTGCCCGTATTGCCGGAGCAAAAATTTTTGACCTGCCACTCCATCCCGAAAACAGCTACCTGCCTGATTTCCAGGACATTCCAGAAGAAGTCGCCCGTAAAGCCAAGATACTATGGCTGAATTACCCGAATAATCCGACCGGCGCAGTCGCCGACCTTCAAATCCTCAAGCAGGCGGTTGATTTTTGTATGAAATATCAGATCCTGCTTGCCCATGATGCACCTTACTGCGACATAACCTTCGATGGTTTCCATGCTCCCAGCATCCTGCAAATTCCCGGAGCAAAACAAGTTTCGGTTGAGTTCAATTCTCTTTCTAAAACGTACAACATGGCAGGCTGGCGGCTGGGATTCATGGTTGGAAATCCCGAAGTGGTCAGGATAGTCCACACCTATAAAAGCCAGGTGGACACCTCAACTTTCATCCCCCTGATGGCAGCTGCCGAACAAGCTTTGACAGGCGATCAAACCTGGTTGCAAGGCCGCAATGAAATCTACCGCCAGCGCAGGGATATTGTCATTCAAGCATTAAGGGAAATGGGTATAGAAGCAGAAGTGCCCCGGGCCGCATTTTACATCTGGACCAGGTTCCCAGTTCGTTTTCCAGATTCCGTGACCTTCTGCGATCGCCTGCTTCGGGAAGCAGGTGTATCCACTACACCGGGCAGCAACTTTGGTAGTATGGGCGAAGGATACTTCAGGATATCGCTTGGCCAGGATACCATGCTGATTCAAAAAGCAATGCACAACATGAAAAACTGGCTCTCCAGGGTATAACTATTGGCAAAAAAACAACCAGAACCCGTTTTACCGCCGCGTGAGCGTGCCTTCCTTGTCGGTGTAGAGATCCGGTCGGATCCAGGGCTCCTCTCGATGGAGGATTCACTGGACGAGCTTGAATTGCTGGCTGATACTGCCGGCCTGGATGTGGTAGGCTCTGCTACCCAGCGCCTTGACCACCCCCATGTCAGCACGTATATAGGTCCAGGAAAATTGGAGGAAATCCATTTTCTGGTGGAAGAAACCCTCGCACAGGTGGTCATTTTTGATAATGAGCTTTCTCCCAGGCATTTACGTGAAATTGAAGAGGTTCTGGGGGTAAATGTAAGGGTGATTGACCGCACCGCCCTGATCCTGGATATATTTGCGCAACATGCCAGCACCCGGGAAGGCAAGCTCCAGGTTGAATTGGCTCAATATGAATACAGGTTACCACGGTTAACCCGTGCCTGGGTGCATCTTGCCAGACAGGCAGGCGGCGGCGCTGGAAGAACTGGATCCGTGGGCGGTGTGGGTTTACGCGGACCTGGTGAAACGCAGCTGGAAGTAGACCGCCGCGAAATCAGGAAACGCATCAGCACCTTGAAGAACGAACTGGAAGAGGTGCGTGCGCACCGCCAACGCTACCGCAGCCAGCGCCAGCGTTCACAGATCCCAGTAGTTGCGCTTGTTGGCTATACGAATGCCGGTAAATCAACCCTTCTCAATAAGATATCTCATTCCACTGTTTATGTTGCCGACCAGCTGTTTGCAACATTGGATCCGACAACTCGCCGGGTAAACCTGCCTGGTAGCCATACAGCCCTTTTTACCGATACGGTGGGTTTTATCCAAAAGCTCCCCACCCAGCTTGTAGCAGCCTTCCGCGCCACCCTGGAGGAAATTGCCAGTGCTGACCTGCTCATCCACGTAGCTGATGTCACACACTCGAATTCTGCTGCCCAATTGTCTGCAGTTCAAGAAACACTCGATGAAATTGGGGCGGGAGATATCCCCACAATCATTGCTTTGAATAAAATCGACTTATTACCCGATCCAGCGGCTGCACAGCAGGCACTGGTGGAATCCACCCATGCCTTTGCCATTTCAGCCGTAACGGGAGAAGGCATGACTGCCATGCTTCATGCAGTCGAATCCATGTTGTATGAAACCAGCAATGAGATCACGGTGAAAATCCCTTATAAAGAAGGACAGTTGATCTCACTCTTTTATGACCATGGTCAGGTAATACAGGCAACCCACAAAGCTGATCATATTATTATTAAAGGTCAAATCCCCAGTAGATTAATTGAGCAGTTTTATCCATTTATTATATGATCAATAGTTAACATCGTAACAGGATATTCGGTCAAAGCAAATGAAAAACGGCTGGTGATATCAATTGCCAGCCGTTTTGCGAAAAACAATGTGTTCTATTAGCCCAGAGTTTGTGGTTTATCTGCTATATCAACAAACACAGTCTTTGGAAGCATATACTTATAGACGCCCGACACCACACCCAATCCGCTTTCTTTCCACCCGGTGCCTGGTGACTCATTAATCGCCTTGCTGTAATACGTGTTTATATATATTTGTCCGGCCCGAATCCCTTCAACCACTCTGATCCCCCGGGCAATATCTTTTGTAAAAACTGCTCCTGCCAGACCAAAAGCTGTATTGTTGGCCAGATCCAGAGCTTCTTGCTCAGTCTCAAAAGGAGTTACAGATAAAACTGGCCCAAATACTTCTTCTTTGAAAATCGTCATATCTGGAGTGACATCTGCAAAGATGGTTGGAGGTACATAATTCCCCTTTGTCAGGGCAGTGTCACTGTATGGTACACCTCCTGTGATCAGCCTGGCTCCTTCTTCCTTCGCCTTTTCTATATACTGCCAAATCGAATTTGCATGTTCGCGGGTAATGATGGCTTGGAAATTGCTCTGCGGTAGAAAACCATCGCCTGGTACCAGTTTTTCACATTCGGCTTTCAATGCAGCAAGGAACTCTTCGTAAATGGATTTATGTAGAATCAATCGGGTTCCCGCAACACAAATTTGACCTGATCCCATGGTAAATCCGGATTTCGCCCATTGAACCGCAGTTTTAAAATCAGCATCCGGGAATACAATATTTGGGCTTTTACCTCCTAATTCCAGCGCAAGGTTCTTAATGGTATTTGCAGAATGCCTGATTACTTCGCGCCCTGTCTCGGTTCCACCAGTCATCGATACCATATCTACCAGAGGGCTTTCTACCAGAGCATTCCCAATCAACCCGCCTGGACCAGTTACAACATTCACCACCCCGGGTGGAAAACCGGCTTCATGAAAAACCTCAGCCATAACTAGCATACTTAATGATGCCCAAGATGAAGGTTTAATAATCACAGTATTGCCAGCAGCTAGAATAGATGCTACCTTATCAGATCCCATCATCAATGGACCATTCCACGGCAGAATCTCGCCAACCACACCAACTGGATTCCAGGTTACATAATTGAAATACTTACCACCACCATCAACAGGAACTACTTTTCCCTCAATCGTTCGTGCCTTTGCAGCTCCGTAAGCAAAGCCATCCAGCGCCATTACCGCATCATAATAGAGGACACCATTATAGATTTTTCCGCAATCCAAAGTTTCAAGCGCTGAAAACTCCTCGATCCGACTGGCAAGAATATCCCTCACCTTCAGCAGCAGCTGGCTGCGCTGCAGATTGGTCATTTTTCTCCAAGGACCATTATCAAATGCTTGCCTGGCTGCAGATATCGCCTTATTTAAGTCCCCTAACCCGCCTTTATATGCCTGGGCAATAACCTCATTATTTGCCGGGTTGACAATTTCGAAAACTTCGCCGGATTCTGAAGGAACAAATTTTCCGTTAATATATAGCGGGTACGGTTCTTTCTTTACATACTGATATGGGTCCATGATTTTCCTTTCTATCTATACGTTTACTTATCCGATGATTAATTTTACTATTTTAAATAGATATTATCAAATTATTGTATGCATTTTCGCAAACAAAATAAACAACCCGGATTTTTTCCGGGCTGTTTACTAAGGTCTCAAGATATCCTGGTTAATCAGGCGTGAAATTCTGGATGATTACTTTTTCTTTTCTTCTTTTTTCATTTCAATTACTTCGCGACCCTGATAATGCCCGCAGTTTGGGCAAACGGTATGCGAAAGGCGCATCTCGCCGCAGTTTGCACACTGCACCAGGTTCGCACCTTCAATTGCGTCATGGGCGCGGCGTCGGTCACGGCGGCCCTTTGAAAGTTTTCGTTTTGGTTGTGGGACCATTGATTTCTCCTGCCAATTTATTCGTTTAATTTCTAAGCCGGAAAATTATACTTGTAGAGGGCAAATCCGTCAAGAAGTGATGGTCATTAGAAGTGATGGTCATTAGTAATCGAAACTGGATTATAGGATGTTTAATAATATTTACATCAGAGACAACAATGGTTTTTCAGCATTAATGTTAAAATATACATCACTATATTGATTGGAGCAACTATGAAAAGAATTGCAGTATTAACCAGCGGAGGAGATGCACCCGGCATGAATGCCGCTATCCGGGCAGTCACACGCACAGCCGTGAACCTTGGTTGGGGTGTAATAGGAGTTGAGCAGGGCTACAAGGGGTTAATCGAAGGACTTTACCGGCCTTTAACAGTTAGAAACGTGGGCGGAATCCTGCAAACAGGCGGTACTATTTTGGGCAGCGCTCGATCGCTTGAGTTTAAAACCCCTGAGGGGCAGAGCAAAGCTCTTGAAAATATCCGAAAAAACAGCATCGATGCCCTGGTAGTCATCGGGGGCAACGGCTCACAAACCGGTTCGTATGCCCTGCACAAACTTGGCTTCCCGGTGGTTGGTGTCGCCTCAACCATAGATAATGACCTGTTTGGGTCTGACATAACCATTGGCGTGGATACAGCATTAAACATAGCCCTGGAAGCTATCGACCGGTTGAAGACTACGGCATCCTCGCACCAGCGCGCATTCCTGGTTGAGGTAATGGGACGCGGCTGCGGGTACCTTGCCTTAATGGCATCCATTGGCGGCGGCGCGGAAGCGGTGGTCATTCCCGAAGTCCCGACAGATCCTGAAAACCTGGCAGATATTATCAACTCAGCCTACAAACGCGGTAAGCATCATGCCATCATCGTGGTCGCGGAAGGCGCAGATTACAATGCTGAAAAATTGGTGCATTACTTTAGTAAACACCAACAAAGGCTTGGCTTTGAAATACGCGCCACTACTCTCGGTCATGTTCAGCGTGGGGGTGCTCCAAGCGCCTACGACCGCATTCTGGCAAGCCGCCTGGGTGCAGGAGCCACAGCCGCCCTGGCTCGCGGCGAAAGCGGCGTCCTGGTGGGAATGATTCGCAGCGAGGTGACCACCACCCCACTGGCTGAGGTCGTGGGTCATACCAAAGGTGTTGACCTCTCACTGTTTGAATTAGCCAGGATTTTGGATTAGAAAAGCACAAAACCGCTGAAGTCAGCGGTTTTGTTTTATATTTAATCTTTTTTCCACCGTAAGTATGATTCAATGAAACCCCCAATCTCTCCGTCCAGCACCGCCTGGGTATTTCCGGTTTCGTAATCAGTCCGGTGATCCTTCACCATCTGATAGGGATGCAGAACATAAGACCGGATCTGGCTTCCCCATTCTGTCTTGGTGTACTCCCCTCGCAACTCGGCCAGTTGTTTCTCTTGCTCTGCCCTGGCTATTTCCAGCAGCCTTGAGCGTAAGACGCGCAGCGCATTTTCGCGGTTTTGCAGCTGAGAGCGCTCGTTCTGGCAAGCCACCACAATCCCGCTGGGAATGTGGGTAATTCGGATCGCAGTGGCATTCTTTTGCACATTCTGCCCGCCTGCCCCGGACGATCTGAATACATCTATGCGCAAATCATCCGGATTGATCACCACATCTGGATCATCTTCAGCTGCCTCAGGCAGGACTTCAACCTGGGCAAATGAAGTATGCCGCCGGTGGTTAGAATCAAATGGGGATAACCGCACCAGCCGGTGAACGCCTTTTTCCCCTTTCAAGTATCCATAAGCATTGCTGCCTGTGATCGCCAGGGTGACACTCTTGATTCCAGCCTCTTCCCCTTCTGATGAGTCGAGGATTTCACAACCATAACCGGCTTTTTCAGCCCAGCGAATGTACATACGCTCTAGCATGGCTGCCCAGTCTTGCGAATCTGTTCCTCCAGCCCCCGAGTTTACCTCGAGAAGTGCATTCCCGCGATCGTATGGACCCGATAGCAGGACATCCAGTTCACGCTGTGAAATATCTTGTTCAATGATTCCGGTTTCGGCTTCCAGCTCAGACCGGAAGGATTCATCACCCATCTTTGCCAGGTCCAGGGTATCCTGGATGCGTTTTGCCAGATTATGCCAGTCTTCCACCTCGTCCTTTACGGCAGAAAGTTTTTTCATCAGTCGCTGTGCTGATTGCGGATCGTCCCAAAGGTCTGGGACTTCTGACTGTTTTTGCAGTTTATCCAGTTCTTGTTCTTTGGCAGGTAAGTCAAAGATGCACCAGTAAATCGGAGATTTTCTGGCGGCTGGCAGTTAATCGCTCGACCAAGTCTTGCATAGCATCTCCTTATAATTCTGAAGCAAAAATGCTTTCCACAAATGCTTCAGGGTTAAACACTTGTATATCTTCTGGTTTTTCCCCCAACCCGGCATACAAAACTGGTATACCCAGCTCATGTTGAATCGCAAAAACCATACCGCCGCGGGCGGAAGAGTCCAACTTAGCCAGGAAAATGCCGGTAATAGGAAAGGCTTCTTTAAATGCCCGCGCCTGCAGTAAGGCATTCTGCCCGGTCGTAGCGTCCAATACCAGTATAGTGGCATGCGGAGCGCCTGGCAGGGCTTTAGCAGCCACCCGGTGCACCTTCTTGATCTCTTCCATCAAGTTGTAGCGGGTATGCAGCCTTCCCGCTGTATCAATCAAAGCGATGTCCATTTTACGGGCAACAGCAGCTTGAATACCATCATATGCAACAGCACCGGGATCAGCATCAGGTACACTGGAAATTACTGGTATTTTCAACCTGTCGCCCCACACCTGAAGCTGGTCAGTTGCAGCAGCCCGATAGGTGTCTGCTGCCACCAGCAGCACTTTCTTACCCGATCCCTGCCATAATTTCGCCAGTTTTGCGGCTGTAGTAGTTTTTCCAGATCCATTTACACCTACCAGTAAAACTACTGCAGGGTTTGCGCTTCCCAAATCCAGGGTTGAATTCCCGTCCAGTTTTTCAAGCAATGTGCTTCTAAGAATGGAATACAATTCACTTGCCTGGGTAATCCCTTCAGACTTTACCTTTCTTTGAAGGGTTTCCACAACATTAAGCGAAGTATCTACTCCAATATCCGCCTGGATCAATGTCTCTTCCAGGGTTTCCCAGGTTTCATCACTGATCTCAGTCGCTCCAAAAATAGAAGACAGCTTTCCAAAAGCTGCCTTGCGGGTGCGGTTAAGGCTGTCTTTCCAGCGGGTAAACAGGTCTGCCATGGCGTGTAGATTATATCACAGCGGTTTCTGAAGCCAACTGACCGCAGCCAGCCTGGATTTCGATGCCGCGCCTCAGCCGGATAGTGCATGGGATCCCAGAATCTTGCAAGACCTTTTGGAACGCTTGCGCCCTTTCCCGCGTGGTGGCTTGACCGGAATACTTATTGGTGGGGTTGAGCGGGATAACATTGACATGGCAAATCATTCCCTTAAGCATTCCCACCATTTTAGCTGCGTGTTCAGTACTGTCGTTTACATCCTGGATCAAAGCATATTCAAAGGTAATCCGTCTGCCAGTACTGTGGACATACTCCCTGCAGGCATCCAGCAATTCCACCAGGGGGTATTTTTTATTGATGGGAACCATCGATGTGCGTAAGGAATCCTCAACGGCATGCAGGCTGATCGCAAGATTAACCTGTCGCTTTTCAGCAGCAAACCGTTTGATACCGGGTATCAACCCGACGGTTGAGATTGTCATGTGGCGCTGGCCTAAATTAAATCCATCCGGGTCATTTAGTATGTCAATTGCTTTCATCACAGCTTCGTAATTATGGAATGGCTCTCCCATACCCATAAAAACAATATTGGTGACTTTTTCACCCGTTTTTTGCAGATCACGGGCAAAGTGGTACACTTGCTCAACAATCTCACCGGGAGACAGGTTCCGTTTATACCCCATTTGCCCTGTTGCACAAAATACACAACCCATTGCGCAGCCAGCCTGGGTTGAGACACAAACCGTATTCCGTTTTTCATAATGCATCAGGACAGTTTCAATCACCCGCTCATCTACCAGTTTAAATGCAACTTTGTGGGTAAATCCATCCTTTGAATTTATTTCTTTGTCTGGTATCAGCGGTTCAAACAAGTGATCAGCCTGCAACTTCTCACGCAAGCTCTTCGGAAAGGCAGTAAACTGCTCTGAAGATGAATACAGATGCTTGTGCAAGCCATCCCAGGTTTGCTTTACCCTGAAATCAGGCTCGCTTATGGATTGGAAGTATGCCTGCCAATCTTCACGCGACAGGTCAAACACGTTTTTCATGTTAATCCAGGCTGCCTATCCAAGCATACTGACCAGTTGAGTGAGGTCTTCTGCAATCACATCCGGAGGTGGATTCCATGCAGCGATTGTATCTCTGGTTGCTACACCGGTTAAAACCATGGCCGTTCTCATTCCAGCAATTTGTCCGCCGGCAAGGTCGGTTTCGAGCCGGTCTCCCACTGCCATGGTCTCTTCCGGTAAAGTGCCCAACCGCTCCAGGGCCAGCTGGAACATGGCTGGAGAAGGTTTACCGGCATATTCAGGTTCCACATCCGTGGAGACAGCCACAGTAGTAATAATTGCACCTGCTCCAGGGATAAGCCCGGCAGGTACAGGGTAAGTCTTGTCTGGATTAGTGCCGATGAACCGTTTTCCTGAGCGGATCAGTAAGGTTGCCCTGGTTAACATATCGTAAGTGATCGACTTGTCCAAACCGACCACCACGGCAAGCGGGTCCGAGTCATCCTCATAAAATCCTTCCGAACGCAGGTGCTTCTTTAACCCCTGCTCGCCAATAATGTATAGAGGTCCGCCTTGTGGATACGATTTTTTTAATAAGAAGCTGACTGCCATCTGCGAGTTTATGATCTGCCACAACTCCACATCCTTAACGCCCATCCCATCCAGTTTCGCCAGATAGTCTTCAGCAGTACGCATAGCATTGTTGGTCGCAAAAACGTACGGAATATTTTTTTCTTGTAAAGACCGGAATATTGCAGGAAGATCTCCAATTGGCTCTGTATCTTTCCAAATAACACCATCCATATCCAGTACCACGGCTCTGATGGCAGATAAATTCACATTTGTCATATTTTTTCCTATAAATAAGCCGGACAGCGGCTGCCATCCGGCTTGTAATGATCGAGAAAATCGGTTATTTGTCAGCAGGATTCAGCACTTTATCTACCAGGCCGTATTCAACAGCCTGATCAGCAGTCAGGTAAAAATCACGCTCGGTATCATGCTCAATTTCCTGTAAAGACTTGCCAGTGCTTGCTGCCAGGATCTCAGTTAACCTGCTCTTCAGACGTAAAATCTCTTTCGCCTGGATTTCAATGTCAGATGCCTGTCCTTCAGCGCCGCCAAGCGGCTGGTGCATATGGATAGTGGCATGCGGCAAGGCATAGCGCTGTCCCTTAGTGCCTGCTGCCAATAATACTGTGCCAAAAGAAGCAGCAATTCCGACAGCAACGGTACTGACCTTGTTTGGGATCATTTTCATTGTGTCGTAAATTGCCATTCCAGAGTAAATCTGCCCGCCCGGGGAATTAATGTACATCTGGATTTCCTTGTCGGGATCCTCATGGCTTAAAAACAGCAGCTGGGCTACAGTCACATTGGCTATCTGTGAATCAATGGCTGTTCCAAGAAAGATGATGCGTTCTTTGAGCAGCAGGGAGTAAATATCATACGCCCTCTCCCCTCTGCCCGAAGATTCAACCACCATCGGGATTAATGATTTGAATGTCTGGTCCATATTTTTCTCCGATATTACTCGTTATCTGGTGTTTCAGCCGCAGCTTTCTTTACAGTCTTCTTTGCTGCTGCACTTTTAGTGGGTGAAGCCTTGCTCTTCGGGCTTTTCTTCTTCCCTTCGCCTGGTTCGACTGGTTCTGGTTCCTGTCCTTCTGCTTCAGCTTCACCGGATGCAATTGCCTGCAGCCGATCTAGTGTCTTCTGGTTATACAAACGGTTAGCCGAATCCATCATGACTGCAGAAGCCAGCTGTTGCATTGCCTGCTGGCCTTTTACTTTCTCAAAACCCGGGCTGCGCAGCAAAGAATCCATCTGCATCGAAACAATATTCTGAAGTTCCTTTTGATCAACCTGGATCTTTTCTGCACTGGCGACTTCAGAAAGGACCAGTGACCGTGATAACCTCTTGACAGCAGCTGGTTTCACTTCCTGCTCGATAAAATCTTCCCTGGTCAATTCGCGCATCTTGAGATATGCATCCAGGTCCATCTTCTGGCGGCCCAAATTCTCTTCAAAATTCTTCACCAGGTCGCGGGTTTCTTCTTCAAGAACCTGCGGTGGATACTTGATCTCAGATTCTGAAACCAGTTTTTCAATCAGTTCATCAAAATAGGCATCATCATACTCATGCATGCGCTGATGCTCAGCTTGCTCACGTACCTGCTCGCGTAAAGCTTCAACACTATCAAAATTACCTAACAACCTGGCGAAATCTTCATCCAATGCAGGCACCTTCAGCGCTTTTACTTCTTCAACCTTGATGGTAAATTTTGCTTTCTTGCCTTGCAGGCTCTCATCTGGATAGTCTTCGGCATACTTGTGCTTAACGACTTTCTCCTCATTCTTAGACATGCCAGCCAGGTTCTGAGAGAAACCTTCAAATGGCCAGGTATCAGGATCTGTTTCGCTGCCGCCTACGATCATCTCATAGCTGACATTATCAATGAAAGCTTCCTTTTCACCTTCTTTTAACTTATCCAGCGCACCGGTCAGTTGAATGTAAACCATATCCCCTTGCTGGGCCGGCCGGTCAACACTTTCTGTGGTGGCATAGCTGTTGCGCACATTGAGTAAAACCTTTTCCAGGTCTTCCTCTGTGACAGGTTCCAATTTATAAGGTTTACGGATAGCCCGGTAATCGCCC
>Ga0228535_1001542_pt1 | contig 33545 bp, 31 predicted proteins | sample SJ1metagenome_FD_168457 | JGI IMG/M metagenome (GOLD analysis project Ga0228535, IMG submission 168457) | Enriched culture of PCE-dechlorinating microbial communities from Ithaca, New York, USA - SJ1 | ecosystem: Engineered > Modeled > Simulated communities (microbial... > Unclassified | place...
ACGGCAAGCTCCTCATCACCGGCAAGCTCCTCATCAACGGCAAGCTCCTCATCAACGGCAAGCTCCTCATCAACGGCAAGCTCCTCATCAACGGCAAGCTCCTCATCAACGGCAAGCTCCTCCTCTGCAGCAAGCTCTTCCTCTGCAGCAAGATCTTCCTCTGCAGCAAGATCCTCCTCTGCAGCAAGATCCTCCTCTACAGCAAGATCCTCCTCTGCAGCAAGATCCTCCTCTACAGCCAGTTCATTCTCAACAGGGAGTTCCAGCTCATCAGTAGGCTCTTTCGTGGGTGAAGAATCATCGTGATGTACATCAGAGAAAGGAGAAAGCCCAAGAAGATCCTTCAAGGCAGCAACACCCTCCCAATTGGAGGCAAGATTGGCTAGCTGTATGAATGAAATGTTTAGAACGTCTTGATTCATCTCAAGCGGATAAAGAATTGGATGCTTGGTATCGACAAACACCGTCCGCTTCTTTTGCTTCAATGCAACCTCTCGACTTCCTTGTTCGGTCTTGAGGAAAGTGCAATAAGCTTGTGCATCCTTGAATGGATTGATGGATGCATATGCATGCTCCGTGTACGGAATCTGGACTATGAGCTCTTTCTTTCCATCGTCAAAGAGAGCATTCAAAGAGCCTTCAGGAACCTCAACATTGCGAGTGTAGTTCATCGTACCCAGCATTGCAGTGAAGAATGTCACAGGAACAAGAAAATGCTTCTCTTTCTCAATACCATCCCACTGCTGTGCAAGGTTTGGATCCTCTTCGCATACTGCACGTTTAATACTTTCATACGCTTTATCTAGCAACGATTCTGCATCATAACAGTAATACAAGGCTCCGAAACGAAGAAAAGGACGAGTATTTTGCAGTGACTCATCAGTCAAGAGAAAAGGAGCCTCCTCTGTCGGTTGGCTGGCAAACGTGCGTGAGAGCAGGTAGGCATCCCGCTCGGAAAGCTTGGTATCTTGGAGGACATTGAACAGAGCATACCCATCACGTCGTTCAACGATGCTCTCTATCCAAGACTCCCACCCCTGCTCCTTGATGATACGGTCCATTACAGCATCAAGATTATCAACATTCTCTCCCCGGCTCTTGAGCATCTCCAACTGAAGCATACTTGCCTGCTTGAAGGTGGCGCTGTCCTCACGCAGTTGGTCGATTCCTTCGACCGCACGCTTTGCAAGTGTAAGAAATGAGGAGAGCAGCCCATCGAGCTTGGCAGGGAATACTTCACCGACGAGAGCATTGAAAGGCTGCAAGCGATAGCGCAACGCGGTATAGGTTTGCTCGAGCAAGGCAGCATCTACTGGTTGGGGAAGACAAAAGTCGGTTGCTTCCTCTTGGTAAGTCAAGAGAAGTTCATACGAATCGATAATCTGCTGGGATCGTAAAAGTAATGCAGTATTGTCTATATATCTGATTGTCTTTCTGCACAGATCCTCGAAGACTTGCGTAAGTCGCTTCCAATCCTTGCTTGCAATTTCTCGATTCTGGGATGGGGAAGCCTTCCAGTATGGCAGGAGAGCAGCAAGGTAGGAGACCAGGCGCTGAGAAACCTGTTGGGCAAATGCGTCCTGCTTCCTTACCGTTGCGATGCGCCGGCGCTCCCAACATGCATATTTCAGCAGCTCAAAGGGATGGTATGAGAAAACAATGCTCTGGATAATTCTCACATCATTTGCAAGAAACACAGAGGCTTCCTTCAGATTCTTCTGGATTTTATCCGGAGAAATCTCTCCAATGGAAAGTAAATCCCAACCCTCACTACTTTTCACTGCAACTTCTCCTTAGCACAGAGCATACCACACCTTGCAAAGGCAATCAAACTCGCCCTTCACTACTTCTTTTAAACCTCTTCCAAAGGAGATGTCGTCATCGTTCGATAGAAGACAAAACACAACAAGGCCGAGGCAAGAGCGAAGAATGAATACGACAAGAAAAGGGTTCTATACCCAAAAGATTCAACGATCAAGCCGCCTAAACTCGACCCCAGGACAGCAGGAAGCCCGGTACCCAACGAGATGTAAATGGACATCCCCAAGGTACGATGAGAGCGCCTGACCCTTCGGGCAACAAAGAAAATGGCAGCTGGGTGAAAGAATCCATACCCGATGCTGTGAAGCAGCTGACCAGCCAACACCCCTGTAATGGAGGGCACCATGGCATACAGTATCAAACGAAGCATCATCGCCACGCCACTGGCTATGAACATATGCACTGGAAGGACTTTCTTCCGTTGGATGAGAATTCCCGCAATGATCATTGCGCCAAACTCGCTGCCTGCAGCGAGGGCATTCAGTAAACTGATTGCGTTGATCTTCAGCTCCTCAACCAGGTACAACGAGAAGAAACTTGAGACCGACGACATGCTTATTCTATTCAGGGCAATAATGAAAATTCCAACCACAAACGCCCGGTCGAACCAATGGCCTGCTTGGGGTATCTCAATCTGAATGGAGGCACCTCGTTGTTTCGGTTCGCGCTTCCACCCGAGTACCACCAGGATAAAAATTCCGCTGATCGCCAAGGCAAAGGTACCGATGCTCAAATTACTGGAAAGATCAGGTTGCTTGGTCGCTGCGAAAAGCAACGAAAAGAAAACAAAGCCAACTGTACCGAAGGAGCGAATCAAGGTGTACTTCTGGGAATCACCGTTGAACAAGTTATTTGCATAGCTATCGAGAAGCGGCATCAATGAGCGCAAAAAGAACGCAAGCAGCGAAAGCCCGACGATGGTGATCAGAAGCGATGTGGACAGCATCAAGACAGTCATACCCATGCAGGCAATCACGGTACAGAAAAGCACGACAGCCTTCATGTTCCCTCGTTTATCAACATGCCTGGCTACAAGCAGAGGACCTGCGATACCAGCTATCTCGAACAAGGAAAGGAGAACGCCGACAATTTCATAGGAGTACCCTTTGTTTCGCAGCATCACTTGCAGAAAAGGGTTTACGATTGCATAAATGGAATACATGAAAAAGAAGGAGGAATATAGGATGACCATAACCCGCATTGTAGGCAATTGCAGGCACAGCAACAAGAGGAAATGACTAGATTGTCAGGAAAGGGCGAGCCTTTTCAAGCACGGAAAACGGCAACTTCAAATCCTCAAGACAAGACAAGGGAGCCATCCTTCTATGACTTACAATCCTGCCGACATAGGTGGGGCCGAGGCCGGGCACTCTCAGCAGTGCCTCCTTGGGAGATCGTTTGACCGAAAGCGGGAAGTATTGAGGATTGGCCTGCGCCCAAACAAGCTTTGGATCCTTCGTAAGACTGAGATTTCCTTCTTCGGTAAATATCATCTCCTCATACGAGAAGCCATATTTTCGAAGCAGCCAGTCGGCTTGGTACAGACGATGCTCTCGGGTAAGGGAAGCATGGTCTGTCTCATGGACCTGACCGAGATCGAACAACTCGAGCTGTGAATGCTGATATTGTTTCTGCTCTCCGGGAAGACTCTGGTCTCCCAATCCCTTCTGATAGGCACTGAAATACAGCCTGCCCATGTGAAGCTCCTGATACAATCGGCTGGTATAGAGCAGAATTTCCTTATCCAGCTCATCGCTGGCCCCGACGATGAATTGGCTGGAAGTATGCACCCTCTCATAGCGTGAGCCTTTCGCAGTCTGACTGGCGATATACATCAACGGCTGGAGGATATCCTGAACATAATTCTTAGATTCCGAAAGCTTGGAAAAATGCTGCTCGCCAGGAGCCTCGATGTTCAGTGAGAGCGCTGAAGCGTACTTGAGCGCCTCGTCTATGCTCTCCTTGCTGGAGCCTGGAATGACCTTCAGGTGGATGTACCCCCTGTATCGGTACGAATTTCTCAGGATTCTTGCTGTGTCGGTGAGCATTTCCATGGTTTTTTCAGCACAGCCGAGTACAGCGCTGGAAAGAAAGAGACCGATGAGTGGACGCTTGCTCTGAAACTCATGGAAAAATGAGGCCATCTCCTTCGGGGCAAGGGCTACAGGCCTGAAATCCTGGTCATTTCTCAGGGGACAATACTTGCAGTCATTGGCACAGCGGTTGCCCATGAGCGTTTTCAGCATTATGCCCGGCCCGCCGCTGACTGTCGTTGTAGGATACAGCCATCCAGATCCGGCAGTATTACGCTTTCGGTGCTCCTGGGGGTTCTTGGTACCACAGGCACAACTGAGGTCGTATTGTGCATCACGACTTAAGATATCAAGCTTGCTTTGTGTATCCATATCCTACCTCATCGTAGGAACAGGGTAACATCAGTAAAGTAGTTTTGACAAGCTAGATACCCCGTCTTCTGTACTCGCTTATCAATAAACCTGCAAGTGTGAAGGCCGTACCTATCGCATCGAGCTGTCCGAACGGTTCAGAAAGGAAGGCCACCGCCACCACAATGGTGATGATGGGACTAAGATAAAGGTAGAAGGAGCTCTTGATAGGGCCGATGGTTCTCAACCCAAAATTCCAAGAAAGGAAGCAGAAGGCTGAGGCAACAAGACCCAGGAAGAGAAAATGATACAGGTACGGGGTCTGAATCACCTGATGGACCGGAAGACCATCACCGTTGATGAGCAACACAAGGGTATGGCCGAGCAAGCCATAGAAAAACATGGTTCTGGTCACCAAAAGATTCGGATACCCCTTCTTTCCGATCACCCTGGTGAGTACGGTATAGATTGCCCAAACCATGATTGCAAGGAGTGCAAGCACATCACCCTTTGGATTGAAGGCGACCTCTTCAGTGCTGGAGAAAGTCAAGAGAACAATGCCGGCCATCGAAAGAGCCAAACCAATGAAGTAGTTTTTCTTCAGGGGTTCTTCCTTTAAGAAGATGTGGGAAGCGAGCAAAGTGAAGAAAGGAGCAGCAGCCACAATGACTCCTACGTTGCTTGCACTGGTGAACAACAAAGCAGTATTTTCCAAAAAGTAATACAGAAAAATACCGCAAAACCCCGCAAGAGCAACAAAAAGTCGGTCGATGGGCTGTTTGTACACCAACGGTTTATGGTTTATCACACTCAAAACCAATAGTCCGAGCAAAGAACGCACCACAAGAATCTGAGAGGGGGAAAAGGCTGTAAGCAATAGTTTTGAAGAGACATAGGTGGTCGCCCACACAGTCATGGTCAACAGCACCGCCAGATGTCCGAGCAAGCGGGTTTTCTTCAGCACAACAACTTCTTCCTGCATAATGGCCGGCAGTGTACTCCGATTTCTTCTGTGATGCAAGAAGCCGTGCTATACTATGAATATCCGAGGAGGCGCCTATGATGACTTATCGCAAGGAACTATGGTTTCACCTCAACAAACGACGCGGTCTGATCAACATTACCGACGCCGTGCAGGAAGCAGTTAACGAGTGCGGAATCAAGGAAGGGTTGGTTCTCGTCAACGCAATGAACATCACCAGCAGTGTTTTCATCAACGCAGTGGAGAAAGGCCTTCATGAGGACTTCGAGCTCTGGCTTGAGAAACTTGCTCCCGAGCTTCCGTATGAACAGTACAATCACAATACGGAAAAGGAGCATAATGCAGACGGCCACCTCAAACGGTCCATCATGGGCCGTGAGGCGGTCATTGCAATCACAGGAGGAAAGCTCGATTTCGGCTCTTGGGAGCAGATTTTCTACTATGAGTTTGACGGCATGCGCGACAAGCACGTGCTCATCAAAGTCATCGGGGAGTGATCAGAGCTCCTGGCCCATCACCTCTGTCCTGTACGCTTTCAAGCCTGCATCAATGCAGGCTACAGCCCGCTCGAGATCGTGGGTGTTCAGTACGTAGGCAATTCTAACCTGCCTGCGTCCGACACCCTTGGTCACGTAGAAGTCCTCGCACGGGGCGACCATGACCGTCTCCCCGTTCAGATTGAAATCCTCCAGCATGAACCTGGCAAAATTCTCTGCATTATCGACAGGAAGCTCGGCCACCATATAGAAAGCTCCCTTGGGCATGCTGCACTTCACACCATCGATCTTCTTCAGACCATCAACTATGAAGTTCCTTCTTCTCTCATACTCCTCGCGCACCTCGAACAGATAGGTATCATCGGTCTTCAAGGCAGCACAGGCAGCCACCTGCTCGATGTCAGGAGGACACAGGCGAGCCTGGGCCAGCTTGAGAGCGTTGTCCAGGACATCCTTGTTGCGGCTGATCAAAGCCCCGATGCGCGAACCGCACATGCTGTAGCGCTTGGAGAAACTGTCAACACAAATGACCCGGTCGGAAAACTCAGGAAAAGCAAGTACACTGGTAAACTGCTTGCCGTCATAACAGAACTCACGATACACCTCGTCGACGATCAAAAAGATGTCATGCTTCTTGCATAGGTTCAAAAGTTGCAGCATCTCCTCCTGCGTATACACATGCCCGGTTGGATTGTTCGGACTGCAAATAAGGATTGCCCCAGTCTTTCGGGTGATCTTCTTCTCAAACTCTGAGATATCGGGAAGGGCGAAGCCATCCTCCATATTGCTGGTGATCGGCACCAAGTCTACCATGGCAGAATGAGCGAAGGAGGAAACATTCGTGTAATACGGTTCAGGAATAATCACCTCATCGTACGGGTCGCAGAGCGTCATGAATGCAAATTGCAACGCTTCGCTGCCACCGGTGGTGATGAGAATATCCTCGGCCTTCACATCCAGACCGTACTTTGCATAATAGGCGGGAAGCGCTTCACGCAGTTCCTGCCTCCCTTCACTGTTTCCATAAGCGATGATGGCCTCATCATACTGACGGACCGCTTCGATGACCTGCACCGGCGTCTTGATATCCGGCTGCCCGATATTGAGGTGGTAGACCTTGATTCCGCGTTTGACAGCATCGCGGGCATAGGGTGAAAGACGTCTGATGGGACTGCATTGGAAAGCGGAAATTCTGTGTGACATTTGCATAAGGGACACTCCAAGAACTCAGTTTGGATTTGTCGACACCATCCCTGCTACGACGTAGGAGGGACAATGAAGTGGAAAGAGCCCGGAGCCGCAACAGGAATCAGTCGCGGTCCGGGTCACTAGCACTGGCCCCTGGGAGAGGCGCTTGTGGATTTGCCTGACTATTATCTATCAGGATTTGGATGAACTTTCGGTTATCAAGCAACGGGCTGATCGAGCGCCCGTGATGGAGACGGCTGATGACTCGAGCGAACAGCTCGGTGATGTCAGCCTGGATATACCACTCCTTATCCAACAGGTCATGCCCGTGGAACACGGCATTCGTGCCGATGATCCGATAGAAAATGCCTTCCTTGTATGCAGCATCGAAATCCTCGACCGCATTTGCGTTGAAGAGAGGAAGACTGACCATGCAGATGATCTTCTTTGCACCGAGATTGGTCAATTCGCGCATGGCGATGATCATGGTACCGCCGGTGGCGAGCATGTCGTCGGCAATCAGAACCGTCTTGCCGTTAACATCACCCAGAAGGTTGATGCTCTTGATATTTGAATGCTTGGCATCCTTGCTGACGATCGAGTAGTCACGTTCCTTATAGAGCATGGCCAACGGCCTGTGCAGGGCCTGGGCATAGAACTTGTTTCTGCTGATAGCCCCGGTATCGGGGGCGACGACCACCAGCTCGGGGTCGCTGAAGTCGATGAGCTTGTGAAGAGCGATTAAAGTTTGGTAGGAAGCATGCAGGTTCTCCAAATGCAGGTTGGAGAAGCTGTTCTCTATTTCGCGGCTGTGAATATCGAGGGTGATGATCCGCTCGACACCAAGCATCTCGCAGATACGGCCGAACATGGCTGCGGTGAGGGCCTCGCGTCCGCCTTTCTTGTGCTGCCGTGAGTACGGATAGGTGGGCAAAACCAGTGTCACACTCTCTGCACCGGCAAGCTGGAGGGCGTTGATCGTAGTGAAGAGGAACATCAGGTGGTCGTTCACTGACAGCCTGACCGGCTCGTCCGACCCTGCAACCTTTACCGGCTCGCTGTTGGACAAGTCATAGACAATAAAAATCCTCAAACCCCTGACTGCATCGAGTATTTCTGCTTTCTCTTCCCCATTGGCAAACCTGGTATACTTCACCTTGATGGTAAAATCAGGGCACTGGAACGTTGTGGGGCACTTGGTCCTGGGAATACGCTTGTTGTTCAAGTCATCCATCAGGGTAACGGTTCTCAGGATCTCATCCTCGCTCATACCGTGGCGCTTTGCCAAGGCGGTGGAGAGTTTTTCGTAGCGCTCCAAATAAAGACGGCGCAGGTGTTTTACGACTTTGCCGGTGAAATATTCTGAACCAGGACCTGAGATAATCCCAAGCTTATGGGGTTTGATGATGCTCATGGCTGAACCATACAACAACAAAGCCTAAAGTTCAATCCGTTTCATCCGACAGAATACAGTTGCTCTGCTTAAGTTTGGTGAAAAACTATTCGCCCAACTACTTTACCAACTAACCTCAAACTTGGTACGTTTGTATTGATATGAAAACCATTGTGATCTTTTTCCAGATTGTAGGCAGCCTGGGCCTCTTTCTCTTCGGAATAAAACTCCTCAGCGAGGGCTTGCAGAAGTCTGCCGGCGACAAGATGAAGGCCATCCTCAAGCTTATGACGAAGAACCGGTTCATATCCATTATGACCGGTCTTCTTATAACCATCATCATACAAAGCTCATCGGCAACCACCGTGATGGTGGTCAGTTTTGTCAACGCAGGTTTGATGGGCCTCACCCAGGCGATCGGGGTCATCCTGGGAGCCAACATAGGTACCACCTTCACCGGATGGTTGGTTGCCCTCCTGGGCTTTAAGGTCGACATCACCTCCCTTGCCTTGGTTTCCATCGCCTTCGCAGCCCCGATGATGTTCAGCAAGAAGAACAAAACCCGCGATGCCGCCGACGTCCTGCTCGGCTTTGGTGTCTTGTTTCTGGGGCTCAATTTCATGTCGCACTCAATTCCGGATATTACCGGAAACATCGAAGTGCTGGAATTCTTGGCAACCTTCAACAGCGACACACTATGGATGAACATGCTGTGCATCCTATTGGGCACACTGGTAACCATCGTTGTGCAATCTTCATCGGCTGCCATGGCGATGACTCTTACAATGGCCTACAACGGCTGGCTTGGTGTTACAGCCTCCGCCGCCCTGATCCTTGGTTCAAACATCGGTACCACCATCACAGCATACCTTGCTTCCATCGGAACCAGCACCACGGCAAAGCGTGCAGCCTGGGCTCATATTTTCTTCAATGTGGTCGGTAGTGTCATTGCATTGATTCTCTTCCATCCGTTGCTGAAATTGGTCAATTACATAACTCCCGGCGACATCTATACCTTGGAGGGAGCGACACTCTCAACCCAGCTTCCTCTTTTCCTTGCCATGTTCCACTCGGTGTTCAATATTATGAATACCATCATCTTCTTTCCCTTCGTCCGCCAATACGCCCATTTCATCGAGCGCCTGGTTCCTGCCAAAGCTGAATACGATGAGGGAACCTACCACTTCAAGTACATCGGCGGTGTATTCATCGACAGCCCGGAAATCTACATGTTGGCTATCCGCGATGAGATCAAGAAGATGGCAAATCTTGCGTGTAATATGCTTACCCGATACCGGGGTATGTTCAACAACCGCGGTGCGGATATTGAAAGCGATGCCTTGGCCATGAAGAAGGATGAGGACTACGCCGACCAGATGCAGGAACAACTTTCGGACTTCTGCGTCCACTTGCTGCAGGACTCGCAAACACCCACAAACGCCTCCTCGCTCAACTGTCTGATCCGTGTCATGGATGAGCTTGAGTCGGTCACCGACAGCTGCTACAACCTCACCATTCTCAGCCAGAGAAGGTACAACCAAGGATGGACGTTCGATGAAGCGACGGACAAGGACCTCAGGGAGTACCAGAGCCTTGTCCAAGAATTCCTCGATTACGTTCGGGACCGTATGGACAGGACCCTGACCAAGGCAGAGATGCAGAAGGCCAATGAGTTTGAGGAACAGATCAACAACCAACGCAACCGCCTCAGCCTGATGGTTCAAGAAAGGCTCTCAGACGGCAAGGCCGATGTAAGAGTCGAGTTGCTCATCCTGGAGAAAATCCGTCACCTCGAGCATATCGGCGACTACTGCACCAACATCGCAGAAGCCTATCACCAGGCAGTCAAGCACACCCCGATGTTGCAAAAGCGTTCAGGCAAGAGTATGGAACTCGCTTGAGATGTATTCAGCCTCCCGAACGGGAGGCTGAATTGTCTGTACTCATCAACACTTCTCAGTAGAGAACCGTCTGGACATCCTCAATGCCGCACAGATGGTAATACGCATCAGAGAAGCTCTTCAGAATGTCTTCACAGCCGTTCTGCATCAAGGAGATGAACAGCTGGTCCTCATCCAGCCCAAGGTTGCCCGTGGTGCCGATACTCGTCCGCTCCTCAAGCGCCTTGTCAGGGTCGAGTGTTGTCAGCTCATCCAAATGCAAGCCTACTTCCTTGTAGGTGTCACGGAAGTTCCTGCCCTCCAACACCTGCTTGAGCACTACATCGGTTGCATAGAGCTCGGCCTTACAGGCCTCCCTCAATGCTTGAGGATGCACTTCAAGACCGTCGAGCATTGTAAGGAAAATGTGTACCAGCTGCCAGGTCGCCTTGGTGCCTGCAAGCAACGGCTCCTTGGTATCCTGGAAATCGCGGTTGTAGCCTGAGGGGAGACTGCGAATGATTGACTTGACCCTCATGGCACAGCTGCTGACCAAAGCCGAGCGGCTTCGCGCAAGTTCCAAACCGTCTGGATTCTTCTTCTGCGGCATAATGGAACTGCCTGTACAAAGGTGCTTGGGCAGGGAGAAATAGCCGAATTCAGGAAGAGTGAAGAGAATCAAATCCTGGGCGAGCTTGCTCAATGTCAGGGCGATGTAATCGCAACTGTCCAAGAGCATGGCTTCGAACTTGCCGCGGCTGTTGTTCGCATACAATACATTGTTTTGTACTCTGGTAAAGCCCATCTGCTCGGCTGTGAACTGCCTGTCCAGCGGAAGAGGAACTCCATAGCTTGCAGCCGAACCAAGAGGACTCTGATCAAGTGTCCAGGAGAGTTGCATCAGATGCTGCGCCTCGTCGTACAACTCCTCTGCAAAGCTTGCCGCCCAAAGGCCGACCGAAGACGGCATGGCAATCTGCATATGAGTTCTTCCCGGCATGGGGATTGAAGCGTGAAGTTGGGCAAAGTCTACCAACCGCTGGGCGAGCCGACCGGTCAGGTTGCACAGCTTGACCGAGTACTCCCGCATCCAAAGGCGCAGCGCCGTCTGGACCTGGTCGTTTCGGCTCCTTCCTGTATGGATTTTCTTGCCTGCCTCGCCCACCTGTTCGGTCAAATAGGCTTCGATGGCGGTGTGACAATCCTCGTTCTCCTTGGTAATCGGGAAAGCATCCTCACCGCGGAGTTTGATGACCTGGGCCAAGGCCTGTTCCAGGCCGGCGAGTTCTTCATCGTTGAGTAAGCCGATTTGATGGAGCCCTCGTGCGTGAGCGATGGAAGCCAAGGCGTCGGCGATCACCAACTGCTGATCGAGTATGTAGTCATTGCTGACGGTAAAATCTTCCATCAAGGAATCGAGAGTGTAGTCTTTCTGCCAAAGTTTGCCCATTATTGTCCTCCGGGATGTGCAAAACCAGTCTATTGGCTCCGCCCATGCCTGTCAATTGAAGCAAAGAACGCTACTTCGAATCTCTATCCGGTATGATGAAAAAACTATTTCTTCCCCTTCTTGTTTTCCTGCTTCTCTGTAGCGGCTGTGGTTGCAGCCAACCCGAGCTCTCGCTGCACAATCTTTTTGAGCAAGCAGACAGCTCTCCTCCGGTTTTCTTGTCGGCAAGCATGCAGAGCCAACATACGGCAACCCTTAGTTTCAATGAAAGCATTGCTGAAAATTCGGTTGCCCTCTGGTGTGAGCAGAACTCGGTGGCGTCCTTCACTGTCATAGACAAGACGCTCACCTTGAACCTGGCAAAGCCCTTGCAGATGGGCACATCGCTTCCCTTGGAGGGAAGAGTCGAAGACATACGGGGAAACAGCCTGCAATTTTCCATCGAGCTGTGGGCGAAGAACACCCATCCTGCAACGGTGTTGATCAATGAGTTTACAACCAAGGGCAGCGAAACCAACCCGGACCGGGTTGAATTGGTGGTTACCAGCAGAGGTAATCTGGCAGGGCTCACCCTCTATGCTGGAGTTGCTGACGATTGGTCGGACCGCTTTGTCTTCCCTGATCGATGGGTTGAACGGGGGACGTATGTGGTTGTCGCATTCAGTAAAGGAGAGCATGAAGCTAATTGGTACACATCGGCTTTGCAGGCGGGCCTCGGTTCCAATAATGGCTGTTTGTCTGTGGCAATAAGCCCTGAATGGACAAGTCCTTTGCTCGATGCTGTCATGTGGGGGAACATGAGCACATCCACTTTTGAAGGATTCGGCTCTGCCTCCCTGCTATCCCAAGCACAAATTCTGTTTCAAAATGGACAATGGAACAGTGCTTCAAGCGAGAAATCAATCGACTCGAATACGGGCACCGCCACCCGGTCCTTTTGCAGGGATCGGCTTATTGACACCAACAGCAGCGATGATTGGTATGTGTGTGCAACCAGACAGGCGACATTCGGATCGAAAAATTCAGAGCTACGATACACCCCGTAAATGAGAAAGGAGGGAAAATCCCCCCTCTCTGGAAGTATTACAGGTACGCTGCGATAAAGCCTTCAATGACAGACAGTGAGGCCGCTCCCATACGCTGGTCAACCACCTCCCCGCCCTTGAATACCATCAAGGTAGGAATGGAGTTCACGCTATACATTGTTGCAAGCGAACCTGCTTCATCGACATTGATTTTTGCAACTTTGAGCTTGTCGGCAAACTTTTCTGCCACCTGGGCGATCGCCGGGGCGATCATTTTACAGGGACCGCACCAGGGAGCCCAAAAATCCACCAGCACCGGTTTGTCAGCCTTCAAGACTTCCTGTTCGAAATTTGCTTCAGTAACTATGATTTCACTCATGAATTCTGCTCCTCGTCTAGAAAGCATGGTAGCGGCAAACCGGCGAAAAGGGAAGAGTAAACCTACATGGCGATCTCTTGATCAAAAGGGATTTCTTCCGGCAGGGCCTCCTGCTTGTTCCTGCCGTTGCCGTCACTCTTGAACTCCACATGCTCGGCTACCACGACAATGCGTTCCCGGCTGCCCCCATCCTTGTCAGTCCATCGTTCCTGCCTCAGGCGGCCGACAACCCTTACCCCCCTTCCCTTCTGCAGATACTGCAAGCAACTTTTTGCAAGCGATCCCCAAGCCGTGATGGTAATGAACATCACCTCCTCGGCCGGCTCGGCCTGGGCGTTCTTGAAATAGCGGTTGACCGCAATGCTGAACTTCGCCATCTGAGCTGCATTATCACCGATGACCACTTCCTCGGGATCCCGAACCAAATTTCCTTCAATGACAACTTGCTCATGATACAAGATTACCCTATGCAAGTGTTTGTTTTGTAAACACTTAATTTTCTGGAATTTTACCAGTTTTTCAGGATTTTTTATTAATTTAGACTACTCAATTTCGTCAATTTTTACCAAAGCTACGCACACTCATAATTTCAACATTACCGTTGATTAATATGCCATTTAGTTTTGGGGTTCAGGGATTTTGTTTGCTTTTTTCACAGCCTTCTTGGAGCTGTAATGGGTGCTTTTCCTGATCTTGTTCCCGTGCTCATCGATCTCAATGTTGGAGCGCTTTGCCTTCAGTTTCTGAACGCGCTTGAAACGGCGCTCATGGATGATTGGGAGGTGATGGTTGAGTGACCGATGGACCTCGAATGGGTCACGGGCTTTTCTCTTGGTGGAAGGGAAATCTGCGGACTCTGTTTCTCCATAGACGGAGGTTCCGGTATACTTCTCATTGGTGAGTATGTTCTCGATCGTCTTAACCGGCCATTTCTTCTTTCCGGTTGGCGTAGGAACCTTCAAGGATTCCAGCTCCTTCTTGATCCGCACTATGCTCCAGCCTTGCTCATACCAATCAAAGATCTTCAGGACGATTCTGGCTTCAGCGATGTTGAGGATGAGTCCTTCCTCCTCATTACGATCATACCCATAGCACCTTCGTGAGAATGCAGGTGAGTCAGGATCCATGGTACTTCTTCGAAGACCCCATTTGATGTTCTCGCTCTTGTTCTCGCTCTCAGCCTGGGCTATGCCCGCATGAAGAGTAAGCAGCAACTCCCCTGTCTGGCTGAGGAGGTGGATCTGCTCGTTGTAGAAAAAGACATCCACCTTCAATACCTTGAGGCGCCTGAGGGTAACCAGGAAATCCACGCAGTTGCGTCCGAACCGGCTGATCGACTTGGTATAGATCATGTCGATCTTGCCCGCCTCACAGTCGGCCAGGAGGCTCTGGAAGCCAGGACGCGAGCTGATGGTCCGTCCTGACTTGATGTCGGTATAGGTTCCGACATATTCCCAAGCGGGATTCTCCAGGATATCCTCTTTCTCGAAGTCCATCTGGGCCGAGAGGCTTTGCAGCTGGCGCTCCATCTGCGTGCTCACACGACAGTACAAGGCAACCCGGAGACGCTTGAAATGACGCCTGGCTGGTATGACATGAATGATGGGGTTTCTTTTCTCGTTGGGCATGATCTGTTCTGTATATCATGGATCGAGGGAGATGGATAGTTTTTTGCTGTCTACATGAAAAATTGAGATAGATTTGATTTCTGCATATAGTGGTGATAACCGGCACTAACAATCTTCATCCCCCATCCTGTAGACGTTTGTCACAATCAATCGCGAATAATCCATTGAAAAGAACTAGTGCTGTGGATTGCCTACCTGTTACCCTATTTCGGAAAATCGCTCTGGACGTACAATTCAGCGAATTCTGTGAAAAAAGTGAGAAGCCTACGGAACTCCCGGTCAGTATTTCACATCAATATTATGCAAGCGATTCTGAATAAAAAGCACGATTTCCAAAAGCATACATTTGAGATATTGATGATCAGAGTCTATACTATTTACAAACACTTTAGACGGAGCTAACAAATGCCCTTTGAAACCGAAGATAGACTCAAAAGTTGTCTTGATACTAATCAGCAAGGAAGAGAGCAATTGTGTCTTGCTGTATTACAAACTGATAGATCCTACTCAGACATAAGACCGAGACAACCAAAAGGTGGACGAGATGGCAATCGTGACATCCAAGCAATTTACAAAGGAGAACAAGTTGCATTTGTAGCTGTCGGATTTGTAAATGGAGCAAATGATTCAAGACCCCAAAAAACCCAAATTCAAAACAAATTCAAATCAGACTTAACAGATGCAAAAGAAGAATACAAGGACCTGAAAGTATTCGTTTTCTTCACCAATATTCTATTCACCACTGGGGAGAAAGAGAAACTTGAAAAGCATGCAAAGGAAAAAGGAATTACTCATTGCGATATTTATGACAGAGAGAGAATTCGGATTGCCTTGGACAGTCCTGATGGTCTTGCTGCTCGCTATCAATACCTTGGACTTAAATTATCTGACGCAGAACAACAAGCCTTCTTCAATCGCTGGGGTGATGATATTCAAACAATGATTTCCAGTAAATTCAGTGATGTGGATACAAAACTCAATAGAATCCTGTTCTTAGAAGAATCCAAGACACCACTTGTTTATTTTTCAATCGGGTTTGAATTGAAACGGAAATATACAGCAGAGGAATTTGGAAATTATAGGGTCTTTTGCAGTCTAATGATGATTGAACCGAAGTTGGAGATTGCTGGGTTCACATTTGGTTCATCAGATGCTTCATTTGATTCCAGAAGAAGCACTCACTTGATAAAAGGGAAAGGAATAAAAGATTCCATCAACACTTGGCAATGGATAGAGACCACCAATGAAGAAAATGCTAATCTTAAATTAGAGAGAAATGGTTCTGGTATAGGTGTAGTTGAATTAGGTGGATTGTTTATAACTTACGAAACTGGGAGCTTTATTAGGTTACGCCCTACAATCTCAATGATTGACTTGAATAGTGCCACTTTTGTAGTTTTTTGTAACAAAAAGTTTGCAGAGAAAATAAGAACAATCAGATTCTATTCTAATGATTATATTTTGCAAGAAATAGATGATTTAAAAATTGACGAGTCCGAATTTAACCCAAATTTGCCAATTAGATTTGTTGAAAAGGATTTGTCAGACAAATGGGTACGAATAAAACGAGCAGATGATTTTGGTGTTGCTTTCTATTTAGATTTTTTTAGATTTACCCCAAAACGCTTGTATGCACCGAACGTCGTTTACGAAACCACAACAGAAAAGAAAAATTAGCGTTTTTCAAAATCTCTGCAAGAATTTAAAAATTTTATTTTTTTTGTCAGTAATATTTCGAGTATGTGAGAGCCCCTCTTAAGTATCAAAAGACTCTTGGGTAGAATCATAGAAAAGCCCAACTTTTCGTCCGCACCTCCAGCAGCCTTCAGTCATTTCTACCATGTAGTGATGGCTTATAAGAGAAATTCTAATTTTAAGAAAACTTAATTCCTGTTGGTTATATTCTCAAGTGCTTTCATATACACTTGAATTTTTATTGCTTCAATTATATTTGTACCATCGAAATAATTATTTATTCCAATTAATCTTAGTCGGTTATTATCATTAAGCCACACTCCAGTACCGCTCATTCCCCTTGGATGAGGAAGATTACCGTCGCTCCAATCTTCAGGATATTTAATAAACATTTTGATTTGATCATTACGTCTAGCATCATGCTTCATTGTATTTTGCAATTTTGCTTTGCCATATACTAAGGTATATTTTACTTCACTACTTTTAGGAACAAAATGGGATCTAGAAGAAGGGTATCCCAAAAGGAAAACTTCCTCTATTTCTTTGAGGTTTGGAAACGCAATCATGTCCCTGGTAATAAACTCATAGTTTCTAAACTTGCACACATCTGATTCATCAATCTTTAAAATTGCAATGTCCAAATTTTCATTATACGTAAGCTTCCCATTGATATTAATCATTTCTTCGCCGGATGGAATAAAGAAGCCCCACTCAGTCATTAATTCCTCCAGAACATGATAGGCAGTGAGAATATAGTACTGCCCCTCATGAGTATATAACACACCAGAACCTTCGTATTGCGCTTGATCTTGATCATCCTCGTTCTCAATTTCTTTCAAAATCGGTAAGGTATATGTTTCTATCCGTTCTTTCATGTATGGCTCTTTACCAGTATTAGGTTGGTTTACTTTCAGGATAGTATATCACTGTTTTCCACGAACCCAAAACGGTATAGTGATCGCCGCTCATTTAGAATTAGTGTAAGAGATTCAATATCATCCCTGAAGAAATCTTTTGAGGTCGGTAGGCTAATAGCATGACTAGGATTTCACAGGATGAGTGACTGTATTCTAAGGGGAAGACAGGGGTGAAAAGCCTCCTGCAGGCCTTGCCCCCATACCGCAAACTCATTAGTTGTGATTTTAGCCAATGAAATAATAATTTCAACTTCGATGATATTTAATCAGAAAACCCCTGCAATATTCAATGGCAGCAATTATATTAGATACCCAAACCTTTACATTGTATAATTTTATTTAGACTATAAATCATCAATGACAACCTGCCCATGATACAAGATTACCCTATGCAAGTATTTGTTTTGTAAACACTTATTTTTTCGTTATTTTACCAGTTTTTCAGGATTTTTTATTAATTTAGACTACTCAATTTCGTCAATTTTTACCAAAGATACGCACACTCGTATTTTCAACAATACCGTTGATTAATATGCCATTTAGTTTTAGGGTTCAGGGGTTTTCTTCGTTTTTGTTACAGTCTTTTTGGAGCTGTAATGGGTGCTCTTTCTGACCTTGTTTCCGTACTCATCGACCTCGATGTTGGAGCGTTTCGCCTTCAGGTTCTGTATGCGTTTGAAACGGCGCTCATGGATGATTGGGAGGTTATGGTTGAGTGATCGGTGGACCTCGAACGAGGATAGAGCCGTTCTCAAGCAAATTGTAAACAAAATACTTTCGTTTATAAGTTACGAAGACTGCACCAAGTAAGGAAATTGTTCATTAGTGCAGCAATCAGAGCATATCCAACCATAACCCTCATTAATACCAACCAGGTTGATGTTTCTTGCCAAGAGGGGTTATTGTTTAAGCCAAAACACTATTTATTACTCAAAATGAGGTTATTTCATGATTAAGATTAGCATAAGCGGGCCGATGTCGGTTGGAAAAACAACGGTGATCCAGAGATTACTTGAGAATAATTTTGGGTTCAGTGCATTGTTTGAGAATTCAGAATTTTGCAACAGGCTATTCAATTCTATATATTCAAGAGAGGACTCCTTATTCGGTCGCGACCTAAAGCAGATGATATACCTAAATGACATCATAGAGAGACAAAGCAAAATTGATACTGAGGTCGTACTGATGGATAAGGGAATTGAGGATATTTTGTTCTTCTGGAGTCGAACAATTGATTTGCATTTCCCCCTGGACAAAGAGAAATCAGTATATTGGGCTATTCCTGATTTATTAAGAAACCACTATTCTGACCTAATTTTCTATCTGGATGCAAGTGATATAACTTTGTATTCAAGGAAAGCTCAAGATGAATCTAGGTCGAGATCCTTTTTCGATGAATATATGGAATACTATCGGGCCAAGGAACGAGAGCACTTTATTAAACTAGGCGCAAAAGTAATATCAACCGACTTTTTGTCACCAAATGAAGTTGCAAAGATGATTGGAGATGAAATAGTAAAGGTACTATGTAGGAGGATGACAGAAGGACACCATCTGGACCGTATTTACTGACTTGAAGTCTTGTGACTATAGTTGCCTCTCTTCAAATTGAGTCGCTATTTATTCCGGTATATGAGAATGGTGTTGCTTATATGCCTTTGCATGCTTAGTTTTAATAGTGTTGTGCATTGTAAACGATTGACTGCTGTAATCTGAAAAGACCAGTCTTTAAACAAGCATGGAGTAGCCGAAAGCAATTCAATGCAATCAATTGTGATGTGAGGAGAGGAGAGGATGATACGATACAACATCTCATTCAGCTATCCCAAATGCAGGCTGTTTGAGAATCTGCAATTTGAATATGAATCGGGCCAGGTGATCTCTCTGTGTGGGCACAATGGAGCAGGTAAAACCACTCTGTTGAAAATCCTTGCAGGAATTCTTCCCTTGGAGGATGGTAAATTCATCAAGCCGCCTGCAAAATGCTGGTTACTCCCCAGCACTGGAGGTTTGATAGGGGGGCTCTCATTAGCTGCCCATCTTGAATTGACCAAGACGGTCGGTGGTGGAAAGCTACCCGGCATTACTGAACAAGCGATACAGTTGCTGGAAACTGAACGCTTCATGAACACTCCCGTGGACTCACTCTCCTCAGGACAATACGCAAAAGCTGCCATTATCATTATGCTGGCAAATTTTCCTCAGTTGCTGTTGCTTGATGAACCGTTTGCCTTCTTGGACCCGAAGGCGAGCAACCGGGTCTGCACACTCCTGAAGTCACTTGAAGAGGTGACTATCATCTTTTCTTCGCATGACCTGCATAGAGTGGAGTCATTTGCGGATCGATGCCAGATCATCAAGGAAGGAGCGATCTTGTGGGATTCTGCTTCCAATGGCAATAATGTTGATTTGGACATCCTGCAGGTTGCATATGATGAAAATTCCTGAGGGGGGACCGTCAGCGATGAAAACAGAAAAACCTAAAAGGTATTGGGCGCTCTATCGTGCATGCATGCAGAAAGAGATCTACACTTTCATCCATTCAAAGAAGTCCGCACTTATTGTCTTCTGCAGTGTCCTTATGCCTTACCTGACATTACTGACTGATGGTTTTGGGGCAACCGAGGATATGGAATACGTATTGCTCGCGTTTCTCCATATAGGAGCCTTTGCTGGAGTTATTCAATACATTGGGGATTCAACAATCACCGATAGGGTCAGAAAAACCTTCTTGATGTTTCATAATATGGGAATACCGTTTTTCATGATACTCCTTGCGAAGTTGACATTCAGCCTGGCGTATCTTGCATTTTACTTTTTGGGGAGTCTTCCTATCACCTACTCGGTGCTAACCTTGGAAGTAATCATGATGAGCGTTTTGCTGGCATTAGCCTTTGGAATGTTGACATTTTCCATCGTCATGCTGGTCTTCGATCCGAACTCGCTCTTATTGACCATGTATCTTCCATTATTAGCATCCTTCGGACTGTTCATGGTGTACTTCAATATCCCCGGTCTCTTAGGGAAAGGCATCTTGGTCTTACTGATAACAGCAATCTGTTCCTTCTGCATCCATCTTGTGCTGAAGAGCAAGAGGCTGAGGTACAATCTCTAGCGCCGAAATATATAACTTCGCCCTATTCCCAGCTTTCTTCAAGCTGTAATCGATGCTCATCCGAACCATTTCGGACATGTCCGTCGACATCGATATAGGAACCTTTCGCTTCAGTTTCTGCACGCGTGTGAAAGGCTCACATGGGTGATTGGGGTGTGAGGGTTGCATGATCGGCTAACCTCGAACGAGACGGGTGCCCTCCTTTGTGATATGAGTAGAAGTTTATCAAATCCAACATTTTATTTAGCTACCCCAACTCGATGATCTTTGAAAAATCCAATTTTTTAAACTATAAGTGATAAAACAGTTGCTATGATACTATTGGCTGGCTACTTTATATACGCCCAATATTGATTTCTGCCCGACTGTTGATTTTCTATACAATTATCCAACACCTTCAACCAAAAGGAATTTGCTTCAATATCTTCATCTACTTCAGCAACCAACCGAGAAGCGTTTGCTACTTTCCCAACATTCATTAACGCTTTAATAATAAAACGGCCAAACCCTCGCTTTCTGTATTTCTTGATTACTGAGAATTCTGCGATTTGAAGGCAAGTCTCATTCTCTCTTTGTTCCACCCATGTATTAGCAATCGCAATAGGTTCGTTTCCCAATTTCCATAAAAGAAGAATTCTACCCCCTTCTTCTATTCGAGTAACAAGTTCCTGTTCATACAATTTTAAAAAAGTTTCTTTTGTAATATCCTCACATAAAACTGAAGGCCAATTCTCGCAAATATAATCTACAATCAATTCTAGATAGAGAGGCCAGTTCTGATTGCCAGGCAATACAGTAGATTGGTTAAGCATATCAACATCTATGCAAACTTCTTTTTGCATGGTGAATTCCTCCTGATTTGAGTCTTGCTGGAAATTAAGGAAATACCCTTTGCTTCAAATTCCTATGCTTTTAACCTAATTTCAAAGAAAAGGGTGAAGAGATAACGACTTGTTTTATGAGTTCTCCTATTATAGCCAACCATGAATTATCCATAGATTCTACCTTGCCATGAAAAGATTCCTCTGTGAATAATCCATCGACTTCTATGTACTTGACTTTCAGTACCTGCCAGCACTTTCCAGCATATCATTAAAATAACATGAATTCATGTTCTTTCTCAATCTTGACGATTTTCCTTGCCAATTCACAAACTTCACTCATTCAGTGCATAGAGTCTCTCGACGGCCTCGGTTTCATTGGTATTGATCAAATAGAAGGTTCTTTTCTCTATCTCAATTATTCCCAAAGCACCGTTCAGAGAAAGAAAAGAGCCAGAGTCAAGTTATCTATCCTTGCTCTCTGCCGGGCCAATCCTGCATGGGCGGCAACATGAACGCCCCTCCATCACCAATGAGCTCCTTGAGCCTCCGAAGCGTCACCAGAAAATCCACGCAGTTGCGTCCGAACCGGCTGATGGACTTGGTGTAGATCATGTCGATCTTGCCCGCCTCACAGTCAGCAAGGAGGCTCTGGAAGCCAGGACGGGAGCTGATGGTCCTACCAGACTTTATGTCTGTATAGGTACCGACATATTCCCAAGCGGGATTTTCCAGGATGTCATCCTTCTCGAAATCCATCTGGGCAGAGAGGCTGTGCAGCTGCCGCTCCATCTGTGTGCTCACACGGCAATATAGGGCAACCCGGAGACGCTTGAAATGTCGCCTGGCTGGTATGGCATGTATGATGGGTTTCCTCTTCTCGTCGGGCATGGTTTTTTATAACACGAATGGAAAGGGATGGATAGATTTGAGAGATGAATCTTATTTGGACCTCGAATCGATACTTTTATTGCCCAAACATTTACAGCTGGGATTTCTTGGCTTATAGTAGTAGGAACTTCTTTGATCTTCACCTATTGATAATACTCACATTACTCGGGAGGGAGGTCTTGGTATGGAATTCTCAATCAGCATCCCTGCAGATGATGATGGTTACGTACTTTTTCGTTGTCCAATATGCAAGGAATACTTCAAAGTCACTCCAGATGACTATGAAGATGACCAAGTCTTGGAAATACATTGCCCAGCATGCGGATTGGTAAGTGACAACTATCTGACAGAAGATGTAATCGAATTGGCGTTGGCAAAAACCAAAAATTACATGAACGATCGCATCTTCAATAAAATGAAAGAAATCGAACGAAAGCATAAAAGCGGCCCTGTTACATTCAAAGCAGGTAAGAAGCCAAAAGCAGAATACGAAAATCGATTAGAAGCCTCAATTGATGACCTGATAATCACAAAATATAATTGCTGCAATCGCAGCGCCAAGATAAGCGAGTCATTGAGAATCAGTGGTAGCTATTGCCCCTTCTGTGGAGAAAGAAATGATGGAGTTGAATAAAAGGGAATTGAAAAAATTGCTCCTTGACTTTAATAGCATCTCTAGTCGAATGATGCGTGTAAACTATCACGACTATGATGATGTTCTGAGAAAATTTCTGACTTTTATGGAAACTCAACCTGTCATCAATGATTTCATTGTCGATTGTGGGCCTCCTTCTTATGAAGTTGCAGATGAGGTAAAACAAGTTGCCCAATCTTACAGAATGATTTTTGAATTGGGGAAAACTGCTGCTGAAGAAGTCAGCAATATCTATCATATATTGAAATATTGCAGCCAATATCAGATCAGAATACCTTCGAGCATCGGTAGTGCTTATTCCCATTCAACAAAATATCAGGACATGTCCGATGCGTTTAATCACCGTGTTGTCTATATTCTGATTAGCCACATCAGAAAATATCTTGAAAAAATTGGAGTTGATATGGGATTGGATGAAAACGTAAAATATTCAATTACTGTAAATAATGGACAAGTCAATCTTGCTAATGATCAGGCCACAATCAATGCAACAATGAACAGTGGTGTTGATATGCCTACCCTTATAACACTCATAAGTGAGGTTAAGAAAACATTGTCAGATGATTTCACCTCAGAAGAGAAGGAAATAGTAAATGACAGCTTGGAAACGGTGAAGGAAGAATTATCAAAGGATTCGCCCCGGAAAGGAATAATTAGGACAGCATTAAGAGGATTGTCTTCATTTGCTGGTAAGTCAGTACAGTTTGCTGCAGCAGTCGCCTCAATTGGTTCGTTTATCATGCAATTGCCTGGGTTCCTTGTGTGAAATAATAAAACACCCCGTAAAATCTAGAAATCTTATTGAGAAGGGAATGGATGGATAAACTTAAAAGTATCGAGGATGGTATTGATCGGGACGAAGAGTTCAAGAAAATTAAGAATGGAAGCTTTGAAAATCAAGTTCTTGAATATCAGGAATTGTATCCACTTGATGAGTATCCTGGAGAGTTCCCCGTTAGGATTTTAAAGAATCGGTTTTCTACATACTTTAACCATTATTCAAACGGTGTAGAGAATACCCTAAAGAAAATGAACGGAGATAGGATAATAGATAAGATTATTTGGGTATTTGAAGAAGAAAAAATGCAGATACCGAATTGTTCAATATCTGAAAATGGCAAATGTATAATCACGCTTCATGAATCATATCTGGCATATCTCTGGGGTGTTGCATATTTTATTTTTTTACAGTATGAGTCCAAAGCGCAACATGATAATGGGATTTCACATAACGATGATTATTTCATTACGGATAAAATGTTATCGCGTTCAGAAACCCTGTTCAGATGGGCCTTATCTTTAAGAATGAAAATCAACGCTTGGGATTGTCATTTACCATCACCATTACCAACAGCAATATTGATTGATTCAGAGGCGGCGTATTGTTGGCAAGTTAGTGAATTATGCTGTTATGCGTTGACATTCATAGCATACCATGAACTTAGTCATGGTATTTATGGAATTGATCATTCTATTGATTCGAAACGACAAGAACAGGATGCTGATAATCTGGCCATGAGCTTCATGAAAGATCCCATACCCTCTATCCCGAAAGATCATACTATATTAGGGATTCTACTTGCTTCCATTAGTTCACTCTTTTTTCTTAACTCTCCTCATCAAATTGCAAGTAAGACTCATCCCGATCCGGATTCGCGTATTTTCAATGTTTTAGAATACATGATAGAAAAAACAGATGGATTAGTCGAAAGCTATGAAACTGTGGTTATCATTGCATTTCGAACCTTTTCACTTCTTCAAGGAATCAATGATGAAATAGTAATTAGAGGGACGGGTAGGACTCCGAGACAAATAATTGAGTTATATCTGGAGCTTTTCGATAACTATAGATTATGATTCGGAATATTTTACGTTTTAAAAATAGAGCTAAGAGGATTGTTGAAAGTAATTAATAATTCATGTCAATATGCTGCAGCGGCAGATTCATTTGGCTAATTGTTATGTTATTGCATGGATTCCAAGAATGAGATCAAAAATGCTTCCAGTGCAGATAAACATTGGAGTGTTTAACTGAATCTGAGAAATCCTAGTATATTTAAATTTGGAGGGTGATAATGGTTTCTGAATTGATTGATGACATTCTTATCCAGAAAACTGAAGTACTTTCAGAATGGTTCTCTTTTCTCCCCCAGCCTTTGGAAGAAAGAAAACTAAAAACCCTTGGGGAATTAAATTTTGCGATTTATAGCCACGAAGCTGGATCTCATCACATTCCGCATTTGCATGTATCAACAAGTCGTTGTAGTGCTGTATTCAGAATTGAAGATGGTATCATGCAAGAATGCTCTGGAAGAATGAGCGATGCAAACATCAAAAAAGCCAGCACCTGGATACTTAGTAACCAGCTATGGTTGATGGAATGCTGGAACAACATGACAGATTCAAGTATAAAATTCAATCTTGAGATGTATCTAGAGAGAGAGAAAATAGTGTATTCGCTACAGACGGGAAAGTAGGAGATGTTATTGATGACTTCCATGATCCAACCGGAGAAAGATATGGTTAAACTTAGAAAGGGTTCATTTCCATTGTCACTCACTTATTCTGATGGGAATTACACCAATAATTTATTTGGTGATAAGGCCTTCTATGATGCATGGTTGAATACATGTGAATTATCGTTCGATCTAAAGAGGAATTTCCGATCAAGGAACAAGGATGGTAATGACTATATAGATGTCAATGAACTGAATGAGGAAAGAGACAAACTTCGGACCATTCAGATTTTCGATAGCTCAATTGCATCGACTATCAAGGAAAAAAGAGAAGAAATTAACTCAATGGAATTCAGAGTGTCTTTGCTGATGGATTCATACCCAAGGATAATATGCAAAATCCACAATTTTACTTTCGATGATTCTGTTTCTGCAGTGACATTCAGGATCGAAAAGATTTTACAATAAGTATGGTTATTTTTTTTATCATATATAATTATTTCGACTATACATCATCAATGACAACTTGCCCATGATACAAGATTACCCTTTGCAAGTGTTTGTTGTGCAAACACTTATTTTTGTGGAATTTTACCAGTTTTTCAGGATTTTTTATTAATTTAGACTACTTAATTTCGTCAATTTTTACCAAAGATACGCACACTCGTATTTTCAATAATACCGTTGATTAATATGCCATTTAGTTTTGGGGTTTGGTGGTTTTGTTTACTTTTTTCACAACCTTCTTGGAGCTGTAATGGGTGCTCTTTCGGACCTTGTTCCCGTGCTCATCGATCTCGATGTTGGAGCGCTTTGCCTTCAGTTTCTGCACGCGTTTGAACTGTCGTTCATGGATGATGGGGATGTGATGATTGCGTGACCGATGGACCTCGAAGGGGTCACGAACGGTTCTCTTGGTTGAAGGAAAATCTGCCGACTCGGTTTCTCCATAGACGGAGGTGCCGGTATACTTCTCATTGGTGAGGATATTCTCGATTGTCTTCACCGGCCATTTCTTCTTGCCGGTTGGCGTTGGGACCCTCAGCGCTTCCAGCTCCTTCTTGATCCTCACGATGCTCCAGCCTTGCTCATACCAATCAAAGATCTTCAGGACTATCCTGGCTTCAGCGATATTAAGGATGAGGCCTTCCTCCTCATTACGATCATACCCGTAACATCTACGAGAGAATGCTGGGGCGTCGGGATCCATGGTACTTCTTCGAAGACCCCACTTGATGTTCTCGCTCTTGTTCTCACTCTCGGCCTGGGCTATGCCCGCATGGAGTGTCAGCAGCAACTCACCTGCCTGGCTGAGGAGGTGTATTCTCTCGTTGTAGAAAAAGACATCCACCTTCAGTTCCTTGAGACGCCTGAGCGTCACCAGGAAATCCACGCAGTTGCGTCCGAACCGGCTGATTGACTTGGTGTAGATCATGTCGATCTTGCCCGCCTCACAGTCGGCCAGGAGGCTCTGGAAACCAGGACGGGAGCTGATGGTCCTACCGGACTTGATGTCGGTATAGGTACCGACATACTCCCAAGCGGGATTCTCCTGGATGTCCTCTTTCTCGAAATCCATCTGGGCCGAGAGGCTTTGCAGCTGTCGTTCCATATGTGTGCTCACACGGCAGTACAAGGCAACGCGGAGACGCTTGAAATGACGTCTGGCTGGTATGACATGTATGATGGGTTTTCTCTTCTCGTCGTCAGGCATAGGTTTTTATAACACGAATGGAAAGGGATGGATAGATTTGAGGATTCGGAAAAGATTGAACCGAGACGTTTCTCAAGGTAATGAACATTATCGGTTCAAGGGGTTTTGTTTACCGTTTGAGTCGGTTTTCGACCTCATCACTTTTCTTTTCGATGTTGTCGGGCATTACGATAATGACAGTCACACACCGAACCTCCTGACCCCAGGGTACTTTCTCGCGTAAAGATAGTATTCGTCCATTTTGCCATACCGTAATCATACGCGCACATTGCCGGAGTAATTTCTGATATGCCGAGGGTACAGAACAAGTGGTGGATACCACAACGATCAAAGACAGCGTCAAAGGTATCAAGCGACTTCCCAGGTAAAAATTTGAATCTCCACGAGTAAGGATTATCTGAAAGCTGACTGACTTTTGCCTGCTTCGCAAGGCTCTTTTGGTATTTCTCAGAATAATTATTGATACTTCTCAAATACATCCTCATTATACGGCTGTCGTCCATGGATGTGCCGTAATATTCCTTCATTTTCTCACACGACGGTTTCGGGTCAAGACCAAGATAGATAGCGGCAATCTCTGCGGCACTGATTAGATTGAGAATGAGAACATCATTCCTGCCAAATGGCGGTATGATTTCGATAATGGCCCTATACTTCTCTCTTGCCTTTCCCATAACCCCATTACTGTCTGATACTCCAAGAATCGGCAGGTGCTTTTTGAAGGTTGGTGCAAACAGTACCCACATCGCTCGAGTCATTAATCCGTTTCTCATTTTATACCTTTCCTTTTCATGCCTTGTAGCCCCTCTTATCAGTTTCAAGAGCTCATACCAAAACACCGATGCTGCGGCAAGACCGAATTAGGAAAGATATTGGCGCTAAAAATCCTGCATATTGCATTATTTTTCCTCCATGATTATTCTTGTCGATTACTTTCCAAAATCAGGTGTGATACCAGCTAACGTCCTGATCGCTGGGGTATCCATGTGACTTGCCTCCACCAAACCCAACAACTCCCGTTTCAACACATCCATTTCATCCACCGCTCTGCGGGCATGCCTGGCCATCGCCGTCTCCGCGAGATCAGTGCGTAACACGAAGGAAAATACCGCGGCGACAAGAAAACCAGGCAACCGCAAGTACCAGAGCTTCCTCGGTATGGTCCGATGTCCAAGACACCTAAGGACAGCAAGACCTTCCTGGATTGCGGCAACCATCAACCTGACATCGGAGAAATGCTTGGACAGCCTTATCGGATCACCCCCATGTTTATACAATGCTTGAGCGATCGCGCATACCACCGCCACATGCGTCTTCTGCCAATCATCCATATGCTTGCACGTAACGGGGGGAATCCCAGCTTCCCGGAATATCCCCGCAAGGAACCCGACCCGATCGTATGAGGTGTGTACCAACTCACCCACGGTAGTGGTTTGAAACAATCTGACCAATCCTCTGCCTATCCTGTACACTACGACATTTCCGTCGACCACCTCACCACCTGCCGAGGGGAAGGCTATCATCACCCGTTCGGCTCCCACGACATCGACATAGGCTTGGTATCCCGCCGCGGTGTTCACCATGAACACGAAGCTTGATGATTGGTTGGATGCCAACAGCGGAAGCACCGCTTCTATCTGTGTCCTTTGAACCACGACAAGAACGAAATCATATCGATCGTCAGGAGCCAGTGATGTAATCGTCTTGACAGGGAATCGTTCAACCGTGGAAGAAGTCGACTCACGTAGGTGCAGCCCATTTTTCCTTACGGCTTCAAGCCGGTCTCCTCGTGCCAGAATGGTTACATCCTTACCGGATCCTGCCAATTTGCCGGCGAACAGACTCCCGATCGCCCCTTCTCCTACAACTAGAATTCTCATATCTTCCCCTCCGATGGTGACGAGCTTTCACAAGATGGATACATGTGCGGTTGGTGCAAACAGTACCCACATCGCTTGAGTCATTAATCCGTTTCTCATTTTATACCTTTCCTTTTCATGCCTTGTAGCCTTCTTATCAGTTTCACAAGCTCATACCAAAGCACCGATGCTGCAGCAAGACCGAGTGCCGTAAGTGCCTGCATTCCACTGAGTGGGGCGAGCTTGAGAAAGGTGGAAATCGGTGTATAGAGGATTATGGCCAACAATGCCAGCATTCCAAGATTGACGGCCCACATAACACGATCCTTCACGAGTTGCTTCGCTGAGTGATAGGCAAAGTCATGATTGGAGCTGTTGACCTGTACCAGGAACAAATTCGCCAGCATGATAATGGCAAGACCCATCGCGCGAGCTTCCGGTGCATTGGCAGAGTTACCTGCAAGGGTTGCAAAATAAGCGCCAAAAGATGCAGCGAACACGAAAATACCTTGTAGGACACTCTTTCCCAGCAATCTGCCGGTGAGCAACTTCTCCTTTGGGTCACGGGGTGCACGATCCATCACATCCTCTTCCGCAGGCTGACGTTCCAGCACAATGGAGCAGGTCGGGTCAATCAATACCTCCAGCAGCACCACATGCAACGGTAGAAGCATCAGTGCAGTTGGCTCTATCCCCAAAAGCGGAGCCAACAGGGAGGCTGCTGCAATAGGAATATGTATGGTGAACACATAGCCAACCGCCTTGCGGATGTTGTCATAGATGCGCCTCCCGTCGCGGACTGTCTCCACTATGGTGGTAAAGTTGTCATCCATGAGAATCAGATCGGAGGCTTCGCGCGAGACTTCGCTGCCGCGCTTGCCCATGGCAATGCCGATGTCAGCGTATTTAAGTGCTGGAGCGTCGTTGACACCGTCGCCTGTCATGGCCACAATCTCGCCGTTCTCCTTGAATGCCCTGACAATGCGCATCTTGTGTTCAGGGATGACGCGGGAGAAGATGGAAACGGTCTTCACTGCTTCCTGTAGTTCCCCGTCGCCCATAGCTTCAAGCTCTTCGCCTGTGATAATGTTTTCGCTGCCGGGGATACCGATTTTGTTGGCAATGGCAGAGGCTGTAATCCCGTTGTCGCCGGTGATCATAACCACCCGAATGCCAGCTCGATTGCAAACGGCGATATCCTCTTTGACACTTTCACGGGGAGGGTCGGCAAGCCCCACCAGACCCAGCAGAGTCAGACGGCAGTCGGTGATGACGGCAGGAATAGCGGATTCGTTTTCAGGCTTGGCAGTTGCAACGGCAATGACCCGCAGTCCCTGGGAGGATAGTCTTTTGATCTGTGACTCGATAGTCCGTCGCTCCTCTTCTCCTAACTTGCAGATGCTCAAGATACGTTCAGGGCTCCCCTTGGCGGCAATAATCAGATGACCCTTCTTTCGCCAGACATGGCCCATCATCTTCAACTCATTGGTAAAAGCGTACTCACTGACAAATTCGTTGGAGAAGAGGCTTTCTTTTGTGATGCCATAATCCTCGCAGTAGCGGAGCATGGCTTTTTCCATGGGGTCATACGCATCAGTTTCACAACCCAATCCCATGGTTTCCACCAATTCCTGCTCTGTGGCACCGCTTGTCGTCCAGACATCCTGTACGGTCATCTGGTTCATGGTGATGGTGCCGGTTTTATCTACGCAGAGAACGGAGACCGCTCCAAGCGTTTCCACGCTGGGTAGCTTGCGAACAAGTGAGTTTTTCTTAGCCAACCGCCAGGCACCCATGGAAAGGAACACAGTAAGAATGACCGGAAATTCTTCTGGTATCATGGCCATGGCCAGCGTAACGCCGGAAAGTATACTTTCAATCAGACGATCCATAATTGTATGATCGGGAATGTTGAACCATGTGAACACCGCTACCAGAGCAAAGAGCACTCCCGCAATAATTGCACAGGTCTTTACAAGCTTGCCTGTTTGTTTTTGCAGCGGTGTGTCCTCATTGGGAGCAGCAATCACTCCCAGGCCGATTTTCCCGTATTCGGTCTGCACGCCTATCGTATCCACCTGTACAACAGCGTTGCCCTGGGTAACAAGAGTGCCCGCATAACAATAATCCTTGCGCCAATGATCCTTTGTTGGTTCAGTGCTTTCCGTAGGAGTTTTCCATACGCCCTCTGCCTCTCCAGTAAGGGAAGACTCATCCACGCATAAATCTGCGCAACGCAAAACTAAACCATCTGCTGGGATCTTCACGCCCTCGTGAATCATCATGAGATCACCCGGCACCAAATCAACGCTGGCAATCTGTTGTTCCTTGCCGTCACGGATAACGGTGCAATGGGGAGCAGACAAATCCTTCAATGCGTTCAGGGTTTTATCGGTTTTCCATTCTTGGATCACATCAATACTGATGATGCCGACGACGAAAATGAGCATGATAGCGCCATCTCGTGGTTCTCCAAGCAGGAAATAAATAATCGCAGCGACAATGAGCAGCAAAAACATCGGCTCACAGATGATATGAAAGACTTTTTTTAAAAGGCTTTCTTTCTTCTGCTGTGCCAGCTCGTTCTTGCCGTACTGGGCCTGCAATCGTTTTGCTTCGACAGAGGTTAGCCCTGTCATGTTCGGTCTGTAGGTTGTCATAAAAAGAATCCCCCATTTCCCGCTGCCATGTGGCAATGCGGTGTTATGATTTCTCTTTTGACACTCCATTTGAGGTCGCCTGTTCCGTAAGGCAAAAAAATGGCACACCCATGGAACATACAACTGTCCCACAAATGTGCTTATTAGCAATTTGCTGCCGTTGTTAAACGGCCCGGCCCCACGCCCGCTTCCGGGCATCGCCTGCTCAGTTTGTACTGTTGATCTCACATCCTGAAAAACAGGAATGTAATGCAGTGCAAAAAGACTTTTTTAAAAAGTATACGACAATGCATAGGTTGTCAATCATCCGGCTACTCATGTTTTTTTTGCTTTGCCATTTTATTCAAACCAGGGTTCATACTTTTTACGAAATGGCGAATATTTTGTCACATCTTGATACATGGCATCTCTTAGTAAAGGAAATATGTCCAGATGATCCCGCTAGCATGAATTTATACAGAGAAGTTTTGTTCATCTAGAAATCGAAAAAAGAGACATTTCTTCCCATTATATACAGTTATTTAGACTATAAATCATCAATGACAACCTGCCCTTGATACAAGATTACCCTATGCAAGTGTTTGTTTCATAAACACTTATTTTTTCGTTATTTTACCAGATTTTCAGGATTTTTTATTAATTTAGACTACTCAATTTCGTCAATTTTTACCAATGATACGCACACTCGTATTTCCAACAATACCGTTGATTAATATGCCATTTAGTTTTGGGGTTTGGTGGTTTTCTTCGTCCTGGTCACAGCCTTCTTGGAGCTGTAATGGGTGCTCTTTCGGACCTTGTTTCCGTGCTCATCGATCTCGATGTTGGAGCGCTTTGCCTTCAGTTTCTGCACGCGTTTGAATTGTCGTTCATGGATGATGGGGATGTGATGGTTGCGTGACCGATGGACCTCGAAGGGGTCACGAACGGTTCTCTTGGTTGAAGGAAAGTCAGCTGACTCTGTTTCTCCATATACGGAGGTGCCGGTATATTTCTCATTGGTGAGGATATTCTCGATTGTCTTCACCGGCCATTTCTTCTTGCCGGTTGGCGTTGGGACCCTCAGCGCTTCCAGCTCCTTCTTGATCCTCACGATGCTCCAGCCTTGCTCATACCAATCAAAGATCTTCAGGACTATTCTGGCTTCAGCAATGTTGAGGATAAGTCCTTCCTCCTCATTACGATCATACCCATAGCACCTTCTTGAGAATGCCGGTGAGTCAGGATCCATGGTACTTCTTCTCAGGCCCCACTTGATATTCTCGCTCTTGTTCTCACTCTCGGCCTGGGCTATGCCCGCATGGAGTGTCAGCAGCAGCTCCCCTGCCTGGCTGAGAAGGTGTATCTGCTCATTGTAGAAAAAGACATCCACCTTCAGTTCCTTGAGACGTCTGAGCGTCACCAGAAAATCCACGCAGTTGCGCCCGAAACGGCTGATGGACTTGGTATAGATCATATCGATTTTCCCCGCCTCACAGTCGGCCAGCAGGCTCTGGAAGCCAGGACGGGAGCTGATGGTCCTACCCGACTTGATGTCGGTATAGGTACCGACATATTCCCAAGCGGGATTATCCAGGATGTCCTCTTTCTCGAAGTCCATCTGGGCCGAGAGGCTTTGCAGCTGTCGCTCCATTTGCGTGCTCACACGACAGTACAGGGCAACCCGGAGACGCTTGAAATGTCGCTTGGCTGGGATGACATGTATGATGGGTTTTCTCTTCTCGTCGGGCATGGGTTTTTATAACACGAATGGAAAGAGATGGATAGATTTTCTACTACATAGAAAACTCTATTGGCCATAAAAGGTATCAAATTCCTCAAGTTTTCCATAATCCATACTTATCAATATCACGAACCAATAAAATAAATAGAGAACCAAAAGTATTCAACATAAAGCGTCTTGTGTCCTCATCGATGTCCTTGATGGCATTCACAGCAGCAAATGCTTTTTCCTTTTTGTTGAACAATAAATCCCTGAAAGTTTTTGCATTTGTAGATTTTATGACTTGATAAAAAGACTCCACAAAGACTTCTCTCTGCTTCATGTCAAACGATGATACCCATTTATTGAGGACCCTGTTGAAGTAGGAAGCATTTCCACTCATATTGATTGCATATTGGAAATCAAACCCCTC
>Ga0228535_1001543_pt1 | contig 33533 bp, 38 predicted proteins | sample SJ1metagenome_FD_168457 | JGI IMG/M metagenome (GOLD analysis project Ga0228535, IMG submission 168457) | Enriched culture of PCE-dechlorinating microbial communities from Ithaca, New York, USA - SJ1 | ecosystem: Engineered > Modeled > Simulated communities (microbial... > Unclassified | place...
TGCATTTTCCTATCAGTGGTTCTTATGGAAAATAGATAACATTAGAGAGGAAAGAATATACACCATTAACATCCCAGCTTCAGACGACCGGACCATCAGCCTTGACCCCAACAATATGACGCTGAGGGCGCGCCGTGCTCCCGGTATCATCGAAGCCATAATCGGATCTGATGAGGAAGAGCTAAATGGAGCAACTGGATCGTTGCCACGTGGGGAGTACACCACTGTCGTAGAATGGTCTACAGAGTCAGATCTCATCAACCTGGTTCCTTATGAAGAAGAAGGCAGGTATTTCTGTAAAATTGAACCCTTGAAAAGAGGGACCGCGATAGTTAGGGCTGCCTTGTCCAACGGGGCGGAAGCTTTCTTAAGTGTCACCATTCGCGGGGTCAGAAGCCCGGAAGAACCGGAGCCTGCACCAGCCCCTGCAGCCCTGCCTGAAATCCCGGCGCCTCCTGCCCTGGAAACCTATGATGTGACTATCACCGTAGGCAGCAACCAGGCCATAGTTAATGGCGGACAGGTTACATTGAATGGCAACACGCTCCTATTTGGCGAAGACAGGGCTATGGTTGACTATGCCGACATGGCTAAGCTTATCCCCGGTTTAGAGGTAACCTGGGATTGGAAGACCCTGTCCGTAACCTTCAGCAAAGACGGTCAGGAACTGACGATGGTCCTCGACGAGATTCCTGCCGGCTTTGATGTACCCTTTATCAACATAGGCGGACGCCTGGTTGTACCCGTAAGGTATGTTGGGAACTTCTTCGGCGCTACCGTTGACTGGATCGGAGATACACTGGTAGTTCACATGTATAAATAACTTACGGTAGTAGTTACTAAAACATAATTTATAACATAGTAGGGTTGGGGCGCCGGGACAACCGGCGCTCCAGTAACCCTACATAATTTTTCTTGATATTCCTGGAGTACGTTTAGTTTTGAAAACAACCCGGCCAGCCGGTGTTAATAAATGTTTAGATTGTTTTTGGAGTGTTCATGAAAGGGGTGATGTTAGGATCAATAAGATATTTCGGCTCACACGACTGAATTTCTATTAGAAAGGAGGATAAAAGCTTGAGAAAGCATAAGAAGAAAATTAGCATCCTGACATTGACGGTATTTATATTACTGACTATATTTTCCGGAGCAGGGACTGCTTTGGCGGCAAAAACTCCCGCAGATAAGACTTCTGTAGAAAAACCGACGTCCATGAATTCCGATTCCGGCGGAGGTGGCGCTAATTTCTTGGGAGATCAGTCAATAAGCAATGTCAATACTAACAGTCCGCACCTGGATGATCTAAAAGTTATTTGGGGATCAGGTTATTATGATTATGAAGATCTTATTAGCAGATATAATTCCGGCGAGTGTTTTGCCACAACGCATTCCACAACCGTACCGGCATCTGCAGATACGGTGGATGTAACATTTGACCCGGATAGGAACAACTGGTCCGAGTGGTGGCTGGGTTCCGCTGTACCGCCGGAAGGTCAGAGACACCGCGAGCAAGGCAGTGAGGCAAGAACCATTTCCGATGTTGCGCTTCAAGACGGTGATAATATAGTAACTATACGCGTTGGGAACAGACAGGGGCAGCAGGATCGTGACGTATTAACAGTCACCCTAACAATAACCAAGCCATGTGTTGATATACCGCACCTGGACAGCTTGCTAGTAGACGGACAGGAACTTATTACCGACTCGGGCAAGAAAACCGCCACAAGCCACTCTATAACAGTTTCAGAAAACCTTGATGATACAGATGTGGTATTTCTCCCGCATAATGCCGATTGGTCCGAATGGTGGTTGGGTCCCGTAACATCAGTACCATCTACTGAAACTCAGAGACACCGTGTTTGGAATTCTTCGAACAGAACCATCAGCGATATTGAACTTCAAGACGGGGATAACATAATTACCATACGCGTTGGAGACTACACTGGGTGGCCTTTATACACAGATCATCATGTATTAACAGTCACCCTTACCATCACCAAGCCTGCCAGCGCCATACCGGTGAATGGTGTATCGCTGAACAAATCGACTTTGGACCTGGCGGTTGGCGGCAACTATACGCTTCAGGCGACGATTGATCCCTCTGATGCCACCAACCAAAACGTGACATGGTCTGCCAATCCTGCAGGCGTTGTCACTTTAACCGGCTCCGGTCTGACCCGGACAGTGACAGCAGGCTCGATGTCAGGCACAACTACCGTTACGGTAACAACCGAGGATGGCAGCAAAACAGCCACCTGCGCCGTAACTGTGTGGGATCTGAGCCTGGATAAGACAACTCTCGAAATGACGGCAGGGGGCAACAGCAGGACTATCATCGCTACCACAGCGCCCGGCAGCAAGACCGTGACCTGGAGCAGTAGTAATGAAGATGTAGCTACTGTCAACGGAGGCGTGGTAACCCCCGTTGCTGCAGGCACTGCTGACATAACGGCATCCATCGATGTAGACGGGACCACATTATCCAGGACCTGCACGGTGAATGTGAAGAAGCCCCTGTACCTGTTCATAGTGGGTGAACCCACACTCAATCCGGATGGTACATACGAAGCGACCTTCGGGTATACAAGTTATTACACAGGTGTTACAACACCCAGCCTGTTAACCAAAAACGAGCTGACCAATGCCACGGCAAGCCCAAGCCTGCCGGTAGCCTTTGGCCCGGGGACAAACAACAACGCCTTCACCACGACCTACCTGCACAGCAAGCCCGCTGTCTGGACTGTTGTCTATGACGGCGTTACTTCCAAGGTTACGGCAGGTGTAGAAAGCGATCCCCAGGTAGACTTGGACAAGGCTACGCTTGACCTAGTAGTTAACGGTTCATCCAAGGACATCACCGCAACCATCAGCAGACCCTTGAGCTTGTTTATGACACAAGGTGTGACCTCGGATATTGCCTGGAGCATCGAAAGCGGCAGCCAGTATATAGAAATTGACGGCTCAGGCAGGACCTGTACAGTAACTCCGAAAGCCCAGGCAGGCACCGCGGTAGTCAAGGCTACTTTCGCCGACGGGAACTCGGCTACCTGTACCGTAAAAGTATGGGATCTTTATTTAAGTCCTACAACTCTCGAAATGACGGCAGGGGGCAACAGCAGGACTATTACCGCTACCACAGCGCCCGGCAGCAAGACCGTGACCTGGAGCAGTAGTAATGAAGATGTAGCTACTGTCAACGGAGGCGTGGTAACCCCCGTTGCTGCAGGCACTGCTGACATAACGGCATCCATCGATGTAGACGGGACCACATTATCCAGAACATGTACAGTGAATGTATATGAGTTTGATCTGACGCTTCAGGGTGATCCTGTTCTGCAAACGGACGGCACCTACCTGGCTACCTTTGGATATACCAAGACATTCCCTCACGACATTACCTTAGTGAGCAGCAGTCTTAACCGCCCCGAAACAGTGTATTCCGGGTCCGTACCCACTGAATTTACAAAGAGCAGTGACTATCCGTTTACGGTGAAATATGCGCACGGTCTTACCAACCCGACCTGGACGGTAACTTATGACGGTCGTACAAAATCAGTTACCGCCGGTTCGCTGCCAAACAGTAATGTGGGGATGAGCCTCAACCTTGATTCAGCGCTACTGGCGCCCGGCGCCTGTACGACACTGACGGCTACGGTGTTTGATAATAGGTATGTAAGGAATATCAGTGGTGGTGACGCATCGCCGATCACCTGGACTGTTAATCAGGCAGGGACAATAATAAGCTATGATGATGACGGGAGAAACTGCGAGATAACCGGTTTGCAGCCGGGCACAGCCACTGTAACGGCTACATGCGGTACAGCTAGCGCAAGCTGCAATGTCGAAGTGACAGGCATCAACCTGCTGCCGGCAAGCCAGGACATGACCAAGGGAGGCAACAAGAAAGAACTCACCGTATCCTTGGCCGATCCCACTGCAGTAGGAGCTGCAGGTGTTGAATATGAATGGTGGTCAGATCATACCGGTATAGCAAGTATCTTCAGTATAAACGGTACTACCGATGTTGCCACCATAGCGCCCGAAGACACGGGCTCGACAAAAATATGGGTCAGGGTTAAGAACTCCAATACGACAGCCAGTTGTAGTATAAACGTCTATGAGTTCCAATTGATAAAAGCAAACAGCACAGCATTAATTAAAGATGGGACGTATAAAACATGGTTTTACTATACCAGCACCTTCCCCGACACCATCACTCTTGACAGCAGCAGCGTAAGCCGCCCGGAGACCGTCTCCGCAGGCTCGGTCCCGGCACAATTCGACAACGGCGCTGATGTCTACGCCTTTGAAGTAACATGGGCCCAGGGCTTGTCAAGGCCAGTCTGGACAGCATCCTATGACGGATGCACCAAGTCCGTAGAACCTTGGTTTGTAGATGAGGCCGGGATTAGATTAGATAACAGTTCAATTACCATAGTCCCAGGCGAGTCCCGGGTGATTACAGCAACGGCCATGCCAAAATCGTGGTTCGGGGCCCAGACTAATGCCGGAGGAGATCCCTCTCCTATCGTCTGGTCTGTGCAGCAGGATGGGGAGTATATCGAGTATGATGGCGCCGGACGCTACTTTACGGTAACCGGTCTGAAACCGGGAACTGCTACAGTAACAGCAACATGTGATACTGCCAGCGCGTCCTGTACCGTTGAGGTGTATGATCCCAGGACCATCAGCGTGGACCCCGTTAAAATGAGGATAACCCGCGGACGGACCGGAACGATTGAAGCAACGGTTTACGGTGATTGGGAAGAGTCTAACAACATTCCCCTATCGGAAGGATTCTATAAAGAAATCAGATGGTATTCGGATAACCCGGATGTTGTCGAAGTCCCCGCCGGAACTGAAGGCAAAACCTGCACTTTCCAGGCTAAGAAACGAGGGGTAGCTAACATATACGCCTATTTATACGATGGGTTACCGCTCACAGAGGCAGTCTTTAATCTGGATAACGGGGACAGTGTTGAATACGGAAAATATGCTGTCTGTGAAGTAACCGTCCGGAATCCCAAACGAGACGAACCAGAACCCGCACCGGCCCCCGCAGCTTTGCCTGAAATCCCGCTGCCTCCTGCTATGGAGACACTGGATGTGACCATCACCATTGGCAGCACACTGGCAATCGTCAATGGCGAAGAGGTTACCTTGGCAGGCAACCCACTTCTTTTAGGCGCAGACAGGGCCATGGTTGACTACGCCGATATGGCGTTGCTCATCCCCGGTTTAGAGGTAACCTGGGATTGGAAGACCCTGTCCGTCACCTTCAGCAAAGACGGTCAGGAACTGACGATGGTCCTCGACGAGATTCCGGCCGGCTTTGATGTACCTTTTATGAACATAGGCGGACGTCTTGTTGTACCGGTCAGGCATGTGGGCAGCTTCTTCGGCGCCACCGTTGACTGGATAGGCGATACACTGGTTGTCCATATGTACAAATAAACTGCAAAACTTTTTGAAAGAAGCTGTAGGCATAACCTGCCTGCAGCTTTCTTTTTATATTCCCTTGTACCATCCCAACATTTCATGTAATAAATCCAATTTTATACATTATATTATTCGCTGTGGATAAGCTTTTTCTGACGGTGACATTTCCAGGCGATTGAATAGAATTTATAGAAAAAAAGTCCCAATTTGTCAAAAAATATCTTGCATTTTTCTTCCACAGCTGTATAATAAAATAAGAACAGTATCAGAAAAATATGGAAAAACGAAAAAGGCAAACCCGGGGAAACCCGGGGACGCAAAGCCGCGAGCCTACAGCCCACAGGGGCCATGGTAGTCGGGTTGCCGTTAGATAGGGTAGATCCTTGTTGATCTATTTACCCCTGTTTTTGGGCAACCCCCGAAAACAGGGGTTTTATTATCTCAAAAGAACATTTTAAACTAAGCTATTACCTCGCCGGAAGGCTTGGCGAAAGCCAAGTTTTCTATAGGGGACAAGGCCCTGAAGCAAGTCCTTCAAGAGACAAGCTCCGAGCAAAGTCCAAAAACAATAGAGACAAGAACAAAGATTCAAGTCTGAAAATAAGAGACACGACCCTCGAGTCAAGTCCGCATATCTGACACAAGACCATCGAGTCAAGTGCAATTTGCATGGTTAAACTCCCAGGCAAATTGACACTTGTAAAAGGCAAACCCGGAGAAACCCGGGGACGCAAAGCCGCGAGCCTACAGCCCACAGGGCCATGGCAGTCGGGCCGCCAAGTAAAAAGTCAGAAAGCCGAGGGGTTTAACCATGTTCAGAAGATTTATGCTTGTCCTTTTAATTTCACTATTAATACTATCATCACCGGCTTTGGCCGCGGGCAATATCCAGTTTATCAGCGAACAGGCCAGTGAGAAGGAAATAGTCGTTAAGTCCGGCGATAAATTCATGCTGGACAAAGAGTGGTATACATACACCTTTGAAATCAATCCTGTCAAAACGGCAGGCAATCTCCAGATGAAGTCCGTCGACCCCGCCAAGTATGGGGAAGCCTTGAACCAGGTCGGCTTTCCACTGGAAGCCGTTGGCCGCTATAAAGTATACTTTCTCAATTACAGGCTGAAAAATTACGCATCGGCTATGGCCTTGAGCTTCCTGGATGACAGCGTTGTCGTATTCGGGACTTATCACGAGTATACCCCGGAAAAACTGCACCAGCTGGCTGTACACGAGCTGGGCCACCAGATTGATTTTAAACTCATGAGTACTGAAAAATGGAACCGGTATAAGGGCTTGAGAGGCATCACCGACGGGTCCAAATATAATAATAACAGCCCGGTACATGCCGACAGGCCGCAGGAAATATTTGCCGAGGACTTCCGCCTGCTGTTCGGCGGTGAAACAGCCAGGAAGATACCGCATCTCAATGAAGGTTTGACTTCTCCCGACCAGGTCAAAGGATTGAAAGAATTTATGACCGGCCTTGCCCGATAAAAAGCAAATAAAATAAACAGTCTCTGTCAACTGTCGGGGCAAGCCCCGATTAGAGAGAAAACAGGTCAAATTATCTGTTCGCTGACGAAAGTCGGCGTTTTTTTTGCTCTGATTAAATCAATTATGCAATATGCCTAACAGGAGAATAAGCGCTATACCCAGGACAAAGCCGAGCCGGGCGTAATTGGGATGGCGGCGGTTGGATTCGGGGATCAGTTCATTTTTGACGATAAAGGCCATCGCTCCTCCGGCCAGAGCGAGTAAAAGGCAGATAAAACGGGGAGAGATAGCTACTAACAAAAGACCGACACAGGCTCCCAGGGGAGTAAAAATGCTGATCAGCAGGCAAATAAAAATAATGCTGAACCTTGACATCCCCCCCATCGTCAAAGGCGCGGCAGTGGCCATACCTTCAGGTATGTTGTGCAAACCGATGGAGACGGCAATCAGCATCCCCAGGCTTTCTTTGGCCGAGTAGCCAACCGCAATGGCAATCCCTTCGGGCAGGTCATGCAGAGCGATACCGATGGCGATCAGGTACCCCATCTTCAACATACGGCTTTGCCTTCCCGCCGCTTCGGCATTTTTTAATGCAGGAAGCAGGGAAATGATGATATCCAGTCCCAGCATAAAGATAAGACCCAGGATAAAGCCGGCAGATGTCGTGATGACACTGCCATATTCAAGAGCGGAGGGGATAAGGTCCAGGACAACCACCGCGGACATAACACCCCCGGCAAAACCCAGCAGCACTGAGAGGATGCGTTCCCCCGGCTGCCCCAGGATGATAACAAACAGGGCTCCTACGACAGTGGCCAGGCCTGCCAGTATGCTTTGCCATATCACTTCAGATACCATACATTAATCTCCTCTGCTTACTGCCTGCATAATAACATGATAGTAAGGAGGGAGATTATTTATGACTAAATAATCTCTGAATAACCAAACTATTAACGAGGTGTGGATTGATGCAGCCTGACTGGATTACCCCGATGGAGCCGGTGTCAGTTGAAAAACCCTTTGACGATGAGCGTTATCTCTACCAGGTAAAATGGGACGGGATACGCATTTTGTCATCCATTACACCCGCCGGAGTCAGCCTGCGTACGCGCAGAGGAAACGTAAGGACAGCAGCTTACCCGGAACTGGCAGGCTTAAGGGATTGTTTGCAGAAAAACTCGGCTGTCCTGGACGGGGAAGTGATAGTTTTCGGCGAGAAGGGGATACCCAGTTTCAACCGGGTCTTAAAACGCGACCTGGCCGGCCGTGCGACAAAAGAACTGCAGGTGAAGTACCCGGCAGTATATGTGGTGTTTGACCTTCTTTTTATTAACGATAGAATTTTAACAGATACCCCCCTGCTCAAAAGACAGGAAATACTTGCCGAAAGTTTGAGGCCATCAGCAAATATTGTCATTTGTGACAGCTACGATAAAGGGACGGACCTCTTTCATATCATGGAACAAAAAGGCATGGAGGGTATTGTCGCCAAAGAAAAGGAAGGCGTATACCACCCCGGTCAAAAACATAAGACCTGGCTAAAAGTTAAATGCAAAAGAGAGACCGATGCGCTAGTGGGCGGGATCACTCTTGAAAACGGGCGTATCACATCGCTTTTACTCGGCATTGCACAGGAGGATGAACTGCTTTATGCGGGACGCGCTTTAACGGGTCTGAACAATAAAGACCTGTATCAGCTTGGAAAAATTGCGCAGGAGTATGGAAGCGCCGTATCTCCTTTCCAGCAGCCGCCCCGGATAGAACGCCGGCTCCAAACGGTGTGGCTTCCGCCGCTGCTGACTGCCCGCGTGCAATTTTCGGAGTGGAGCGAACATGGCCTGCTGCGGCAGCCTGTCATCAAGTCGTTATCTGTTAAAAAACAGGAAATACATCTTGGCTAAATGTAAAAATTCTGGTATGTTAAACGGAGATAAATGATATGTGTAAAGCTGGCCCGGTTAATAACGCTGTCTGCGGGAGGGTTTAAAATATGGATAAAAAATACCAGGTGGCCAAGACGTCCCTGCTGTTTATTTACCTCTTGATGATTCCTTTCCTTTTTGAGGCCGGTTATTATGTTTACATGCTGGCAACAAAACCGGGATATCAGGTTTATTGGTACAAAACTGCCTGGGTGATAGCTGTTTTGTATGTTATCACCTCATACATGAAAATGCCTTACGCAGTGACCGTAAAGGATGAAAATACGCTGCTGTTTAAATCTCTTTTTTCCGAAAGGGAAATACCGATCAAAGATATGGCTGCCGTAAAAACAAATGTAACAAGGCTGACTATTCTCTTTAAGCATAAGTACGGGCGGATATCAATGATCAACCGTATTGAAAACCGGAAGGAACTTATCAGCGCTATCAGGAAAAAGAAAAAGTCCCTGGATATAAGGGACTTGAAATGAAAGATTATTTTACTTTTTTATTTCCGCCTTTAATCACACGGATTTCTACATCATGCTTTTCAAGTTTTTTCTCAATAGAATCAAATTTTTTATCGTGTTCTTCCAGCTTGGTAAGAATTTGTGTTTGAGTTTCAAAAAGTAATTTAATGTCCGGTTTAATCTCATTTTCTATAGTTAAATCTATTTTTGATACTTTTAAATCTATTTTTGATACTTTTAAATCTATTGTTGATACTTTTTCCTTAGTGTCTTGCAGGTCAATATACACCTTTTCCAGTAAATTATAAATTTTATCTTCGTCTAGCATATTAAACTCCTCCTTGTACGAGTTAATTATAACACTTAATAAAGAAAAACTAGAAAAAATATGAAATTTCATTTTCGTAAAACAAAAACCTTGATTTCTCAAGGTTTTCTCATTTTATATTTATGGAGCTGATGGAGGGATTTGAACCCTCGACCTGCTGATTACGAATCAGAACGAACCATAATGGTAACTTATAGCAGGTTGCCGCAACCCTTGATAACATTGAATCTGATATTTTTTTCCTGTTGTAATTTGGAGCGGCTTGGACCAATTTTGGGTACTATATTTTAACTTTAGTACCCAAATAGTACCCAATAAATTACCCTGGGGTTTTTAATTCCCCAGGGTTTTCTTCATGCCTTTTTCTTGGCGGCTGTCTTCTTCTTACTGAAAAGATTCTCGAGCTTCTTGGCTGCTTCCTTATCCGGCCGGTGCAGGAAGTGACTGTATATCCTTTGCGTCGTCGTGCTGTCCTTATGCCCCAGTCGGCCAGCAACCGTCTGGGTATCGACGCCCTGGCCAATTAGCAGGGTGGCGTTCGTATGCCTTAGGCCGTGGAATTTGAGTGCTGGCAGCTGATGCTTGTCCCGGAACTGTTTAAACCATTTAGAGGGTGTTGACGGGTGAATGGGGAGTCCGTTCCATTGAGTAAATACCCAGTCGTTTGTGTCATTCCACAGTTCTCCGCACTTTAGGCGCTCCTGGTCCTGCCATACCTTATATTTTTTAATAGCCGCTGAAAGCACCGGAGGGATTGAGATAATGCGCTGGCTGGTTTCATTCTTCGTGGTTTTGGTGAATATGCCTTTGCCGGGAAGATACTGTGAGGCCTGGCGAATCCTCAGAAGGTTGTTGTCCGTATCTATGTCGCACCATTCCAGCCCGGCCAGTTCCCCCAACCGGCAGCCGGAATAGACGGCAATATAAATCATGGTCCGGTACTTGATAGGCTCCTGCTCCAGCAGGGTTAGCATGCGCTCGGTCTGGTCTTCATTGTAGTGGGCAGCTTCCTTCTTTTCTGCCTTAGGAGGCTTGACCCGAGCAGCTGGGTTGGCCAAAATAATTTGCCATTGCACGGCGCTGGTAAGGATGGAGCTGATAAGCCGGTGGTAATGCTTTATTGACTCATCGGAAAGCGGTTTAGGATCATTTTTGGGAATGAACAGCTTGTCCACCTCCGCATCCAGGACGCCACAGATTGCTTTAACGACGCACAGCGTAGTGGGGCTACCGGCCAGTATCCCCCTGATGGTCCGCGCGTTCAGCTTTGCGGAGCTAGCCAGGGTTTTGTCATTAGCGCCCTTTTCTTTAAGGGTAGCCCCGAATTCAGGTCGGGCAAGGTATTTTGTATCATCCTTGGACAGTTCCCGGAGGTTATCATAGAAATCCATGAGATGGACGGGCTGCAGCTTCTGAAGCTTTATATGACCGATGGCTGGCAGGATCCTGGTCAGTAAGTATTTATATCCATGAACCGTTTTGGGAGCTAGCTCCTTTTCAGCATAGTCGCTGATCCAGCGGTCTGCAAACTGTGCAAAGGTGATTTTGCTGCCGTCCAGGTAGGTACCGCGCTCGACTTCGGCCTCAAATTCCACGGCCAGGCGCAGGAGTTCCTTCTCTGTCTGTTTGGGCGTAAGTCCTGGCTCCAGAGTAATGGTTTTCTTTTTAAATTGTTTTATTCCATCGCTGTCATAGCCGGTTGAGACAGTAATCCTATATGAGTATTCCCCGCGCTTTTCGATGGATGCCATTGTTTATTCCCCCTTTTTCCTAGTAAAAAAACCATAAATGACGCTTTCTTTATAAACATCATGAACATCTCTAAATATCATGAAGATCTTCGATAGAGTATTTTGATCCCTGTTAAGAACGTCGTTCCTTTTGTCGAACTGATGTCTATACAAAAAATTAAGAAGCACGCGGTCGTTAGGCTTATTGGGATCATCGGGATAAAGTATTAGTCCCTTAGGATCTAGTTTAAATGCATTATATAGTTCGTTTGTTTCTTTATCGTACTCATTTATCAGCTTTATAAGATCTCTATAGGGTTCAAGTATTAAAGGTTCATCGATCTCGGGGTCCCCTACATGTCTATTGATCAGCTCGGTAATGTTACTAAGCAGTTCAATAATCATTTCTCCAAAGGCTTTATAAGGATGAGGGTGAGTGTCATCATAAGTATCTTTAAAAGTAATGTATTCTTGAATTCTTTGGTTAATTTTTTCTAATGTGACATCCCAGGATATAATTCGCGGATCCTTGATATTGGTATTCCCGATTAAGTAGTCAACGGACACGTTGTAATAGTTTGCGAGTGATTTCAATAATTCGATGTTTGGCTCTCGAGTACCGTTTTCATAATTTGATAAAGCAGCTGGATTAATTCGGAGTTTACCAGCTACTTCCTTTTGGCCCTCATCTCTTTCTTGCCTTAGTTCTTTTAGCCGATCAGATAAAACAGTCATATATTAAACACCCTTTTCACACATTGTTAAATTAAATATAACATAAGCCGAAAACAAACGCAACACAAAACGGTGAATTTTTATCCTTGTATCAACACATATTGTTGATTTACACTAAAAACGAAATGTGTATTGGACACAAGGGGAAAATAATCATTTTGTAGTGAGGTGGTTTATTGTGATTAGGGCAAATGTCGTCAACCTCAGAAGAGTCAGGTGTGAGCGGGGTTACGATCAACTTGACGTTTGTCAGGCGGCGGGGGTTAATCGTTCAACTTATAGTCTGATCGAGACAGGGAAGGCTGGCCTGCGGCCGAAGACAGCGAAGAGAATCTGCGACTTTTTACAGCAGCCGTTTGACGAACTGTTTGTTTATATCGATGAAAGGAAGGAGGCTTGACCATGGCAAGGATGAGAACAATTCTTCAGGCTGTCAATCAAATCAGGGAACAGGACCCGGGCAGTTCTATCTCGGAACACTGGCTACGCTGCTTAGTCCGTAGTGGGAAATTACCATGTCATCGGGCTGGCGCTAAATATCTCGTGGATCTCGACGCGCTCGAAGATTTTCTTGTCAATCCTCCACGGGAAGCTTCACCGGTTGTCCCCGAGTATGGTAAGTTGCGTCAAATTAAAGCTTAGGCGGTGACTATCATGGTTTTAAATCGCTGGCAACTGTATTCGGCCCTTAAGGAGGCCGGTCTTGTCACCTCAGAGTTACTTGCCGCCGTGGAAGAAATGGACGCTCAGGAGCTACGTGAGGGTGTTATTGAATATTTGCTGACGCTGCTGCGAAATGGGCGGTGATACGAATGGCGAACCCGCAACCTACGGATTCTCACTTAAGAATTGCCCACAGCATTCAGGAAGAGATCATGATGCGCGACTTTTCGAAGCGGCAGCGCTCAATTCTTGATCTTATTTTAAGGTTGTCCTGGGGCTGTGGTAAGACGATGGCCATCATTCCAAAGCAAAAGGACTTTGAACTTGTGGGGATCAGCGAAACGAAAATCAAATCTGAGTTGAAATGGCTTATAAACGCCAGGGTTATTGCCTGGGATAAAGATACGACAGGATTTTCCTTTAACAAGAACTATGACCAATGGAAGGTTTCGATAGTTCCGGGATATGACAAAGAGAGACTTGCTGCACTTATTCATTTAAACATCCCCGGTACTTCCCAAAACAGCAAGAATACTTCCCAAAATGGGAACTTCCCAAATTGGGAAGAACTTCCCGAAAAAGCAAGTATAAACTTCCCGAAACGGGAAGTTTCTGAACCCGCAACTCCAAGTGTGACAGGCCCCGAAGAGGTGTCTATAAAAAGTATTATAGAAAGTAATAAAGAATATAGTGCATCCAAGGATGAAATCAACACTTTTTTTGAATCCATTTGGAGGTTGTATCCCAACAAAAAAGGCAAAGGTCAGGTCAGTGATACCCAGAAGAAAAAGCTTTATAAAATTGGCTTTGAGCACATAAAGCGAGCCATCGACCGGTATGTACAGGTTAAAGAAAAAGAGCCCTGGCGGCAATACCAAAATGGCTCAACATTTTTTAATAGTGGCCATGTTGATTACTTGGATGAGAATTACCACGAAGAGATTACTGCGCCGACCGCGGGGACGAGCTCTGGAGGCCGGCAGGTAAAAGACGAGGGGGTGTATATCCTTGCCTGAACCGAACAATTACCAGGCGGAGCGGGAAATCCTGGCCTCCTGCCTTATGGGCCAAGCTGAAGAGGCCTCTCGGCAGCTGACACCGGCCGACTTCTACACCGCCCGGCACCGGGAGTTATTCTCGGCGATTAAGTTCCTAACCGACCGAGGGGATGAGGTTACATATGCTGCTCTATTGGAAATCGTGAAGAACATCCAACTTAGTGACCTTGCCGAGATCATGAATGAGCGCTCCTTTGGCAACGATAGGCAGAATATTAAGCTTCTCCGAGATAATACATATTTGCGGCAGCTCATGAAAGTGACCCGTTTGATTTATGAACGCGCCGAGGCAAAGGAATATCAGGATATTGAGACGTTCGCAACCGAGGTTGAAGCTGCAATCAGCAATATTAAGCCCGGCGCCGTGGCCGATTTAAATACTCTTTTGCTGTCATCGGCCAAGCGGCTGGAGGATTTCTTCGACGATTCAGTAACTCGTGAGAGCGGTCCACTTGGATACCGGCTCAGTTCAGAACTTTATGCTATTGAGAAGCGCCTGGATGGAATCCAGCAAGGGCTATACCTACTGGGTGGAACGCCGAACACCGGGAAAACCACGATTCTATGTAACTTAGCCCGCTCGCTAATTGAAGCCAATGAGCATTTGCATATCGCCTTCTTCAGCCAAGATGATCATGCCCGAAAAATATATTTTAGGCTACTGGCCGGGATGTCTCAACGGCCTATAAATTACGTCGCGAACCTCGGCCCTTTGGTGCTGCATAACGATAATTTGCATGAGCCTCAGCGGGGCATATATTTCAATCATGTCGTCAATGTAAAGAAGCTAATGCATAAGGTAGTGTTGCCCAAGCTCCATATATTCGACTCCAGCAATGGTACAGATATCGGCTTTATTGATGAAACAAGCCGGGCAATAAACCGAAAATATGGGCGCGTGGCCGTGATTGTGGACGGTTTAAGCAAAGTCCAGATTAGGGGTTTCAAGGGAGACGCCACCGCCAAGACCGGCGAGCTGTCCGCAAAGCTGAAGCAGCTATCGAACGAAATCAACAGCCCGGTCATAGTAACGGCAGAACTCAGAAAGCTTAATCACCCAGGCGCCCCGTGTATTGATGATCTTAGGGACAGTAGTCAATTAGCTTATGATGCCGACGTAGTTGTGATGGCTCATAGCCCGTGGAGTGCCACCGGCGGAGACAGCGATAAGCACAGGATTACTAAAGCTCAAATCAACGGCAAGATGAAAGATTTTATAAGTCCTATTCTGGATTTGAATTTTGTAAAAAACAAAATTTCTGGATTCCGTGGCTGTGCCAACCTGGTCCTAGTGCCTGATCTGGCCATAGTAACCGAGCTGGAATACTTCGACCAACTGAGCCAGGCAGAGAGTCTTTTTGGTCAGAAATGACCAACTCCAGCAGGTACAAAAGAAAAAGCGGGACATCTGCGATATCCGCCCGCAAAAGCCCCGCACCGGCTGCCGTGAGAAGTACAGGCCTATTCAAAACTGCACTTCCCCGCCGATGTATTACGCTACGAAAAGCATAACACGATCAGACGGGAGGTGTCAAAACTGACTAACGAAGAACTGTACATGAAGATTAAAAACGGTGATGACGGTCTACTTCCCGAATTATGGGAACAGGTACGGAAATTTATTGCGATGAAAGCAAGGGATTATATATATAAATTTGATAATCCGCACGGCTGTGAAATGGACGATCTGATTCAGGCCGGATTCCTGGCTGTTATTGCGGCCATCAAATATTACAAACCGGAAGCAGGATATAAGTTCACTACGTTCCTTGGTTACAATCTTAAAAACGCATTCAAAAGTGCGATGGGTATCAGATCTGAAAAGCGTGACTGGCTTAATTATGCTGAATCTCTAGATGTGCCGGTTAGCGAAGGCAGTGACATGACCTTGCTGGATAAAATAGGTGACCTGACGCCTCGTAAGGCCACTATCGAAGAAGAGATTGTTGAAAATGTGTGGAATCAGGAGCTGCGAGCAGCACTGGATGACGCCATGAATATTTTAAGTAAATCTCAAAAGGAACTGTTAGTACTGAATTACTACTATGGACTGACACTGTCTGAAATTGCGGAGATGCGTGGAAGCAGTGAGCAATACATATCCGTTAGACGGCATGAAGCGCTCACTCGCATCTATAACAGCAGACACAGGAGAGTTCTAGCTGAGTTTCTTTATTATAGCGGATTTGGTTTTAACCCGTATACAACAGACACCGAATGTATAGCACTCAGGGAAATCAGTACGGATGCACGATTTCTAATTCAATTAGAGAAGTAGGGGAAGCGTAATGCAGGAAACGGTAACAGAAATGCTTGAAAACTTCGGACTTGAAGATTACGCCGGTTCGCGGGAGTGGCTGCGATCGGTTTTTCAGGAGCTCAGGTATCGTGACAAGACAGACCCCTTGCGCATTTGGATGGAAAAGCTGATAAAAAACCATGAAGATTATTGCCGGAAGAGCGGTGACGATCTGCTGATCCGCCGGCACAATACATTCGTGCTCATGTATTTTCAAGGGTATTCCTTAAGCACGATTCGGCGAAAACAGATGCTCTGTATACGTGAGATTAGCCGTGATCTCAATATTGTGTTTGACAGCATGATGATTTTTGCATTTGGCATCGACGGACTAAAACAAAAGCCCGGCTTAGGACTGCCGGAATGGAAAGCTAGGCCTAAATGAAAGGAGAATGAGGAGGTGAATTGCTGGAGATAAAGATTCTTACGGTTATATTAATTTCAAATAAACACACAAGGAGGATGGATTTATGGAATTCAGTGAGGTATTGGAAAGGTTTAGACAGGAAGATCCTCAGGACCTTCTGGATGCCCTGGAGGAACTGAATCAGGCCAGCATCAATGCGGCCTCGGAAGCACAAAAGGCGAGAGCGGCTTATTTTGCAGACGCTCAGGCGAAAGAGCGTAAGATTGCCGATCGGGTTCAGGAGCTAAAGACGCAGCGCGACGGGCATCAGGCAAAAATCGACGCCTTTAAAAACCCTTTGATTTCAGCTACGGCTGCCGGCGACTTGAAAAAGTTGGCCAACATCAAAGAAGCAATGAAAACCTTGGAATTGGACAAAACTCAGGTATCGACGGAAATTGCAATGTTGGAAAGTGCCCACATCCGCGGCGATGAGGCGCTTTACAACGCGGTTTTGGACAGGGTTGCTGAACACAGCAGACTTCTGAAAATCTACCAGTTAGCTAAGAGTGAAGTGCATTCGCTGGCTGGCGAGAAAGAGGAAGCCTACCGAAAAATTGCACGTGACACGCTGCACATCAATCACGGCGGCGGGAATGGAATTAACCTGGAAGAGCTCAATAGGCATTTCCATTACGAAGTCTACGCAAAACATGAAGAGCAAGCTGCCAAGGAGAGAGCTGAGAACGACGCCAAGGCCAACAGAAACACCTTTGTCTATGACGGCGTCAGACGGCCCTTTATCGCGGGAGGTGGACCGGTATGAACATGCGGATAAGCCCCATTTTTGGGAAGCAATTTGGTCCCTTTATTTGCAGGCCTAAACTTTTCGCTCGTGACATGGCGCCAGGAGCTCAGGGACCGTCATATGTTAAGGCCGCTCAGAGTGCGGGTGTCCCGGATACGAAAAAGAAGGTAGAAGCGGACGTCGACGCCGGCGTGGCCGCAGTCAAAAACATGAGGGAAGCCATATCCGACCAGTATTCCCCCTGCGCAGGAGATGCCGGGAAGAAGGAAGTCGACCTCGACATGACTGTTGACGCTGGAGTCAATGCAGCCAAGAACGCCCGCGCCGGCTCGCAGAACGTAGGTTATCGGGAAACCGCTATCTGGCAGGAGTCGATGAAACGGCTCGGGGCGAACGCCGCCAAGGAGACTATTGCCCAAAGCAATGAGCCTTTGAACCCGGGGACGACCTCAGAACAGAGAGCAGCCGTGGAAATGGGGAGGAAGCACGCACGTGAAATTCTCAGCAAAAGCTGAACTAAGCCGGAGAGAAGCCCGCGCTCTGAAGAATGACGGCTTTGGCGCCTACGCTGAGAGGAAACGCCTGCAGGAAATTGATGAGATTGCGCCGGCGATCAACGACCACGACCTGGTCCGCGAGGCCAAGTATGGGGATTTCAGCAGGGGAATCATGCCGTATTCAGCTGAGAAGCTCGCGCTGAAAGCCGCACAGCGGCAGGCTAAGAAGATAAGGTACGCGGATGTTGATGCCGGCGTGGCAGCGGCGAAGAAGGGCCGGGGAGGTATTTAACCATGGCAGAAGTCATGTATGAAGCCCTCGGCTCCCTGGAGTATGACGGCCTGGTTGTCTCGGCATTCCCACCGGCAGACGCCTTTCACGTTACAATCCGGAAGCTGAGCGAAGCCGCAACCTATACACGCGGTACGCTGCTCGACCTCTCCACCGGCAGCGCAGGCGACATGAGGATGGTCATCCACGGCACAGCGGCCGAGGCGAGCGAAACACTGACGGCAAACTGCATCCTGGCGAAAGACTACGAGGTCGGCACGGCAGCAGATGTAACAGCATTGGCCTACCGTACCGGTCACTTCGCGGAGAACAAGCTGACTGTCAAGGAGGGCGCCTCCATCACGGCAGCGGACAAGGAAGCGCTCCGGAGCGTGGGCGTCCTGCTCAGTGACGCCTTCCCCGTTACCTGACTCCCGTTTCAGACTGAACCATACCAGGCGCTCACTTATGTCTCAGCAGGGGCTGTTGCAACTCGCTTAAACGGGAAGCTAATTGAGACGGAATAGCACCCGAAACCATTCGGGTCCTCACAGCGAAAAATAATCAAAAGCGGGCTCGTCGACCCCGAATTCAACTTAGTTAGTGGAAAAAAATTTTAGCTATTTCGCTTCTCTTTGGGAGGTGGGAAGATGAAAATCACCGCAAAAACAGAGGTCAATATCTCGGCGTTGGCCGCTATCTTGGGCATCACGGGTCGCAGGGTTCATCAGCTTGCGCAGGATGGAGTGATTACTGCCCAGAGCCGGGGGGTATACCTTCTTGGTGATTCTGTCAAGGCATACGCTGAGTATCGAGCGCGTGAACCTGCTATGAATGATGCAGAAATCGAAAAACACGCCGCTGAGATCAGCATTAAAAAGGCTAATGCGATAATCCTGGAGATGGAAGCCAAGGAGCTGCAGAAAAATATGCATTGCGCCGAGGATGTGGCTGCTATGACAGATGACATGATCTATACCATCGAGGAAGCGGTGCAAGACCTACCTGGCCGGCTGGGAGCGGACGTAGCTGCAGCGGGTACCGCTTCGGAGGCAGCTGAAATCATCCGGAAAGAGGTTCACAGCGTCATGCTGAAGCTTTCCAAATACCGCTTTAATCCCCAAAAGTATGAGGAGCGCGTCCGAGAACGGCAGAATTGGGAACCCAGGGAAAGAGGCGATTCCGAAGATGAAGATGACAGTTGAAACCTCAGCTGGCTTTGCGCCGCCGAAAGACCTACCGATCGTGAAAGGAGCCGACCAGGAAAAAACGGCCGGAATTTCCGACCAGGAAGGGGATGATCAATAATGGCAAGCCGCAAGGAATATGAGATGCTATTTGCCCTACAAGCCCAGGTTGACAGCTCGTTTGATAAAACCTTTAAGTCCGGCCAGAGTGCCATCGTCTCCATGCAGAAGGAAATTGATGCTCTTAACAAGGTCCAGGCTAACATCTCAGCCTATGAGAAGCAGCAAGGCGCCATTGAAACAACCCAGAAGAAGCTGCAAACCCTCCAGCAGCAGTATGACAACATCCAAAAAGAGATGGCCGAGACGGGGACGTTCTCGGCGAAGCTTGAAAACCAGCTCCTCACCAAGCAGCAGCAGATTGATAAGACAACGGTCTCCCTGGACGCACAGACCTCAAAGCTAAATACAATGGGGAACGCACTCCGGGAGGCCGGTGTCAATACTGATAATCTCGCCAAGGAAAACGCCCAGCTCGGCAGCAAGATTGACGAGATGAAGCATAAGCAGGAAGAAGCAGCGGGCGCAGCCGGTACCTTCGGAGAAAGTGCTGCCCAAGCCTTCGGATTAATCCATCAGGCTATCATCACTGCCGGCATCGCTGTAGCTCTCAAAGAAATTTACGATTACTTCATGTCCTGCGCGGACGCCTCGGTGGAATTTGAAAGTGCCATGACCGGCGTCGCCAAAACTACGGAGCTGACGGATCAGGAATTTGCCGCCATGAGCGAGAGCGTCAAGGGACTTTCCACGGAGATCCCGGCCACGACTACGGAGCTGGCCGCTATCGCGGAGACCGCCGGACAGCTGGGCATAGCCAAAGACTCCCTGCTTGACTTTACTGAAATTATGGCCATGCTCGGCACGGCCACAAATATGACCGCGGATGAAGCCGCGACCATGCTGGCGCAGTTTGCCAGTATCACCGGGATGGACCCTGCTTTCTATATGAACCTGGGCAGCGCCATCGTAGCACTCGGCAACTCCTACGCCACGACCGAGCGGAACATTGCCGACATGAGCCAGACCATCGCGGCAGCCGGTTCGATTGCCGGGATGAGCGAGGCTGACATTGTCGCCATCTCCGCAGCTGTTACCTCCCTGGGTATTACCGCTCAGAACGGCGGTACGCAGATGACCAAGCTGATCAGCGACATCAATTCGGCGGTCAGCTCCGGGAAGAACCTGGATAAATGGGCCAGGGCTGCTGGCAGATCAGCTGATGATTTCGCCCGGGCCTGGGGTGAAGATGCGGCCTCCGGGCTTGATGCCTTTATTCAGGGATTGAACGGCGCCTACGAAAGCGGCCAGGACGTTTACGGCATCCTGGAGGATATTGGGATAACTGAGACCCGCATGGTCACAATGATTACCTCCCTGGCCAAGTCCGGCGACCGTCTGAACGCCACGCTGCAGACCTCTAACCAAGCTTGGGACGAAAGTGCGGCTCTCACTACGGAAGCAGCCAAGCGGTATGCCACTACCCGCAGCGAGCTGATCCTAATGCAGAACGAGTACAACCGGCTCAGGGTGGCCGTGGGTGATGCCTTCACTCCGGCCTTGCGGGAGCTTTACGAATTGGAAGGCCAAGTATTCGGTGAACTGGCTGAGTTCGTCGAGATGCATCCGGAGCTGGTCCAAGCAGGGGCAGCCTTTATAGGTGTCCTGGGGACCGCTTCTGTCGGCCTTGCTGCATATGCGGCAAGGGTGAAAATAGCCACGGCGTTAACAAAGGCCTTTACTGCTGCTGCCGGGGTTCCTATGCTTGGTCCTATAACGGCAGCCGTTGTCGGTGTCGCCGCCCTGACTGCTGGGATCGTTGCACTAAACGCAGTGTACAATGAAAGCCGAAAAGAATTAGAAGAATACGAAGAAGCCAATGAAGCTCTTATCCGCAGCTACGAAGAAATGACGGCCCTGCATAAGGACGCCGGTGCGAAGTACGACATTGAACAGCAGAACGCCATGGCGCTCATCGGCAAGCTGGCGGAGCTGACCTCCACGACCGACGGCGCCAAGCAGAACCAGCAGGCTATCCTTGCCATCATTGACTCCCTGAACCAGTCCGTTCCGGAGCTGGCCCTGTCTTACGATCAGGTGGCCAACGCCTCCGGAGGATTTATTGAGTCCTTGTATGATATCGCCAAGGCTCGGGCCGCGCAGCTCACCCTTGAGGAAAAGTGGAAAGAGTACGTCGACCGGGTCGGGCAGCAGGACGCCCTGAAAGCGGCAAGAGATACGGCCCAAGCCAATATCGAAGCAGCCAGGCAAGAGATGGAGCTCGCGTCGCGGGCTTACGCCGAGAGCCAGACAGGTCTTTGGGAACTGTCCCAGGCTATGGATAAATACAAAACCTACAATGAGGTCCTAACCGAAACCGCCGCGGCTTATGACGAAAATGCGGCCGCGCTCGCGGAACTGGAAGCTGCCTTTAAGGAGTACCAGGCCAAGCAGGAAGCAGCCGAAGCCGGCACTGGAGATCTCCGCGATGTCATGCGCGAAGTCAATAAAGAAGTGAAAGAGCTGGAGGTAGAGTATATTGCCGCCTATGACGCCGCAGTCGAAAGCGTATCAGGACAATACAGCCTCTGGGATAAGGCCGCCAAGGTAGTTGCAACAAGCTCAGACGCTATCAATTCTGCGCTGGAGAGCCAGATAGCTTACTGGCAAGGATACGATGAGAACCTGGGCAAGCTGATTGAGCGCAGCGGTAACATCGAGGGCCTCTCCGATTTGATTGCCACCTTTGCCGACGGGTCGAAGGATAGCGTGAACGCTATCGCCGGGATGGCCCGGGCCAGCGACGTAGACCTGGCCAAGATGGTGAAGAACTGGCAGGCTCTCCAGGAGGAACAGAAGACGGTCGCCGGCAGCCTCGCCGAACTGGAGACTGATTTCGCTGTCACCATGAATGCGCTGCAGACAGATCTGGAAGATGCAATAGCCGGAATGAACTTCAACGAGGAAGCGGCCAAGAGCGGCCAGGAGACTATCCAGGGATATATTGACGCGGCGACGGCCATGACGCCCGAGGTCCGGGAGGCTTATGCCGAGGTAGCGGCTGCCGCTATAGAAGCCATCAACGAGCGCCTGCAGATTCACAGTCCGTCGGAGGTTATGTGGGATATTGGGGAAATGACCTGGCAGGGCTATATTGACGCTACCAAAGCCATGCAGTCGCAGGTTGCGGACGTCATGGCGGCGACGACCGGCGCAGCCATTGGAACAAACGTAACGACGGTATCTGCAGTACATAGCGGGGGCGGTGGCGGGGGTGTCGTGCTCTCCCTGGACTACTCGCCACGGTATGAAATCAACGGAACTTCTAACCCCGGGGAAATCCAGGCCATCCTCCAGGATCATGACAACAACCTCCGGGATATTATCATTCGGACCCTGGAAGATTATCGGGAAGACAATCAGAGGCGAGCTTTCGCATAAGCAGAGTTACAGTAAGCCATGCAGCTTGTTTAATGCGACCGCAATAGAAAGGGGTGAGATTGAGATGAAGACGCCATTTGCCCGCGATACTCCCTGAAACAGAATCAGCGCATGTCGAAGATGGGATTATTGAGTGTCAAATCATTTTACCTCCTTAGAATAAAATGACCTCCTTCTTGTGTTGGCTGGCCGGTTTGCCATGCCGGCCAGCTATTTTAAAAATATAACAGTGTCTGGAGGGATGAACATGGACCGGGAGCCTATTTTGAAAACTATAGGACATAAGCAACTGGTATCGATGATAACGCCGGACGAGGTGACTCAGACAAAGCCCTTATTGGAGCAGTTTTTCACTGATTATAAACTCTTTGATGCCAAGCTGCTCGCTACCTTGGCTTATCTCATCGGTATTAAACAAGGCGTCCATGAGATGCAGGGTGAAACTAACAAAGGGAAAAGCCTCGCGGAACAACTGTTAAAGGTCTATAACATAGGCAAACTGCATGGTTTCAATGAGGGCGTGATCTTAGTAACGAAAGAAGCCCGGGCTCAAATAGAAATTGAGGTCAATAAAGCAAACCCGGCGCGGAAAGCCTTTCAATAAGGAATAGGAGGTTCAACCATGAGTAACAGTCAAATTGTTGATTTTGGTACCAGGTACCCGGAGAGCGGGATTGCCAGGGTCAAAGACAAGGATATTAATGAGAATCTTATCGAGAGCGCATACGGAAGCTCCGGCGTCAAAGTAAGAAACATTCACGCTGTCGTCACCGGCGATGCCATTGTGAAGGTAGACGGAATAGAATTAAAGCCGGAGCGCAGCTTCAAGGATACTGGAGAGTATTATTTCAAGCACGAGGTAAACGTCCTCGGCAATATCACCGGAGGGATTAGCAGCGTTACCATTGAAGGAGACGCTACCTTCTTTGTTGAGTTCTATAAATAAGCACTATATGGCTGTATGGTTAGGTTAGGCGCCTTTATAAGTGGATTACTTCCCCCTCTCCTTAAAATGGATTACAGGCTGTTGCAACAGGGTCAGCGGCGAATCATGGGCCCTCTCATTCCCGGGCTATCCTGGAGAGAGCGGCTTTTTGTTTAGGCTTTTTGCAGTTCCGGTTATGGTGTCATTTATATGCACACTATACCTCACCATAATTGTGCATATAAACGTGCATGGCAAAATGGGCGCGAGGCATTGGTATTGTTGGTCTGAATTATTCGGAGTAATTCTTGCTCTAGGCCAGGACGTTCCACCATTTTATCGGCTTTTCGAAAGGAGCATGAATACCATGGAAAAGAGAGATATGCAGCCAGTCGGACTGACTGAAGCTGATCTGACACAGGATGAGATGGAGACCTACTTAATGGGGCTAGATACTCTGGCCGGCATCGAGGAAACACGCAGGAAAAGTAGAGAGGCTGCTGAGAGTGATTATGTTGAGCAGGAGGAAAAAGACAATGCCGGCTTTGATAAAAACCCTTTAATCAGCGAGGGGAAGCGTAGCGTGACGAACGAGAAGCGCTTGGTCAATAAGCTCTTCAAAGGCCGGAAGGAAACCATCCTCTACATGAATATGATGAGCCCAGAGGATAGAGATTTCATGCGGCACTTCTACAAGCTCGGCTGCATGTCGTTTACTCAGCTCTGGCGTTACCGCTTTACTCGGAAATCGGAGAACTATGCCCGGCGCATCCTTAAAGAATGGGTTGACTACGGCGTGCTGGAATTCATAGTGATCCAGGACATCAACGCGCCTTTGATTCAAGGGAGATGGAGGAGGTATGCTGGAATCAAGACATACTTTCTCAGCTCTGAGGCGCTGGCCACCGTCGGGGCCTGGATGGGCCTGGAGGAGAATGAAATCTATCGGAAGCGGGATAACGGTACCAGACTGGCTCATCATACGCTGGGAGTAAATGACCTGGTCCTGGGGCTGCACTTTGATGGGATCAGGGCAGAGGATGGCGGCAGCATCCTAGATGACTGGATCAGCCAGCGGGAGGCAATCATTAGCTGGAGTTCAATTGGCAATGATAGACAGCTCGTAAAGCCTGACGGGAGAATCGACAGATACGCCGGTAATGCTTATCTGTTCTTTGAGTACGAGACGGGCGAGGTTCCCCCGTCAAAGGTTGTTGCGAAGCTTAATAACTATATACAGATGATCAGCCAGAATACCGAGAAGTTCAGCAAGGGCGGGAGATTCGGCAAAATCTACATACTGACCGCCTTTTCGTCTAGCGCCGGCACTAGGCTGGCCAGGGTGAAAACTATGCTGAAAAGTGAAATCGAATCAATGGCGGAGGTAGGGCCAGGCACATATCAGTACATTATCTACTTCGGCCGTATCCGGGCTTTTGAAGTAGTCTTTAGGATAGGCCATCCCAGGGAAATCATACTCTTTACTAAAGAAATTCTTAAATAGAAAAAGAGCCCGACCGTAAGCAGTGCAACGGAAGGGTTCTCTTTTGTTAGAGCATTATTAAACTGTCGTATTTTTGCTGTTTCCGTTCATCGATCCAGCGGATGAAGTCCTTTTTGTCGACTCTCTTGGAAAAGCCGATATCAAAGTTACGTATGCCGCCGGCATCCGGAAAGACCTGAAACAATTCATATACTCGCCGGCGGGAGATGCCGAGATATGATGCAATGTGCTGGGCAGTTAAAATCTCCGGCAGACTCTCCATTGTAAATGATTGGGTGTTCAATTCTTAGTCGCCTCCATTCGTTTTTTCTTCCTGGCCAGATAAGCGTACCTCAATTTCGAAACAAGAAAAAGGGCCGGTTTCCCGACCCTTTTAGGTTCGTCAGGTCGTGGGAGAAATATCTCCAGAGGCCTATATTTAGCTCACCGAAACGGGATACGGAACCGGGGTGCGACCTGCGGCGATGAGAATCTGATTTCCTGCGGCCACGGCTGCCTCAGTAGAAATACCTTCCAACATTGCCACCATCGTTTCCCTTACTGCACTTAAAGAAACTGTATCCAGCACAGATAATAAATCTCTGGCAGAAATCATCATCAGTTCATGCTTTTGACACAGTTCGAGCTGCTCTCTGGCACGCTCCTTATTCGCCTTATCGATTCCTTCCCGGATATCTTCCATCGTGAGATTATGGCCCATTAGTTTAAGTCCTTCGATAAACCCGCGAAAATACAGATCATCTCCAACGCAACACTCGACATGGGTAAGCTTATCGCTGATCGTACTGACCATTTTCTCAACTTGCCCGAGGGCAGCGCCGCTGGATATGGCCAATTCAGCGAGCTCGTTTACTGCCTGTTTGTGGTCTGCTTCCGGGGCTTTGGCTGCTGCGTCAATTGGCCTGTCAATGGTTTCATCGTCCATGTACTGGTTCACAACGTATGTAACCAGTGCTTCTTTACTCAGGGTCTTTCTCATCTTTTCGTCCTCCTTTTTTTGTGTCCCTTGCCGGGAGGAGCCAGCCATTGTTATAATAAATGCAAGCTGGCCTTCCTTCAGGGGGGTAGTGATGTGGGAATCCGGTTCAAGCTGTACAGGCGCTCCGGATTTCTTTTTACTTTGCTGGCTTTCCATAAATGTAACTAATCCCGCTTTTCTTAAGTTCTTTTTCAAATCCCCATTTTATAACCTGTTCGTCGGCGGCAATCTCTAGAGCATGAGGATTTTCAAACGACATCATAGAGTGATGGCCAAGAAAAGCATGGGCGAATTCGTGGGCAATAATATAGACTATTTTCGATTTCGAACACTTGCATAAATCTGAAGTAAAGCAAACGTGAATACGTTCTTCTTCTAGGGGTTGAGCCGGAAAGTGGAGTTTTACAACAGTATTGAAGCAGATCTGTGTTACTTCCGCGCGTAGGTCATACATGATATAGTCCAGGTCTTCCCTAGGTAACCTTGAAAGAGTATAAGGTATCCAATAATACATCTTCATATCTGCGGGGAAGCAACCCGACAGCAGCTGATCATTGATTTCCCCTAATAGGTCCTTACGTTCTTCAATGCTATTAATTGTGTTCACCTCCATTCTATAGGCAGTAATCCTCTGTATAGCCTCCTTTCCTAAAAGATTATGGAAATCCTGCCTTAAACAGCTCGCGAGAATGCCCTCCAAGACGCCAAGTGAAAGCGCTAAGGTGATTCTGATTCTGCCTGGTCGTTTTGAGCAAGAATGGCACGTCCTGGAATAAATATATCATTACGTAATTATATTTGTCAATCAAAATTATAATTACGTAATTGCATTTTAAAAGTGGCTATGATAAGATTGCCGTGAGGTGATTAGAATGACGCCAACGGCAAAAAGCAGAGCGGTTCGTAAGTATAACGAAAAATCATATGACCGGATTGAGATAGTTGTCCCCAGAGGAGACAAGGAGCGGATTAAGACTGCAGCCGAGCAGGAGGGGACCAGCGTCAATTCGTATATTAACAAAGCAATCAGGGAGAAGATGCAAAAAAGCACCGGGGAATGAATTCCTCGGTGCATCGAGGCTCCGAATGGGGCCTCCTTTTTTTGTTTTTAGTTACGTGTGGTACTGAACCCTAAAAAACCGGACTTATAAATACCTTAAGGCATAGCTGCTCGTGCCTTACAGGTCGTTTTAGAAGTGCCATTTTTTCGGGATTTCAGAAAAAAGCGGATTTATTTCTTCTCTAGGAAAAAAAGGTCCGTTATTTTGGATGCCGGCCAGTTCAGGGCGCGGATCAGGAGCAGGACTAGGGTGATTGACGGTTCATAGTCGCCACTGATTATCTGAGACAGATAGCTCCTGTGCACTCCGATTGCAGCTGCTGTTTGTTTTTGATTCTGGCCGGAAAGCAGGAAGGCCATCTTGAGATCATTCTTTAAGACAACCTCATCTCTTTTGAGGATATCCCCGCTGGCGAGCCGGTACTGGTCTAACCATTGCTTTATAATGACCTGTAGGAAAATATCCTCATCGAGCTTCGGGTCATAATGCTTTGCTTTATCGAATATCACCTGTAGCGCCTCGCGCATGTCCTGACTCATCTTTACTTGGTCGAGCATGCTGCCCACCTCCCCACGGTTTATGTATATGCAAACCGGGCATGATATTGCTAAATGAATAAAGGCAGGTGGAGCAGTATGAGCTGGGCAATAACGAAAGATAGTAGAGATCTGAGGGACAAGCCGCAGGATTTCAAGCCGGGCAACTATGACACTGACAGAGCAGCTATGGATATAGCGAAGAAAGATCGGTAAAATTTACCGGTCTTTTTTTATGCAAACAGACAGGCACTGCTGAATATGTTAGGAATACGCAACAGGAGTTAAGTATTCAAAACCCGAGGAGGTGAGCATAATGCAGCGCGGAGAGGGGAGTTCGCTACAGACCATAGTCGGAACTGTCCGGCACATGTGGCGCCACCGACGCGGCCATGAGACGGTCGGCCTGATTCTGGACACTTTTGAGAACTTGGGCTTCGTCACCCGGGATGACCGCCGGCCGGTCATTGTCTCCGAGAAGAAAACTGAATACGGCTGGCATCTGGTTATCCATCTACCACCAGGGATCAGCTTCGGGGATGTGCGTCGGCAGCGGGAATACTTTGAAAACGCAGCCAACGCCTGGATTGACCTCGTCTGGAAAAACGGCAAGCTACAGATGAGCATAAAGACCGGCTCCATTCCGGAAGCGGTATCATACAGTTTTAATTCGGAGCTATATAAGAAGCTCTGGCTGCCTGTCCCGCTGGGATACTCTCAAAACGGTCTTGAGGTTTTCGACCTGGCCGAGAGTCCGCATCTGCTGATCGGCGGCGTTCCCGGTTTCGGCAAGAGCAATTTCCTTCATACGGCTATCCATGCGCTGCTGCCCCGGGCGATGGTCTGCGTAATTGACATGAAGCGCCTGGAGTTCTCCTATCTCTCCCGGTATTGCGCCTTGGCCAAGAACGAGGCCCAGGCCTTGGTCTTTATGAAAGCCCTGGAGCGGGAGATGGAACGGCGCATTGACATCCTGGAGGGGCTGGGCGTCGTCAAGGTCCAGGAGTACCCGGACGACGATATGCCGATGATAGTCCTGGTCATCGACGAGGTCGCCGAGATCCAGAACGAGAACACTATCTTCCTGGTCGACCGCATTGTCCGGCTGGCCCGGGCGGTCGGGATTAGCGTCGTGGCTGCGACGCAGCGCCCGTCCAAAAAGGTAAAGCTTTTTGCAGACGATACTCGCGACATGTTCCTGGCCAGGTTGAGCTTCCAGATGGCCGACGAGGTCAGCAGCCGGATCATCCTGGGCGAACAGAACCCGGAGGCGGCTTATCTCCCGGCCATAAAGGGGCGGGCCCTGTTTAAATTCGGTCAGAGCGTCAAGGAAATCCAGTCAATGCACCTGCCCCTGGTCACGGCCAAAGAGCTGATTGTGGGGCTACCTGAAAGGAGGTGGAAGTGTGTTGAACCAGTACCGGATAAACCAGCGCCAAAAAGGCTCGCGCCGCGATAAGCTCATCCTGGAGGCCATCCAGGAGAGGCAGGTCCTCGACGCCGACCAGGTACGTGCAATTTTCTTCCGGATGGAGTACGGTCAGCGTAAAGCCCAGGAGCGGCTGCAGAAACTCTTTGCCGCTGGCAAGGTCAACAGGGACGAATCCGTGAAGCCATTTGTCTATTATGATGGAGAGCGGCCGGCGCAGCTCGCTCATCGCCTGGGCGTGAACTGGGCGCGAATCTGGATTGAGCAAAGCTGCAGCTCCTGGGAGAAGTTGCACAGCTTTTCCTATGAGCAGGACCATGGGCAGCTCCGGGCGGACGGGTTCGTGGCTGTCAAGAACACTGTGAGCGGCAGCATTCGCTTTCTCTTCCTGGAGCTTGACAGGGGGACCAATGTTTTTGACAAGGTGGGCAAATACTGCCGTCTGTACGAGAGCGGCAAATATGCGAGCTGGTGGTGGGTAGAGCTGACGGAGCGCTTTCCTCCTGTGTTGATCGTAACAACGTCACCGGCCAGGAAAGAGAGGATCCTGGAGCTGATTAAAAAAGAGAATTCCAGTGGCCTGGAGTTTAGGGTCAGGCTACTGGAAGAAATCAAAAAGGAGGTGCTGTATGGAAGCGATTTGGGATGGCGCCAAAGGTCTGTTAATTAAAATCATGGAGATGGACGGCGGATACTCACAGATGACTGCCTTCGGCCAAAACCTGGTTCAAGTATTCGGAACCATCATGGTCGGTGTCCTGGTCTGGTTTCTAGCACATGCTTTCGGCAAAGGGGAGGTCGGAGCGCTGATCAAGGTTATTGTCGTCTGTGAGTGCGTCAGGATTATAGCGTAAGGAGGGAATTAGATGAATGACAAGGTTGTGATAGGTTTATTGAGCACGATTGTGGCGGGCTGGACTGCTGGCTTTATCGCCAAGGCACTAGGCAAAGGAAGCGCAGCTGCTACCATAGACCTGATAACAAATCTGCTCTGCTTCACGACGGCCGTCGGCACGGTGGCCACGGCAGTCTCCGCATTCCGAAAACTAATAGGTGGTTTTTAATCCGTACGCCGGCCGTTAATGAGCCGGCTTTTTTTATGCGTTTGCCCGGCGCCGATACGTACGTCAACCCATACGCCAGGATGGAGGCATAACGCACGAATCAGCTTTTCCATCGCTAGATCTGGCGCAGTTTTGTTTCCGGAATAAAGAGGGATGGGAGGGAAGCGACAGCAAACCGATCGGAAAGGATGCAACGACAAAAAAAGGCGCACAACTGCACCCTGTTTTGATTCACCAGAAGATTATCATTTCTGCTCCGGGCATTATGGGGCACGTTCCGGACGCAGACGGTCGCCGATTCCGGTTTGAACGCTCTAAGGGCTGTTGCAACTCCTTAAAAAGGCATAACTTGATGGTATACTGAGATTGAATAAATACTAGATTGATTATTAGAGAGGAGCATGGAAATGAGAAGGGGACAATGGAGTAGGACTTACCTCGCCGGCGAGGGGGAGGCTGAGCTGAGGGCAGCCATCAATATCGACCTAGCGTCAATCCCCGACCATGTACGGGAGGGGCTTGCCGCGGCGACTTATGAAGCGGTCAGAGCTTGTATTAATCAGCCAGGAGGCAAGGAGTTACTTGATAAGCGGATTGCCGCCCGCTGTAGCCAGGCAAACGGGTCCTGCTAGGAGACACCGTGTAGCAGTTGAGGGCGCGATGACCTCCGCTTTCGTTACGCAGCAGGAACCATTTGAGTGAGATTGCTGCCAATGTAAGATGGCTTAAATTGTCTTATCCTGTTATTATTTTTTGTGATTTATCGTGCTATTAGTACCCAAATAGTACCCAAATACTTAAAAAGCATGCTTTATCACTAAAATAAAAGAACCGCAAACCCTTGCGGTTACTGAATTCCTATGGAGCTGGTGGCGGGATTTGAACCCGCGGCCTGCTGATTACGAATCAGCTGCTCTGCCACTGAGCTACACCAGCATTTTTAACCGATTCACATATCAATTATAAGTAGCATCCTGTCAATTGTCAATTTGGAAAAAATAGTGGGTAAAATCAGTTCAGACAGTTACTCGCCGGAGTTCAGCAGCCTTACCGTTTCCCTGGCGGCCCAGCGTATCTTATATATCACCAGCGCTACCTCAATCAGGGCATGCAGGTAGTAACTGTCCGAAGGCAAGCGGTCATACCAGTGGGCAAGAATGGGGTTGAATTTCCTCCAGATGCGGGGTTCTTCCACAGGAGGTATTATCTCTTTCCCTTCCAGTTTTTCATTTAAATTACCGCTGTGTTCCATATAAAGTTTCAGCGCGTCTTCCAACAGCTCCAGGATCTCGTTGAATTCGGGGCTGATTGGTTTGTCGCCAGCTTTGGCGCGCCGGTCCTTCCTCTCCTGCGCTAAAAAAAGGATATCCCGTGTCCTTTGCCACAGACCTTTATCATAAGTAATATATTCATTATAGTATTTACTTTCTTTTTCTTCTTTATTTTTGGGGTTTTCCGTATGGGGACCGATATCAAAGCGGTAAAGGTCGTAAAGGTGACGGCTTTCGCGAAAGAGGCTTTCAATTGTCTTTGTTCTTTCTTCCTGTTCATCGGGAGAAGGTATATTCAGTTGCAGATAACTTTGTACCGCCTCATAAAAATAGCGGGAGGTCAGGGAATTAAGTTCCGTCAACTTTTGCTTTAAAGGCTGGCGGTAGCGGGGCGGCGCAATAGTCAGGTTGACAAGCAAGGCTACTCCCACTCCGATAAAAATTGCCAGGGAACGGACCAGGGCATGATCGATAAACTGGTTGGAGGGTGAAGCCAGGATAAACAGGGAAGCCATCACACCCGGGGAGATACCGCCGCGCCACTTAAAATACTTGCAAATCCGGATTATTATTATTGTTGCCAGCCCCATTACCAGGGGATTTGTGCCAAGCGCCAGGCCAAGAAGAACGGCGATAGCGATTGAGATAAAATGGACGATAACCTGTTCGCGCGCGTTATAAAGGCTGAGCCCCACGGAAGGCTGCATATTCAGGACAGTGGCGGCGCCGGCAAAAATAGCGGGCTGGATATCAAAAATGTAACAGATGAACATGCTGATAGTAACGGCAAGACCTGTTTTGACAATTCTGGCTCCAATCAACATAGGCATATCTCCTAAATTTACGTTTTATTATATCTTACAGACTAAGTTCAAAAATGACAAACGAATATTTCAGAGATTGGTATGATTTGTTATACTAATAAGAGAATTGTAACAGAATCGGACCCGGGAGGGAAATACATGACAGGCCTTGAGGAACAATTGAAAAATTGCATCAGCCTGGCGGAGGAAGCAAAAAGGATGGGTTGTGAACGTGCGAGCCTGATCTGGGCGGAAGACGTCGTTTTTGACCCGAGAGTTACGTTAAAATGCAGGCAAAACATCTGTAAACATTACGGGAAGAACTTCATGTGCCCTCCTTTTGTTGCGCCAAGCCAGGAGTTTCAGCAAAGCGCGCTCAAATATAAAGCAGCTTTGCTTTTACAGCTGGAACGTGAAATATCCCCGGATTTAACACCGGATGATATCAATAAGGAGTTCAAAAACCTGGTTTTGAGCATGCGGCAAATACTCGTTACCCTTGAAAAAAAAGCTTTTGACCTCAAGTTTGTTTTCAGTACCGGACTGGGAGCCGGCGAGTGCAAATTGTGCGAAACATGCGGAGTTCGGCTTGGGGCAGAGTCGTGCTGCAGCCCGGAAGATGCGAGGCCTTCCATGGAGGCTGTAGGAATCGATGTAATCGGCACCTGCCGGAAAGCCGGGTTGCCTGTTTTGTTTCAAAAGGGCAAGCTTTCTGTTACAGGCCTGTTATATATCGTGTAGAGGAAACATATACATTTACATTGTAAGATGGTAAAATTAAACGGTGCAACACCGTATTTTAACATTGCGGCCAACCATGATAATTAAGGTTAAGGCGGGTGGATATTCTTGCCGGCAGAACGTAAACTATTAAAGAGAATAATTACTGTATTAACGATCATCTGTTTTGCAGTTACAGCCTTAGTAGGTGTTTTTTATTTGTCATACAGCCGGGAGATAAACAGGTTGATTGATGTGGGGGTTATTATCAGGACACAATACCTTCATAATGTAACGCTGAGACAGCTCCTGGAAGGCGCTGCCAGGGGGATGGTGAATTCGCTGGATGACCCGTATTCCGTTTACCTTAATGCCAGCGACTTCGAAGACCTGCAGCGTTATATCCAGGGAACTTTCGGCGGGATAGGCGTTTATGTGGAAGTCACAAAAGACAAGAAACTCATAGTATCCTCGCCTATCGAGGGTACCCCG
>Ga0228535_1001544_pt1 | contig 33506 bp, 31 predicted proteins | sample SJ1metagenome_FD_168457 | JGI IMG/M metagenome (GOLD analysis project Ga0228535, IMG submission 168457) | Enriched culture of PCE-dechlorinating microbial communities from Ithaca, New York, USA - SJ1 | ecosystem: Engineered > Modeled > Simulated communities (microbial... > Unclassified | place...
CCGGGCACCAGGGCCTGGACAATTCCGCCCACCGAGGGGGGGATTGCGAAGAAGAGCAGGTAGGCAAATTCCTTGCGGTTAATTTTTTTGCGGTTTTTAATGAGGAATAGGGCGGTGTAAAGGATCATATAAAGGCATATCCCCAACAGGGCATAGATAAAACGGCCCCGGGAATAAACATTGTTCCTGTCAAAGACGAAATAAATATTGGTGAACATGCTGGCGGCGGATAGGGCCGCGTTAACGAGTACGGGAAGCAGGATGGGGAAGAGGATTTTCTTGATACGGTCTTTATTGCCGTACACATAATAGTCCACATAATAGTACCAGATCATGCAGATGAGCGGATTCAACATATTGTATAGCACAATGACCGATACGGCGAGCAACCGGATCTGTCCGCCCGGCCTGCCGTCGATGATCCGCATCGCCATATCCAAAGACACAAGGAGGATATTGACGGCAACCAGCGCCAAAAAAAGCTGCTGATCCAGGGAGTATTGGCCGTCCTGGCGGCGCATGTTCACGACGATCACCAGCAGGATGGCGATGGCAAAGCCATTCAATTCCACATATTGAAATGTCGACGGCAGCATGATCGTCACCTTTTAGCATGATCTCGGTTAAAAGCTTTTGCGTTCCCACGCCAGGCCTCCCTCATCAAGGGGGGCCGATATTCTTTGCCTCTTTATTCTACAAAACATTACATAAGACCTTTTATGAAAGATTGTGAGCTTTGCGGTACGAATGCGGGACCATAGGAGCCGCCGCCGTGACGTCCGCCTGTGCCAAGAACAGGTTTGGGGCGTTGATTCCCGAACATGGCAAAGCACTTTGCGGCATGCCGCAAAGTGCTTTAAAAATGCGCTTGTTAATCTCTTTTCGCAGTCCGGTTCAGCGCTTTCAGCAGCAGGTCGGGCAAGGGCTTTTCCGCCGCCCTGTTGCGCAGATCGATCGACAGGCCCAGTTTTTTGCTGATCGGGATGCGATGGGTTTCCACGAATTCGATCAGCGTCCCGTCCGGATCCTCCACATAGGCGAAGCTGCCCGCGGCCTCGCCCATCTGGAACGTGCCGGGGCGGCCCTGGGCGGTTTCCGGGTTGCTGTCAACGGTAAAGGGATACCCCTGGTCCGCGCACAGCCGCCGCAGCTCTGCCATGCCCCGGATATCGAAACAGAGATGGATATAGCCCAGATCGCCCCAGAAACGGCTGCCGAATATTTTGCGGGGCTCCCGGTCCAGCGTCTGGATCAGCTCCAGGGACGTGGGTCCCAGCAGCCTGCTGAAGGCCCCCTGCCTTGGCAGGCTGTGCCCCAGCAGCACCCGCCGGAAGGAAGCGTCGCCGCCGGGCAGGGCCTGCAGGTCGGCAAAGCGCCCGCTTTCATCGTAGACGACCTGGTCGTATCCCAGTATCTCCCGGTAAAAGCGCAGGGAAGCTTCCAGATCGGAAACACCGATGACGCTGCCGACGACGCCGCCCGCCAGCGAGGGGGTACGCATAAAGGGGACGCCGGTCTGCTCCAGGCGGATGATATTTCCGTAAGGGTCGCTGATATAAAAGGACGGGGTGCCTGCGGGGGTGTTGGCGATACCGCTTAAAACCGTTGCGCCGCTGTTTTGACAATGGCCGTGGAGGGCCCGGATATCCCGGGTCTTGATCCGGGCGATGAAAATACCCAGGTCCCCGGTTTGGATGGCGAAAGGCGGGGGCTGGGGCGTCCGGGAGGTATACTGCCAGATTTCCAGCCCGCCGCCGCCCTGCATATTGAGGGCCAGCACCGCGTGGCGGCTCTGTACTTCCCCGCCGGTATAGCGGCGCATATGCTCGGCGGCGCCCGGGGCGTTAAACATGGGCACCGTGAACCCCAGGACCTTTCTGTACCATTCCCAGGCCCGCTGCACGTCGGGAACGCCCACGCCCAGCTGCTGGATGCCGCTGATCATCACGCCCATTGACGACACCTCTTCCAGTTTTTCAAGACCCGACGCGCCGCCTGCGGCGCGTCGGGTCTTCTCCGCTTCAGTCCGCGCCATATAATTTCTGGAGCACGTTTTCATCAATGGACAGCTGCAGCTGCTTTTCCTCCTTCAGGCTGCGGAACGCGGCGATGGTCTTTTCCAGATCCTCGTCCGTGTGGGAAGCCGTGGGGATCATGCGGAACATGATATAATTCTTCGGAATGACGGGATAGGAAACGCCGGTGACGAAAATGCCTTTCTCCCGCAGGAAATGGATCCACTCCATGGCCACCTGCAGGTTGCCCTCGGGCACGAAGACCGGGACGATGGGGGAGGGGACGTCCCCGACGAAAAAGCCCAGTTCGCGCAAACCGTCCGCCAGCTTGCGGGCCATATCGAACAGGCGCTCCCGGCGTTCCCGGCCGTTGATCACCAGGTCCAGGGTTTTCTTTAAGCTGCGCACGTAAATCATGGGCATGCTCTTGGCAAAGACCTGGGTCCGCGCGTTATAGCGTATCCACTCCACCACTTCCTCGGAGGACGCCGAAACGCCGCCGATGGAAGCGAAGGCTTTGGCAAAGGTGGCGAAATAGATATCGATCTTGTCCTGCACGCCCCAATATTCGGCGGTGCCCCGCCCGTTTTCGCCCATCACGCCGAAGCCGTGGGCGTCGTCGATAAACAGCCGCGCCTCGTAGCGCTCCTTCAATTCGCAGATCTCCTTCAGCTTGGCCAGGTCCCCGGTCATGCCGTACACGCCTTCGGAGAGGATGATCACGCCGCCTTTGCGGTCTTTGTTGACATCCTTCAACACATCTTCCAGGCTGTCCATGTCGTTATGCCGGAACACGCGCAGGTTTTTCCGGCCCTGCTGCGCCGCCATGGCCGCGTCCACGATGGAAGCATGGTCCAATTTATCCACGATCATCGTATCGTTGGGGCCGACCAGGGAAGCGATGGTGCCGATCACGCCCAGATACCCGAAGTTGAAGAGGATGGCGGCCTCTTTTTGCGCGAAGCTGGCCAGCGCCTGCTCCAGTTCGATATGGTCCACCGTGTTGCCGCTCATCATCCGCGAGCCCATGGGGCCGCTGACGCCCCATTCCGGCAACGCTTCCAGGGCCGCCTGCTTGGGTTCTTCGGCTTCGGCAAGCCCCAGGTAATTGTTGATGGACCACATCAGGACCTCTTTGCCCTGAAAGCGCATGGTGCGCCCGGGCACCGATTCCATAACCGGCAAGGTATAATACCGGTCGCCCATGGCCCTGAACTGTCCGAAATACCCTTCGTCCGTGCCGCATTTTTGAAAAATATCCTCGTACATACCAAGACTCCTATCTGAATTTTTATTGTATCCCGTCTTCATGGCGCAAGCGCAGGATCTGGTCCCGGAAACGTTTCCGCCGGTCTCTCCGGCACAGTTTTGCCATATCCCGGTACTGCGATGTACCGATCTCCAACGCCGCTGTAAGCACAAAAATAGGACATCCCGAATGGGGCGCCGTAAAAGCCTGTGTTTCAGCGAAAAATCCCGTCGGGATATCCCCAATATATATTTAATTTTATCAAAAAACCGGCGCTGCGGCTGAGCGGTTCGCGACAGAAAAGATATGCTTGGCGTCAGACGCCCTGCGCGTTCGCGACAGAAATCCGGTCATTGGCGACAATCGTTGGCAATATTGAGCTCCTGAAAAAACAGGCCGTTTTCAATCACCGTATTGAGGGTAACGTGTTCATAGTTGCCCATGATATCCTGCAGGGAGGGGAGCCCCGTGCCTCTGTCCGCTCCCTTGGTGGAATAGCTCCCCTGGAACAGCCGGTCGATATCGGGTTTGCGGGCAAAGGAGTTGGCAATGATGATGCTGATGTTGCGCTGCTCTCCCTGCAGGATGGAAACGGACAGGATCCTGTCCTTCGAATCCGCGGCGGCCTCCACAGCGTTGTCCAGGAACACGCCCATCATCCGGCACAGATCGATATCTTTGATGCCGGTGTCGTCCAGGTAGCCGTCGATCAGCAGCGAGACGTTCAGGTTCTGGTTCAAAGCCCGCTGAAAGACGGTGGTCAGCAGCCCTTTCAGGGGGATGCAGCGGATATACTCGATATCCAGGAACACGCTGTGCTCATTGGACAGCACGGACTGGTTTCCCAGGATCTCGCTGAAATAGTAGTCCCGTAATTTTTGCTGATCGTCCTGTTCGATAAAGCCCCTCAGCGTCAGCAGGATATTGTTGAAATCGTGGCGGAAGGAGCGCATGTCCTTGGTCAGCTTTTCGATGATGCCGGTATAGAGCAGCAGCTGTTCATACTCCTTTTTCTGCTTGTCCACGATGATCTGATTGCGGATCGCCAGTTTGTAGAGGAAAAACCCGGAGAGGTACAGCACCGGGAGCAGCAGGAACAGGATATAAAACGTGTTTTTGACTTTTTCAAAATTATCTTGCAGGATGCCGTTATAGATGCGCATGATCCCCAGCATGGAGATGGTGATCATCAGAAAGATGAACACAATGCCCACATTGGTGGGGGAGGCGTTCTCCAGCCTGGCGCGGATCTTCGTCAGCAGGGGATGCTGCGAATGTTTCAGGTCGCTGGAGAGAAAGTTCCAGGCAAAGAGAAACAGGGCCGAGAGCAGCACCACCTCGATATTGCCCATCAGCGAAGAGAGCTGGAAGGCGCCGCCTGCCGTTGCCTGGCCGTCGTTCAGGCTCAGGGCATGGAGGATAAACTGCCCGATGATGTCCATCAGCACAAAGGCCGATACGTACAGGGCGGTCTGAAAGATGGCGATCCGGTAAAACAGGTGGGACAACAGGATGGCGGCAAAGAACCATACGGACACCTCCAGCAGGATCACCGGAATAAGCGTGGCAAACAGCATGGAGGCGATATTCAACAGGGCAAACAGGATAAACCTCCCTGCCTTGAGGCGGTTTTCCCGGCTTGCCATGAATTGGATGAAAAATGCCAGCGCCGCGCCGAGCAGGATCGCGTCGGCGGGGTTATGTACGATTTCTCTCATATTTCAGCAGACCCTTTAAATATCTTGATGAAACCAGGCATTTGGTGCCGGTGTCCAGCAGCACATGCAGATCGCTCCGTTTCCTGCAGATGGATTGGACATGCTGCAGATTGATCAGGTAGGAACGGTGGCAGCGGTAGAAGGAGTTGTCCAGCCTTTGCTGCAGCTCGTCCAGGGTATCCCGGAATTCGATTTTCTTGTCCTCCGTATGCAGGATGATGCTTCTTTTCGCCGTGTTGGTTTCAAAATAGCGGATCTCCTGGAAAGGGATGATGAAATACGTGCCGTTGGTCCGGATCAGCAGGGTCTGCTCCTCGGCTCCGGCCCGGCTTTCCGCCATTTCGCCGACGATGGTGTCCAGGCACTGAAAGATTTTGCTCCGCATGCCGCCGTCGTTTTTCAGGATGTAATCCAGCGCCCTGATTTTATATTGGATGGCGGGAAAGGCGTATTCGAAGTGGCTGGTGACAAAAATGATATAGGCCCGGATATCCTGATCCCTGATTTTTTGCGCCAGCTTCAGCCCGTTATAGTCGTCCAGAATGATATCCACAAAGAAAATCCTGTTTTGCTGCGGGGCGGCGCCGCTTTCAGCCAAGGCCGCTGCGAAATCCCTGTTGACGATGCGGATTTCCCATTGCAGGCCATGCGCATCCAGGTATTCGCTGATGTAATGCTCCAGGCTGGCGCTGAAAAATTTTTCATCTTCAAAAATGTATACCAACGCGGCATGATCCATGTGGTTTCTCCATCCGAATCCCCTTGTACCTGACCCTTCCCTTGCGGCGGCTTTTTCCTGCGCTGCCGGAAGGGCCGAGATCGGAAGCGCCTCTTATCTTTTATAATAATACCACTTTTTAAGTGAATTGTTAATCAAAATCTTGTTTCATAAGCGCAATAAAACAATGGAAAGTTTATCCTTTTGGCAGAATTATACGTTTCCCTTGCGATTTCAAGCCCGGTCCCCTGGATAAACTTGGGGAGCGGCGCTCCGGCCGCTCCCCAAGTGCGCTTTCTTTACTGGCCGATATCCATGACCGCGCCGATGAACAGGGGCAGATTCGTTTCGCAGTCGATGAGCAGGTAGACGAAGGGCCGGTCCAGGCGCACGGTTTTCGGCTCTTCCGCAGGGGCGGAGGTGGCCTCCATCTCCACCGCCGTGGCCGCGCCGGCTTTGGTGCCCCGCTCGTCCACGGCGATAAAAGTCTTGTGCAGGACCCGGCTGATGTAGATGTTGCCCTTGGCGGAGGAGCCGAGGCCGGAGAAATCGGCCTGGCCGGGGTCAAAGGCCAGCCGCATGCCCAGCGCTTGGAGCGGGCCGCTCATTTCCAGGGAATATTCGCCCGTGAACTTGGGCAGGCCGGCGTTCACCGTCACGCTTTCCGCGTTGCTCAGCGTTTCCATGAGCCCGGCCCCGGTCAGGGAAGCCAGATAATCGGCTACGGATAGGCCCTGGTTGGGCAGCAGCGCGGCGAAAGCGTATTGTTGGTCTGCGTAGTATTTGACGAAGCCGACGGCCCGGCCGTCGTCCAGGTATTGGCGTTCTTCGGAGTACATCAGCTCCACCTGACGCTCCTTGCCGGACTCAGTGGTGAAAAGGCCTTCCCGCACCTGGTCCGCATGATAGATGTCCTGCCATTCGGCGTCGAAGGCCAGGGCGTTGACCAGGTACATCACGGCGTCCTCCGGGATCTGGTCGAGGATGCTTTCGATCATGCCGTCGGTCTGGTCCCTGACCCAGCCGTTGATGTCTTTCAGCGTGGCGTCGTCGAAAGCGGCTTTGTAGATGGAAGCGCCGTAATAATCGGCGTTGGCTTGGAGAAACTGTGGAACCACGGTGAAACTCCCGTCGTCTTTGAACCAGATAGAGTTGGCCGGGCTGAGCTGGTATTTGTCTCCGGAGGGCAGCGCCGCCAGATAGGCGTGCAGGTATGCGTTCAGCTCGGGGACGCTGAGGCCGAAGGCCTGCTCCATCTCGTCACGGGTTGCTCCCGCCGCGCCGTTGGCGGTCATGGCCAGGGCGCTGAGCACGGACAGCGGCGAGATTAGGCCGTTTTCTCCGCCGGTCAGGCTGTTTTGCGCCAGCGCCACGGCGAAGCCGGCGACGGCTTCGGCGCTGCCGCCGGCAAGGCCCACGTCCGCGCCGACATTGTTCGCCTGGACGCCGGCCGTCAGATCGTCCGCCCGGACGGCCCCGGCCGTGGCGCAGCCGGAGAAGGGGAGGGCGGCGGTGAGGATCAGCGGAAGCAGCAGCGCTCCCGCGGCAATGCGTTTTTTCATATGAGGAACTCCTTCCAAGCATGTTGGTTGTATGCTTTTAGACGAAACAGACGGCCTGGTGTTCCAAACCCTTGCTTTGGCCAACCCCCAGCCTGCCCGGCCGCTGCCGCGCCGCGGCGCTTTACCCCTGGGCAAACTTTTGCTATAATGACAGTGAAGAAGATCCAGGGAGCAAGCTCGCCTATTGCCGAGGAATATTGTGGATCAGACGATGCAAGATAACAGCAAACGGCCCGGAAAGGGAAGACGGATCATGGGAATTGCCGCGGTTTTACTGCTGCTCATCACCTTTTGCCTGTGGCAGAACAACGCCCTGGTGATCACGGAATACGCCTACAGTTCGGCAAAAATCCCGGCCGGGCTGGACGGCTTTACCATCGCCCTGGTCTCCGATCTGCACAACAAGGATTTCGGCGGCCGCCTGACGGCGCGGCTTCAGGCGGCCGAGCCGGACCTGATCGCGGTGACGGGCGACCTGATCGATTGCCGCCGTACCGATCTCCCGACGGCGCTGGCATTGATCAGCGCCGCAACGGAGATCGCGCCGGTTTATTATGTGCCGGGCAACCACGAAGCGGGCGCCGGCGCTGACTACGACCTGCTCCGGCAGCAGATGCTTCAAGCCGGCGCCACCGTGCTGGCGGAAGACGGCGCGGTGATCGAACAAAACGGCGCATGCTTCAACCTGATCGGTATTTCCGATCAGGCTTTCGGTTACGACGGGATGGGGGCCATCTCTTCCCGGCGCCGGGAAGAGATGCTGAACGTGCTGCTGGCCCACCGGCCCGAGCAGATCCGGGAATATGCCGGGGCCGGGGCGGAACTGGTGCTGTCCGGCCACGCTCACGGCGGCCAGTGGCGGCTGCCCGGCCTGGGCGGACTGATCGCCCTGGGGCAGGGTCTGTTCCCCCGCTATACCACCGGACCCTATTGGGTGGCGGGCGCTACCCTGATCGTCAGCCGCGGCCTCGGCAACAGCGTCATGCCCATCCGGTTGTTCAACCGGCCGGAGCTGGTGCTGGTGCGGCTCAGGGCGGAAGCTGCCGGGCAGCCCTGATCTGGATGATTGCCGCGGGATGCCTGCACTTTCCTGCGGGCCGGGGCAGGGGAGTTGTGGACGTGCAATACGACCCGGCCGGTGCGGGCGGGATTCCGGGATTTGAGAGGGGGCAGAAAGATGACGCGACACAAGGCCGGTTTGAGCATGACGGTTATGGCGCTGCTGCTGGCAGTCGGCCTCTGCGGCTGCAGCGTTTTGCCGGGGCAGGCCGGTGATAACGGGGAGCCGGCCCCGCCGGAACAGCCGGCGGAACAGGAGGAACAGGAGGAACCGGAGGAACCGGAGGAACCGGAGGAACCGGCAAACGTATTGACAGTGGGCAATTACTATCTGGCGGTCACGGATAACGCCGGCGGGGCGGAGGACGGCTTCCTGGCGGCGGCGGGCTTTTTGGGCTATGCGGCGGCGGAGGATTTCGCCAAAACAGCGGAGGATTACGGCTACGCCCATTTGAGCCGCACGCCTATCTGGGCGGATTGCGGCGGCAGCGAGGCCTGGGTGATCATCCCCAAGTATAACGGCTCCCGTATCAGCGTGCAGGCGTTGCGTGATTTTACCACTGCGGACGGACGGCGGTTCCGGACCGGCGACCAGATCGCCGTTGCCGAGGAATCCCTGGTGGTCTACGCCAACCCCGGCGGCCTTCAGGCCAATATAGCGGTCACCGTCCGCTGCGGCGAAGCCGTGGTGGCGTTTTCCCCCGCCCTTTCGGAGGGGGAGGCGGCGCTGCCGGACCAGGTGCGGGACATCAGCGAATACCAGCCCCCCGCGCCGGCCGGGGACCCGCTGTTGGGCCGATGGGTCTGGGAAGAGGAGGGGGTGAAGCAATACCTGACCATCAGCGCAGGCAGCGCGGAGACCGGCTCCGCCGGCGCCTACTGGATGGTCAGCGAAACGGATTATCCCGGGGCGGATCCGGGCATGGGCGGGCCCTTCGGCGGCGTGCTCACCGTGGACGGCGATCAGGCCACCTACAGCCTGTCCGTCAGCGAAGGCTCGCTGTTCACCGAGCTCGCGCTGGCACAGGAGGGCGACAGCCTCACCTTTACCTGGACCGGCGGCGACCGCTACTTCGGCCTGCCCGAGCTCGGGGATTCGCTGACCTTTACCCGCAGAAATTGAAGCGTTATTACCGATACACGTTATTTTTGCCTTCCGTTCCCGGAGCAAAAGCGCGAATGCAAGAAGAAACAGCCCTGACGCGATGCGTCAGGGCTGTTTCTTTACGTTCTCCGCTTATTCCGTCTTCATGCTGAGATTGCCGCTGGTGGTATCCACGCTGAAGGCCGCGGAACCGTCGCCGCTGACGTAGCGGTTCCCGCGCATCACCACGCTGAAATCGCAGCGCAGCTCGCCGGAGGAAGTATCGTATTCCAGTGTGAACCCGCTGTCCGGGGGAAGCGTCAGCGCAACGTCTCCGGAGGAGGTATCCACGGCCAGCGTGGCAGGGCAGACGCTGGAGCGGAGCTCCACCGCGCCGGAAGTGGTAGCCGCGCGGATGCCGGCAAAGCTGCCGTACAGCGATATTGTGCCCGAGCTGGTGTCGATCTCCAGGGCTTCGGCCGTGACCGCGCCCGCCGCCGCTACCGCGCCCGAGGTCGTGCCGATGGAAAGCCCGCCGCAGCGTCCGGAGACGGACACCCCGCCGGAGGAGGTGTCGATGGCAGTGGAGGTTGCCCGGCCCAGGCTCTCCACCGACACCCTGCCCGAGGTGCTGCCGGCGTCCAGCAGCTCATAATCGCCGGAAAAATATATATCGCCGGAGGAGGAGTCCAAATGTACGGCGCTTGCGGTGATGGAAGCGGCGTCCAGCCGCCCGGAGGTGCTGCCGCAGGCGAAACGCTCCGCTTTCAGGCCGGACACGGACAGCGAGGCCGAGGAGGCGTCAAAGCTGAAATCCCGCATCCCGGCGGCCAGCGCTCTGGGGAGGCTCACGGTGAGGTGTTTTTCCGGCAGATTGCCCGATTTACCCCTGGCGCAGTATTGGACGTACAGTACGCCGTCCTCCACGCCGTAGCGGAGGGCGCTGTCCGCCGTGATGCCGGCAGCGGGGCTTTCGGCAAGCACTACCTCGCTGCCGTCGTAAACCACCACCTCCGCAGTCCCGGCGATCCAGCGGATGTCGAGGCTGTCGAGTCCGTCCGCCAATACCTCATAGACCCCGTCCGCTTCATAGGCGTTGTCCCAGTCTCCGTATCCGGAGCCGCCCAAGCCGCCGATGGTCACAAAGGAAAGTTCCGGCAGGCCGTCGTTCCACAGCTGTTCGGGGCGCGCGCCGAAGGCGAACGCGGCGGAGAACAGCAGAACGCCCGCCAGCGCCAGAATTCCCGCGATGATCAACGCGTTTTTGACCGTTTTGTTCATTTCATTGACTCCTTCCTCATAAACAGCGATTTAATCCATCCGGCCAGCATAACGGTGAGCCTGACCAGGCCTTTCGCAGCCAGCAGCGCGCCGAAAAAGGCGAAAATGCTCAGTCCTGCGCAGAGGACGCCTGCGCCCAGCGCCATCCAGGCCAGGGGCAGGCCGGGACCGGCCAGCCACAGCGCCGCGGCGATCAGCGCCAGGCCGCTCAGGGCGATGGCGAGCACCACGGCGAACAGCACCACGATCACGGCCCAGATCACGATGTATACGGACAGCAGCACGGCAAACAGCGCGAGGGAGACCGGCAGCCAGACCGGCGCGCCCAATACCAACAGCACGATGCTGAAGGCCGTCCAGCCGCCGCTGGGCCGCACCCGTGATTTGACCAGCGACGGCAGGGGCTGTTCCTGCAGAATGCTCTCGGCAATCTTCGCCAGATCGCCAAGCTTCGCGATGGCCAGCGCCTCATCCATGCCGTCCTCGGTCATGTCGTCGATCAACTCCCCGTAATAGGACAGCTGTTTTTTCAGCTCATCCTGGGGCAGCTGCGAGAGGCGGCTTTTCAGCCCGCCCAGAAACTCATCCTTTGTCATCGCCTATTCCCCCCCTGATAAAATCGTGCATGGCGGCTATTTCGTGCCAGCCGGTCAAAAACTCCGTGATCTGCAGGCGCCCCAGATCCGTTAGATGGTAGAACTTGCGCAGGCGGCCGTTATGCTCCACGGAATAGACCGTGAGGTAGCCGGCGGCTTCCAGCCTGCGCAGGATGGGATAGAGCGTGGATTCGGAGACCTCGATGCAGCCGGACAGGTCCTTGATGATCTTATATCCATAGGAATCCCCCCGGCCGAGCGCGGACAGCACGCAGGTCTCCAGCAGTCCCCGCTTCATCTGCGGGTCAAGCACGGTAATACCCCCTTTCGCATAATACTATATATTACATAGCATTAGCTGTCAAGAGGCTGCGCAAAAATTTTATGAAAGAAGCCCCGCCTCCCGGCAAATCCTGATCCGGCGGCAAGCCTGCGGCCCCGTTACCGGCGGGATTTTGATCAGCCCTGTCCCCGGACGCTTAAATAGTATCGGCGATTTCCGGCAGACTAGAGGAAGGAGGTGCGCGCTGATGAACTTCGACAAGGTGTATTACGAGCCCGCCGCGCTCCAATACGAGCTGGGGCGGCTGCTGCGCGAAAAGTACGGCCATCTGCCCTGGTTCTGTCAAAAGGCTTTTTGCAATCCCATACCCAATTCGTGGAATATTGAAGGGCAGACGTTTGTCCGAGAATCGCAATCACCGTTTTGCGAAGCAGTTCATGAAACGCGCCGATTTTTGATACAGCTTCGCGTGTAAAAGGAGTCTGAGAAATTTTGCCGATTAGCTTATCTCCGCACACCGTTTGGATTTGATCGTAGGAACCCCAAGCGTAAACGCAGCCTTTATGCGGGACAGCTATAATATTGTGGCTAGTTAAAGATTTGCAGAAGTCCCGTGGCTTAACGTCATCGGGGTAATTAATCTGAAATTGGAAGCACATTTTCGGGAAGGAAATGGGGAAAGCATTGGTCTGGACAATTTTATTAATCGGCAACTTTGGTTTTGAAAACTTGCTTTTACCCTCTTGGATTGTTGACCCAAGGGCTTTTCGAAGCGCATCAATTTTTGCAAGAAACGCCTGATCGTCGCTTTTGCAATGCCGCGCAAGGCTATATAGCGTGTTGTCAAACCCATCGGTAGGGATATAAAATGCCGATCTGCCATTGGCGTTGACTTTATCAATAAGCTCTGCGACGGCAGGGCTGGCGTTTAGTCCGTAACCGCACCAATACAGACGACCGCTCCCCTTTGCCTCATATGCCTTCATGAGGGCTGTCATCAGCGATTTATCACGTCCACTGTAACCGAGAACGATTATACTTCTTTTTGCCAGTTCATGGCTTATTGCACTGATGAAAACGTCGTTCTGGGCGTCAAGCTCTGTTATGGTATTCTTTAAGTAGCCATATTTATAGTCACCATGCTTAATGAAATGCTCCTGGGGATACATAACCCAAGCATTCCTACTGCCTCTAACGAAGACCCTCTTTTTGCTGATGTGCTTGAGGAATGGGTACAATCCCGTGACCCGCGCAAAGTAGTTATAAATGCGGATTTTAGCTTTGGTAGAAAGATTACCCTCAAAACGTGGGCGGGATATCTGGAAAAGGTTGAACTGCTCTCTGCTGCTTTCCGAGAATATGAGTATACGGTTCAGGATATTACGCCTGAAAATCTTTCGGAATACTACGGCATAAAGTTGAGCAAAGGGCTTAAAAAGTCAAGCATGGCAAAAGACTACACTGTTATCAATCAGGCATTGGACTACGCAATCGGCAAAAAACTGATAATAGTCAATCCCAATACCGCCATCACACTCGGGAAGCTCGAAAAATACAACGCCGCCACGCTGAACGCCGATCAAATGCAGTCTTACCTTGAATTTATTCAGGGGGACATTATTGAAATCCCGGTCCTGCTTGGCGGTTTCTATGGGATGCGGCGCAGCGAATGTGTAGGAACTCGGGAGTCGCAGTTTGACTTTCGACACGGATTTTTCCGGGCAAACCATACCGTCGTAAAGGTCAAGATAGACGGAGTGGAGATATATGTACCATCCGATAAGCTGAAAACGGACACAAGCAATCGTACCTATCCGCTGATTGATTATGTGGAACAGCGGATAAAAGCAAAAATCGAAGAGAACAGGGAAATGCGGAAACTTTGTGGGAACTCCTATTGTAATGACTGGCTCGGGTATTTGTGTGTAAATCCGCTTGGTGAAATCCTCGACCCGGACTATATTACCAATCGGCATAAAAAGATGCTGGAGAAAGCCGGGCTGCCCCATGTTCGTTTCCACGATTTACGGCATTCCTGTGTCGGACTTATGATGGCAAACGAAGTGCCATTAGAACGTATCAGGGATTGGGTAGGACACAGTGACATCCGCACAACCGCAAACATCTATGGGCATCTGGAGTATAAGTCCAAGAAGGAAACAGCAAATATCATTGCCGAATCTCTGCCTTTAAAAATGGCAGGGGCTGCTAATCGGTAAGATTAGCAGCCCCATGGCGGAGGAGGTGGGAGTCGAACCCACGCACCGGAGTTACCGGCCTACGAGATTTCGAGTCACGCCTCTTGGACCACTTGAGTACTCCTCCGTGTGTTATTTAGTTTTATCTTCCACTATACGCCGCTCGGAATTTGAGCAAACATATAGAGCAAACATGATGAACGACAGTGGAACCTAATAAGGCAAAAGTACCATTATATCAGGGCTTTTGAGAACTCCCTTGGCAAAATCGTCAAACCTTTTCGAGTCAGCCCCGTTATGACCGCTTCGATACCTCTCCTGATTGCCGGCGGCTTGCCGCCGTACTGTTTACTATACCACAGTTTGGCGGCGCTGGCAAGAAAAATACCATAGGGCCAACACAGACAAAAAATATTATTTCGCAAAGGCCGTCAGGTACCCGCTATTCCGCCAGCGCCTGTTCTAGCAATTCCCTGACCAAGCCCGGGTTGGCCTGGCCTTTGGTCTGCTTCATCACCTGGCCCACCAGAAAACCGGCGGCCTGCTTTTTGCCGGCCCGGTAGTCGGCTGCGGGTTGGGGGTTGGCGGCGATCACGTCCGCCACCGCGGCGGTTAGCAGGGAGCTGTCGGAGATCTGTTCGAAACTGTGGGCGGCGATGATCGCGGCGGCGCTTTTTCCGCTGTCGAATAATTCTTCCAGCACCACCACGGCGCTGTTTTTATTGATGGCGCCGCTGCCCAGCTCCTGCAGCAAATGGACGAATTCCGCTACCGCCACAGGCACGGCGGCATAGTCCCTGCCGCTGCTGTTCATCAGCCGGGTAATATCTCCCAGCAGCCAGTTGGCCGTTGCCTTGGCTTCCGCGCCCAACGCGATGGCCACGTCAAAGAAGTGGGCCAGGGGGGGATTGGCCACGATCTGCCCGGCGTCGTAGCCGGACAGCCCCACCTGCTCCTGTAGGCGGGCCAGCCTGGATTGCGGGCGTTCCGCCAGCGTGGCCTGGATTTCCGCCAGCCACTCCCCGCCGATCTCGATGGGCACCAGGTCCGGTTCGGGGAAATAGCGGTAATCATGGGCGTTTTCCTTGCTGCGCATGGAGCGGGTCTGGCCGGAAGCCTCGTCCCACAGCCGCGTTTCCTGCACGACGGTCAGGCCGTCTTCCAGCAGCAATTCCTGCCGTCCGATCTCGTATTCGATGGCCCGCTGCATGGAGCGGAAGCTGTTCAGGTTTTTGACCTCTACCTTAACGCCCAAGCTTTCCGCGCCCTCCGGCCGGAGGGAGATGTTGACGTCGCAGCGCAGGGAGCCCTGCTCCATCTTCACGTCGGACACCCCGGCGTATTCCAGGGTCAGCTTCAGCGTTTCGGCAAAAGCCCGGGCTTCCTCGGCGGAAGTCAGGTCCGGCTCGGTGACGATCTCGATCAGCGGCACCGCGGCCCGGTTGTAGTCGGGCAGGGAATAGGCGCTGCCGCCGATATGGTCGCCGCTGTGCACCAGTTTGCCCGCGTCCTCCTCCAGATGGATGCGGTTGATGCGCACGGTCTTGGGCAAACCCTCCGCATCCGGGATCTCGATATGGCCGTTGCGGCAGATGGGCAGGGGATACTGGGTGACCTGGTAGCCCTTGGGCAGGTCGGGATAGAAATAGTTTTTGCGGTCGAATTTGCTGTAGCGGCTGATCTCGCAGTTCAGGGCCAGGCCCGCCTTGACGGCCAGCCGCACCGCCTCCTGGTTCAGCACCGGCAGCACGCCGGGCAGGCCCAGGCAGACCGGACAGACCTGGGTATTGGGCTCCCCGGCGAAATCCGTGGGGCAGGAGCAGAAAATTTTGGTTTTCGTTTTCAGCTCGGCATGGAATTCCAGGCCGATGGTGGTAAGGTATCTGGTCATAGCGGTTCTCCTATAATTCCGGGATGAGGCGCGGGCCTTCCAGCTTGGCGGCGACGGCGAACAACTTGCTTTCGCCGAAAGGAGGGCCGATCAACTGCAGTCCCAGGGGCAGCCCTTCGTCAGTCAGACAGCGGGGCGCCACCAGGGCTGGCAGGCCGGCCAGGTTGACCGGAACGGTGCAGATGTCCTGCATATACATGGTCAGCGGGTCGGCGGTATTGGCGCCGATCCTGAAAGCGGTCGAAGGCGCCGGCGGCGTCAGCAAACAATCGAAACCAGCGGCGAAAGCCCGGTCGTAATCCTCTTTGATCAGCGTGCGCACCTGCAGGGTCTTATTGTAATAGGCGTCGTAATAACCGCTGCTCAAAGCATAGGTGCCCAGCATGATGCGGCGTTTTACCTCGGCGCCGAAGCCTTCGCTGCGGGTTCGGACGAACATCTCCTGCACATCGTCGCCGGGCACGCGCAAACCGTAGCGCGCCCCGTCGTAGCGGGCCAGATTGGAGGAAGCCTCGGCGGTGGCCAGGATATAGTAGGCGGGCAGGGCATGGCCGGTATGGGGCAGGCTCATGGTTTCCACGGAAGCGCCCAGGCCGGCCAGCTGTGCCGCCGCCGCTTCCAGCTCACCTAAAATGACCGGATCGATGGCGTCGCTGACGAATTCTTCGGGAATGCCGATGCGCATGCCTTTGATCTCCAGATCGCAGGCGGCGGCGTAATTTTCCACCGTTGCCGGGGCGGAGGTGCTGTCCATGGGATCCTTGCCTGCGATGCAGGACAGGATCAGTCCGGCGTCCCGGCAGTTTTTGGCCAGGATGCCCACCTGGTCCAGGGAACTGGCGTACGGGACCACGCCGTAGCGGGAAATGCGGCCGTAGGTGGGCTTGACCCCTACCACGCCGCAGAAATGGGCGGGCTGGCGCACGCTGCCGCCGGTATCGGTGCCCAGGGCGTAGACGGCCAGATCCGCCGCCACTGCCGCCGCGCTGCCGCCGGAGCTGCCCCCGGGCACCCGGTCGGGGTCAAAGGGGTTATGGGTAAGCCCGAAAGCGCTGTTTTCCGTGCTGCTGCCCATGGCGAATTCGTCCATGTTCAGTTTGCCCAGCAGCACCGCGCCGTGTTGCGCCAGCCGCTGCCAGCAGGTGGCGTCATAGGGCGGCACGAAATTGGCCAGGATTTTGGAAGCGCAGGTGGCCTTGACCCCTTTGCTGCAGATGATATCTTTCAGCGCCATGGGCACGCCGTCCAGCTGCGACAGGGCCTGCCCCTGGGCCAGGCGGCGGTCCGCCGCCCGGGCGGCTGCCAAAGCCTGCTCCCCGGTGACGGTGATGTAGGCGTTAAGCTGCCCGTCCAGGGCGGCGATGCGCTCCAGATGGGCGTTGGTGGCTTCCTCGGAAGAAACCTGTTTATCCCGCAGGGCTTGCGCGAGATCCAGGACGGTCATATCGGTAATCGGCATAGCGTTCGGCTCCTAAATCGGTGAATAGTATTGAAGCGCTCCGTGGCGGTACTGAGACTAAAAGCGCGGCATTCCGTCCGGAAAACCGCCGCGACGGGATCAGAGGATTTTCGGCACTTTGAAGCAGCCGTCCTGCTGGTCCGGGGCATTGCTCAAGGCCGCCTCCCGGGGCAGGGTTTCGCCCACCGCATCGGCCCGGAACACATTGGTCAGGGGCAGCACATGGGTGGTGGGGGGAACGCCCTCGGTATCGATGCCCTGCAGCTCCTGCATATAGCTTAGGATAGCTCCCAGCTTGTCCGCGCAGTCTGCGCTTTCCTCCGGGCTGAAGCTCAGATGGGCCAGGGAGGCCACATATGCCACATCGTCCAGGGTGATCAAGGGTTTTTGTTCAGTCATGCCGTTCACTCCTTACTTGAAGCCATAAAAAAAGACGCTTTCACTTTGAGGACACTTTATTATATACCGTATTATACCTATTTTCAAGCCGTTTTGCGCATGACGGAACAAAGCGCGCTGAAAACCCGGTCAGCGTATATTCGTCACCTATTTTTTAGCGTTGCCTGTGAAGCGGCCATAATGACAGCAGGAATCGTTCTTGACAATAATTGGCATATCAGGTACAATTTAAGACAAATATCGACAAGAAGTGATAGCTATGGGTTGGCGTCCGCTGCTCATCATTTTAGTTGTGATATTTCTGACGTTCCTGTTTGCTGGGATTGCGCAAGCTGCCTCCCTTGGTTTGAGCAGTCTATCTATTTATGGAAGCGCAGGAAGCTGGAGCGGCTTTTCTTTTTCTCCCTCCGTATTTTACTATGAGCTGGAGCTGGACAGGCCCCAAAGGCTGACCTTCAAGGCCCAAGCGGGGCCGGAGCAGTACATCAGCTCCAACGCCTACGAACGCTCCCTGGCTGAACTGGAATTTAAGGCCTACGTGGAAGACGGCAGCGCAGTACATATCACGGTAGCCGACGACAGCGGCTCCGCCATCTATGAGCTGCGTTTTTTTATTGCCGATTATCAGGAGCCGGAACCGGAGCAGCCTGTTCCCGGGGACCGGGACGAATCCCCTGGCGATCACGGAACCGGCGGCGGCACGGCGGACCCTGAAAGCGAAACGCCGCAAGCAGGGCAAGATGACGATAGAATACGGCCGGACGAAGAGCCGGAGGAAAACGGGTGGCGGGACGAGCCAGAGGAACAAACGTCCGCCATGCCTACGGCGGCGCCGGTGCATTTGAGCCTCCGCATCGGCTCCCTGTCGGCTTTCGTGAACGGCAGCGAATTTATTTTGACAGCCCCTCCTTATATTGTTAGTTACGGCCAATTGGGTTATACGATGGTGCCGGTGCGTTTTATCGCAGAAGCGCTGGGCGCTACTGTGGACTGGGAGCCCGCCACCAAAACCGTGGGCGTCTCCTTAGCCGGGAGGGCCTTCACGCTGGTGGTGGGCCAGCCGGCGCCAGGCTCTCCCGTGCCGGCCACCCTCCTCAACGGACGCGCCTTTGTGCCGCTACGCTATGTAATGGAAAATTTTGGGGCAGTGGTGAGCTGGGAAGCAGCGAGCAAATCCATTGAGATCCGCTACTTTCCCCGCTGAAAACACAACAGATTTTTGCATATTATTTGCCATTCGGCAAACACTATCACCGAAAGAAAACAGCCGAGTGGAGGAAAAGATATGAAAGCAACAGGAATCGTACGCCGTATAGACGACCTGGGACGGGTGGTAATTCCTAAAGAAATCCGCCGCAATATGCGTATCCGCGAAGGAGACCCGTCGCAGACGACATTGGCGCGGTGGCAGTTGTTCTGCTTCGCCATGCTGGAGCTGGGGAAACGGAAAGGGTGGGGGAATACATAAAGGACCAAGCAGCGAATCATATTTTCGGTCAGATAAAAGCGCCGCATCCGCCAGGATGCCCCACCGCGCTCGGAGTTGTTCTGTGAATAGAGCAATCCCGTATTGAAAAAGCGCCGGGGTTGTGATAAAATATGGTTAGGGTATGCTAACCTGTTTCAGATAGCCATGATTGGGGGAGCAAATCATGAATGGGCAGGAAAAACCCGATTACGCAACCTGGATCCCGGTCAAGCTGCTCATCGCCTCGGGCGCAGGCGGCGGTATTCTAGCAGGGCTGTTTTGTCTCAGCTTTCTTGTTTCCGGCGGCGCGGCGCTTGTCGTTTTGCGTGTGTTTGTAGCCGCGGGGGCCCTGCTGCTTCTGTGCTTTTTCAGCTATATGGGTTATGCCCGCCGGCTGCTTTCCGACGAGGGCGGCGGCGTGCAGGGCAGGATCCTGGACAATGTGCTGAGCTTTCTCCATTGGGACGGAAACGGCGTTTTGCTGGACATCGGCTGCGGCAGCGGCGCCATGGCCATCAAGGCGGCGAAGAAATATCCGCTGGCGCGAGTGGTCGGCATGGATTACTGGGGAGCGGCTTGGGATTACGCCCAGAGCCAATGCGAAAGCAACGCGTGGATCGAAGGCGTAAGCGACAGGGTAACCTTCCAAAAAGGGGACGCCGCAAGGCTGGATTTCCCCGACGCGCATTTTGACGCGGCCGTCAGTAATTTTGTCTTCCATGAGGTAAGGAGCCAGCCGGACAAACTGGCGCTGATCCGGGAGGCATTGCGGGTAATCAAGCCCGGCGGCGCGTTCTCGTTTCAGGACGTATTTTTCTCAAGAACGCACTACCCCGACCTAGAAGCGCTGATCAAGGAATTGTCCAAGGATGTGACGAAGCTTCATTTCGTGGATACCCGGGAAAACGGTTTTGTGCCGCGTTTTCTACGGACGCCGCTGGTGGCCGGGGAGATGGGCCTGCTCTATGGCGTGAAGTGACAGGCTACTCTTGAAACGGTTTGGGGAATTGGCAAGGAGTTACGCATGAGGGAAAAAAATTCGCTTCCCGTCTTGAATAAAATCGTTGTTTTCAAATCATTGTCCGGTATTATTTTCGTCGTGGCCCTGGTATTCTTCTGCGCGGGCAAATGGCCGTATTGGCAGGGCGTCCTCTACGCCGTGCTGACCGTATCGATGTTGATCGTCGCATTCCTGTTCATTGCGCATAACCCGGGCTTAATCAACGAAAGGCTGAAGCCGGGCAAAGGCGCCAAAGCCTGGGATAAAATCTATTGGGCGCTTTCAACGCCCCTGTTTTTCATCACCATCGCTCTCTCCGCGCTGGATGCCGGAAGGTTTCACCTCTCACCCGCATTGCCCGTGTACGTATATGTGATCGCTTCGCTCGTTTATATCGCGGGCAATTTGCTCTTCGCCTGGGCCAGGCAGGCAAACAATTTCTTTTCATCGGTGGTGCGCATACAAAAGGACAGGGGCCACACGGTATGCCAGGACGGCCCGTACAAATATGTCCGGCATCCCGGCTATCTGGGCGGCCTTTTGTATACGGCCATGACGCCGCTGCTTTTGGGCTCGCTATGGGGGCTGATCCCCACCGCGATAGGGCTTGTTTTGTTGCTGGTCCGGACCGCGCTGGAGGACAAAACGCTTGCCGACGAGCTTGAGGGCTATCAGGAATATATGGCGAAGGTGAAATACAGGCTGATTCTGCTGATCTGGTAAACCCGCGCACCGATTTCGCCGCAATGAAAGAACGCCGGAGGACCGGCGTTTTTGCAAACGGGCTCGACCGAGCCTGCCGCTTTCAAGCGAAAGCGGCAGGCTTCTCCATATGGGTTATGCGTGATGATTATTCTTCTTGATCACGCCGGCAGGTCAGCCGGCGGATTGCTTGTATCCTTTATCCTGACGCTAGTTGCGGGTGGGGACGACCTCCAGCCAGTAGCCGTCGGGGTCTTCGATGAAATAGATGCCCATGGCCGGGTTCTCATAGCAGATGCAGCCCATTTCTTCATGGAGCTTGTGGGCGGCGTCAAAGTCGTCCACCCGGAACGCCAGGTGGAATTCGCATTCGCCCAGGTCGTACCTGTGCGGATGCTCCTTGAGCCAGGTCAGCTCCAGCTCGAATTCGGCGTTGCCGTTGCCGAGATAGACGATGATGAAATCGTCGTTCGCGATGCGACGGCGTTCAATAAGGCCCAGCGCTTTTTCGTAAAAGGCCAGCGACGCCTCAAGATCGCTTACGTTGTAATTCTCGTGGATCATCGTGAATTCCATATTGATACTCCTTTCTCTATCGTTCCGCATATGCCACAATATCCTGGTACTGCGGGTATGCCTGCAAAAACTGCCGGATGATACCGGGATCTTCCCAGTAATGCATGGGGTACACTTTCCCCGCGCCCACCTGGGCCAGGAAATATTTCATGCCCTCAGCATAATACATTTCCTGCCGGGGATCCAGCGGGACGAAGGCGATATCGATGCGCCGGCCTTTGAGCTTGTCGATCTCCTGGCGGTAGCTGTCACGCATTTGTTGGTTGTCCTGCTCACTCTCGCCATCCCAAGTCCAGTCGTTCAAGTCGCCGGCGTGGTAAATCACGCCCTCGGCGGCGGTGAGCAGAAAGGCCACGCCGCTGTCGTTTGAGAGCAGGGTCTCCAACTGCTCGCCATGGGGCAGGGGATAGGTTTGACCGGCATCGGCCCGCAGCACTTCGATATCCGCCGGGTGATTGCGCGGTGGGATATCCTTGGCCAGCACCGCGAAGATATCCTTCATGCCCATTTCTTTCAGGATGGAGAAGACCTCGGGATTGTAATGATCCCCGTGGCTATGGCTGCTGAACACCACCATGGGCTTGTCCGTATCCAGCCGGGGAAGATCCCCTTTGTAGTAATCGAAGAGGTAATAGCCGGCTGCGGTCTCCACCAGAAAGCCGCTGTGGAAAATATATTGTACCTTCACGGTGCTTCCGTCCTTTCTTGGATTTGCCCCTGTCAGTCCCCGATTCCCGTCGGATACCGGATTATCTCATTTTGCAGGAATGATAGATTTTTCCGCGGGCGGGGCATTTGTATTCGGCGCACTTGCTAATCCTGTTAGCGTGTCGCCGATAAGGCGGTAAACCGTCCAATCCCTCATCGGTTCCGCGCCTAAAGAAAGGTAGAAATCAATGCTGGGCTGATTCCAGTCCAGGCATGACCATTCCAAACGGGCGCAGCCCCGCTCTACGGCGACGTGGGCCAGCTCTTGCAGCAGCGCCTTGCCGCAGCCCCGACCGCGGTACGCCGGAAGGACGAACAGGTCTTCCAGATAGAGCCCGGCGCGGCCCAGGAAGGTGGAGAAATTATGGAAGAACAGGGCGAAGCCCACCTCTTTCCCATCCGCCAGGGCGAAAATCACTTCCGCCTTTTTCTTGGCGAACAGCTCGTCCCGCAGCAAGCCTTCCGTGGCGATTACCTGGTCCGACATCTTTTCGTATGCCGCCAGCCCTTTGATGAAATCCAGGACCAGGGGCGCGTCTTTTTCCTCCGCATAGCGGAAAGTCAACTGATTTAACATCTCTGCGTCTCCTGCTACATGGCGAGTGTTTATTCCTATATCCATTCTATCATGTATACCGCAAAAAGAGAAGCGGGCGAAGCCGAAACGGCTTCGCCCGCTTCTTTTGGAAAGTTAGATCAAAAAAATGCCATAGCCACTCAAAACGATTTATTGTTTTTTTACCTAATAAATTAAGAAATGATGCGCAAGGTTCAGAAATTCATGATGCTCACGCACTCTTTCAGCAAATCAAGCCATGCAGAAAATATTTCTGGAGATTAAAGCATAAGTTCCCTTTCCCGCAATGACAAAATGCTCTCACTGCCTAATAAGTGCAATTGCTTGAGTGGAGACTGTGCCATATAAGGGACAACATCTTTGGGGCGAATAAAGCGGCACTGAATAAATAAACGGCGTTTTTATTGAAAAATTTTTTGAGGGATTTTTGATGGACAAAAACAAGATTTTTTTTTTCATATTATATTTTAAGCGATATACAGGGGGGTGTTTTATGAATGACCGAAAAGACCTGGTTTATATTCTATTTACCCGTGAGGAGATCAGACAGTTAGTTTTAGACAGAATTATTGAATCTGAAAAAATGGTTGATCTTTATACTAATTTGTTTAATGAAACACCCCCTACGAACCGGTTAGCTATACGCATACTAGATAGCTTGCTTAGGAGCGAAACATATTTATCAGATAGTTACATGCAATTCTATGTGCAAAACTATGGAGCAATACCGCAATATAACTTTGAACCGGAAAAATACTCTTCACTTCCCGACGGTGTGGGAACTGCTTTAGAACATAAAATACGTTCCGCAGAATATTACCGGAAAGTTTTAAACGAAGTAGAAGAAAATTCAACTGCTCACGATCTATTCCAAGCTTCCCTGCTAAACAATCTGGAACAGGTAAGTTTACTTGGTGCATTACTTAATCAATCGACAAGTTCCGAAACATCTGCACAAGAAATGTACAAAAAAACAGGGGGGATACTTATGTATATGAAGCCAACCAAGTGGCAAAAAGTTGCGATTAACAACAACCAAATACAGCAAATAATTCTTCAGGAATTATTTGTTATGCAGGATGAACTGAATCTGCTACAAAGTTTAATAAAAGTTGCGCCTAGCGGATTATCTTATCGAATATTACAAAGTATAATGGTTAATTTAAATAACCAGATCAGTAATTTTACTCAATATTATAATGAAAATTACGGAATGATACCTCTAAATACCGTACCGCCGTATCAATTTACCAATTTTGAAGAAGGCCTCAGGGAAGCCATGGGCGACGAAAGCAATATCGTAAATTTATCACGTAATGCTTTAGTGTCATTAGATAAAAACGACCCGGCATATGCATTGCTCCTGACCAATATGATAATCGCAACGTCACACTTGGATCAATACGCGGCAATATTTACTAGTTTGTATGGCGGATAATTTATTTATTGATTACTGATGCGCGCCGTTTATAGCGAGAAGAAAAATCATTTCGATTGGCTGATTTAACGCAGGACCGCCCCTATCTGAGCAGAAGTGATAAAAGCACCACCTACCGATCAAGGCAAGTGGTGTTTTAGTGTTTCGCGCATCTACCGTCCCATAAATAAAAGGGTTCGGATAAGCGTTCAATGGTGAAGCGAGTGGGATTCGGACCCTGGCGGCGGGGGGCCGCCGCCCTATGAGACTTCGAGCGCGTGATCCGATCATGATTGACAAAAATATAAAAATAAAAGAAGGTTTTCGCTAAAATTTTAATAAATTGTCGATTTTATTAAAAATATAAAATATATTTTAATTAATTTTTGCATAAACGGGTTGAAAGTTTTCTAAAATGCTATATAATAAAGCTAAACAAATTCCCGGAGGCTGATCTTATGCTGGCGCAGGAGCTGCAAGACCTTGTCCAAGAAGTGCAAAGACACGGGTGCGAAAGCCAGACCATCGAAGTTAAAAAGGCTGCCGGGGGCACACCGGAGCGCCTCTATGACACCTTGTCCAGTTTCTCCAATCAAAACGGCGGGGGGATCATTCTGTTCGGCATCGATGAGGAAGCCGGTTATGCCGTGACCGGGGTTTACGACGCGCAGGATCTGCAGAAGCATGTGGTGGAACAATGCGAGCAGATGGAACCCAAGGTGCGGCCTTTGTTCACCGTCTGCGGCATCGACGGCAAAACCGTGGTCAGCGCCGAGATCGCCGAATGTGATGTTTTTGAGCGGCCTTGCTTCTACGTGGGAAAGGGTAGGATGAAAGGCGCTTATATCCGGGTGGGCGGCGCGGATAAACCCATGACGGAGTATGAGGTTTACAGCTATGAGGTGTTCAAAAGAAAGCTCCAGGATGAGCTGCGCGTTGACCCCCGCGCTGATCTGGCGCAGTTGAACCCGGATTTGCTTCAGCTTTATTATGCAAAAATCCGCGTGGCCAAGCCAAACCTGGCCGCGGTTGACGAGAACCAAATCCTGGCCTTACAGGGCATCGTCGCCAACGGGAAGCCGACAGTGGCGGGCGAGCTGCTCTTTGGCATCTATCCCCAGAGCTTGTTCCCGCAATACAGCATCATCGCGTCCGTTATACCGGGCACTGAGATGGGAGACCTGGGCGATCAGGGCGAACGATTCCTGGACGACAGGCGTATCGAGGGAACGCTGCCGCAGCTGCTGGACGACGCCGTGTTATTTGTGACGCGGAACATGAAGCGCCGGTTGATCGTGGATGACAACGGCAGGCGCGCCGACAGGACGGAATATCCCCTGAAAGCGATCCGGGAGGCGATACTTAACGCCATCGTGCACCGGGATTACAGCATCCATACGGAGAACGCCCCGATCCGGCTGCTGATGTTTGAAGACCGGCTGGAAATCGAAAACCCCGGCGGCCTCTATGGGCGCGGGACCATCGACCAGCTGGGGCAAATCGGGCTGGATATCAGGAACCCCTATCTTGCCGGGGCGCTGGAAATCATCATCGAATCGGAAAACCGCTATTCCGGCATCCCGACGATGCGCCGGGAAATGAAGGCCCACGGCCTGCGGCCGCCTGCCTTTACCAGCCAAAGGGGCGTATTCACCGTCACCTTTTATAATGCGCCCGCTGCCCAGGAGGGCGGCAGCATGGAGGAGCGGCTGCTGGCCTTCTGCATGGAACCGAAGAGCCGGGAGGAGCTGGCAAAAGAATTCGGCTTCAGCGCGCCCACCTATTTTATCAACACTTATGTGCGGCCACTGCTGGCCCAGGGCAGGATGGCCATGACGCTTCCGGAGACGCCCAAATCAAAGAAGCAGCGCTATTATACCGTGGGATCATAGCCGGGTCTGCGCTGAACAGCATTGCATATTGTCGGAAAAAGCCTCGTGATCCAGCATCCCCAGCCTGGCGGTGACGGGTTAGGATCAGCGGCTGTTGTCATTGTACGCCATGCCCATATAGCTGTCGCCCGCACGCAGTTCCTCCAGCATCTGGTTCAGCCGTTTCCTGCGCGTTTCTTCCCGCTTGGCCCGAGTGATCCAGCCGATATAGTCGTTGCGCTGGTAGGGCGGGCGGGCTTCGTATTGCGGCGTCAAGCCGCTTTCCCGCAAGGCGCGCGCCACATCTTCCGGCATGGGATAAATGGGGCGTTTCAGAGAAGACATATCCGTCACAGCCATAACAGGCCCCCTAAACCCCGCAACCCTGCGACCTTCCAGCCCTGGATTGCGGGGTTTTCTTCTTCGCGCCCCTACTTCATCAGGGCGCAGACCTTTTGTGCGAAATCCGCCGGGTCGTCGATGGGCAGACCCTCGATCAAACGCGCCTGGGCGTAGAGCAGCGCCGTATAGTCCTTAAGCTTCTCCGCGTCGCCATCCGCCTGGGCCTGCCGCAGCGCCGCGAACACCGGATGCGCCGGGTTCAGCTCCAGCACCTGCCGGCTCTTCACCCCTTCGTTGCCGGGTATTTTGCTTAAGACCTTTTCCATCTCCAACGACACCGGCCCTTCGGCGGAGAGGCTGACTGGATGCTGCTTCAGCAGCGGCGAAACTGTCACCCGGGCCACCTTGCCGGCCAAAGCCTCTTTCATGGCGGCGAACAGGTCCTTGTTCTCCTGCTCCGCCGCGGCCGCGGCCTGCTTTTCCTCTTCGCTTTCCAGTCCCAGGTCGCCGGAATTGACGTTTTTGAATTTCTTCTCCTTGAAGAGGTGCATAGTCTGCAGGGCGAACTCGTCTACGTCCTCGGCGCACAGCAGCACGTCGCAGCCCTTATCCAGCACCAGCTGCGTGGCTGGCAGTTGGGCTAGGCGCTCCACGCTGTCGCCGGCGGCGAAGTAGATGTGCTTCTGCCCCTCGCTCATGGCGGCCAGGTATTCCTCCAGCGTCACCAGCTTTTGCTCTTTGGCGGACCAGAACAGCAGCAGGTCTTGCAGCAGTTCCTGATTGGCGCCGTAATCGCTGTAGATGCCGAATTTGAGCTGGCGGCCGAACTCCCGGAAAAAGCCCTCGTATTTTTTCCGCTCGTTTTTCAGCAGCGTCAGCAGCTCGCTTTTGATCTTCTTTTCCAGGGAGGCGGCGATCATCTTCATCTGATGATCCTGCTGCAGCATTTCCCGGGAGAAGTTCAGGCTCACGTCCTCGCTGTCCACCACGCCTTTGACAAAGCTGAAATAATCCGGCAGCAAGTCGGCGCATTTTTCCATGATCAGCACGCCGGAAGCGTAAAGGGCCAGCCCCTTCTCAAAATCGCGGCTGTAATAATCGAAAGGAGCGCGGCCGGGGATAAACAGCAGCGCCGTATAGCTGACCCGGCCTTCGGCGTGGCTGAACACGGTTTTCACCGGGTCGGCGAAATCGTGGAAGCGGCTCTTGTAGAACTCGTGGTATTCCTCCTCCTTGATCTCGCTCTGGCTTTTCTTCCAGAGCGGCACCATGCTGTTCAGCGTTTCGTCCTCGGTGTACTGCTCGAACTCCGGCGTGTAATCCTCCGGCGCGTTTTCCGGCTGGGGCAGGGTGCGGCTCTTATGCCGCAGCATGCGGATGGGGTAGCGCACATAATCGCTGTAATGCTTGATCAGCTCCGCCAGCCGCCATTCCTCCAGATAGTCGGAAAAACGCTCGTTTTCCGTATCCTCCCGGAGCTCCAGGATCACCACGGTGCCCACGCTCTCTTTTTCCGCTTCGCTGACGGTATAGCCTTCCGCGCCGCCGCTCTCCCATTTCCAGGCCTGCTGGCTGTTGATGGGGCGGCTGATCACCGTGACCCGCTCCGCCACCATGAAGGCGGAATAAAAGCCCACGCCGAACTGGCCGATGATGTCGATGTTTTCGTCCGGATTGGCCTGCTTGAAATCGAAGCTGCCGCTACGGGCGATGGTGCCCAAGTCCTTTTCCAACTCCTCGGCGTCCATGCCGCAGCCGTTATCGCTGATGATCAGGGTCCGGGCGGCTTTGTCCGGTGTGACGCGGATGGCAAGCTCCTCGTCGCCCAGGGAAACGTCCTCTTCACTGAGGCTGCGGTAATAGCGCTTGTCCAGCGCGTCGGAAGCGTTGCTGATCAACTCCCGGAGGAAAATCTCCTTATTGGTGTAGACGGAGTTGATCATCAGATCCAGCAGTTTCTGGCTTTCCGCCTGAAATGGTTTCATTGCTAAGTCTCCTTTCCTGCCCACCCGCATGAGCCGTCAAGCGGCGGCCTGGGCGGGTAAATGTATTCATCCAGCTTATTTTATACCAAAAAACGTGGCTTTTTCAAGAGGGTTCCGGCCTTTTTGCCTCACGAGCCTGGCTATACCGGGCAGGGGCGGCGTGGGCTGCCGCAATATAAAGCGGGTTTGTTCAAGACGTCTATGATTCCGGCCTCGGATGATCAGGGCGGACCTTCCCGCTGGGCCTTCCGGACATCCAGCCAAGCCTGGCGGTATGTTCCCAGTTCGCCTTCCAGGCACTTCCGCGCCAGCCTGGCGATGATTTTATCGATGGATTTGGCCACGGCCGCCGGGCCCGCGTTGCTTTTGGCCCCGATCTCGGCCAGCGTTTCTTTCTCAAAGCCGAATACGCCGAAATAGCCGCCCAGTCGGCTGCGGTCGCGGAAAGGCAGTTGTTCAAACACCAGCCGCAGCAGCGGCAGATAGATATTTTTCATCGCCTCCTGATCCACCGGCGGCAGAGCGGAGGCGGGCTGAAGAGGCAGGACCTCGTCATCCTCGTCATCGCCTTCCATCAGGGCGTCCAGGGACAGGAAGTTCAGCGGCGTGCTGAGCAGTTGCGCGGCAAAGGCTTCCGTTACGCCCAGGGACGCGGCGATCTCTGCTGTCCCGCGGCCCTCCCCATGCAATTCTTTGGCCTGACCCGCCAGGGCGAAACAGCGCTTGGAGAGGCTGATAGCCCCCAGGTTCCGCTCCACCTCCCGGCGGAGCGCGCCCATGATATGGGGATAGAGATAGGTCCACAGCTCCGCGTCCCGGGCCGCGTCGTAGCCGTCCAGCAGTTCCAGGAACTTCAAGGCGGCGACGCAGAACAGATCGTCGCGTAGTCGGCCGCAATGATAGTTGCGGCAAACTTCGCTGACCCGCGCCTCCAGGAAACTCCGGTTGGCCAGATAAAGCCGCTCGGCTGCGTTGGGGTCTCCCGCCTGATATTGGGCCGCCAGTTCCCGGTTCCCATCAACGGGCTTCAAACGCCGTCACCTCCCGCAGCCCTATGACTGATTTTTCTGCTCCGAGCGTTTCATGATCTCCAGCGCGCCGTACAGCGCTTGGGGCTTGAGCCGCGCTTCCAGGGTTTTGGCCTCCGCCGGGTCGGCCATGGCCTGATCCCGCAATTCGCGGGCGTAGAAGCGCGCCCAGTCTGCCTCCGCCGCCGTGATCTGCCCGCGGCTCTTATCGGCGTTGATGCGGTTGACGGCTGCGTTGCAGAGCCGGCGTTCCGCCGTGCCGGCGGCGCTCTCCTTGACCTTGCCGGCTTCGCGCCAGGTCCGGCAGGTGAATTTGGGATTTTCGGGGATCGGTCGGGTGCAATACAGCGTCTGGTATCCTTTGGTCAGGAGGAAGAAGCCCTTGCAATAGTGGCAGCGGCGGATCGCGTGGCCTACGGCCAGCGCCCGCATGAAATCGATCTTCAAAAACGCTTGCAGATCTTTCACGGCATATTCCTCGTAGATGGCAAAGCGCCCCGGTTCCCCCGGCATTTCCCGGGGGAAGAATTTTATCTCGTAGGTGTCGAACCAATTGAAGGTGCGGCCGGGGAAACAAAAAAAGTTCACCATCATCTTATCTATGCCCGGCGCGTGGTAAAAAGCATGGAGGGCGGCGGCGTAATGCGCCGCGTCCAGCTTGTCCAGGCGCATCAGGCCCTGGTCGATGAACCAGAACATGGTCTGGTTGAAGGCGTAGATATCGTCCACGATGGTGAGATAGCGCTTCGCCAACGACGGATAGGTCAGCGTTTGCAGGATTGCCTGCAGCCGTTTCTCGCTGATGGCGACCAGTTGGAAGAGCCGCCGTGTCAGCAGAAGGCTGTGGAGCTCTTTGATCAGCGCGGCCGCAGCGGGCCGGTTTCGCTCCCGCAGCCTGAAGCGTTCATTCCTTTTCTCCTGATCAACGATGCTAACGGCGCGGGTCGGAATATTATCCTCATCAATGAGCTTAACCAGTTCGTCCGCCGCGGCTTGCAGTTGCTGGAATTCCTTCGGACGGATGCTGAGGATATCCGCCGTGAGCTCGCCCAGGGGAAAGGCCTGGCCGGTCACTTCTATGTTTGCCCCGCTGATGAAAACGGAAAAACGCTCGAACATGGCGTCAACCTCCGTCCGGATGTGTCATGAGATGAGTTTAGGAACCGTATGAGGTTTTTACACCTCTGCGTTTTTTGGTCCATAATGATAGTAGCGTATGGCGTCAAAATTTGCTCATTTGACGAGAGCTCTTCCCGCCAGACTAGGTGCTAAGTCAAGCCTTTGCGCCTAGCCTGGTGGAAAAAGAGCCGCCAAAGCAGTAAGGACTTAGGCGTCCTATGCTACTACTAGTGTAAGGGAGAGATCGGAAAAAGTCAAATACACGCTCCCTTGCGGAAAGGAGTACGGATGGAAAAAACACGGCGCGCCCCCGGAGGGCGCGCCAGTTCTCTCCTAAGGAGAGAGCCAGCATCGCGTTTGTCTGGACGCCGGCCGAGCCGGCATCCGGACAAACGTTTTTTTGCGGGCGGCAGCCCGCACCCACTTGAGAAAACGGAGGGACGAAATGAACAAAGACGCCAAACTCAGCATCCGCATCGCCACAGCTGACTTGAATACCGTTAAGGCCAAAGCCCGCCAGGCCGGTCTGTCCCAGAGCGCTTATGTGACCCGCTGCTGCCTGGGCAGGCAGATCGTCGTCATCCCCCATATGGCAGAAGTGCTGCGCCAGCAGCGAGGCATCGGAAATAACCTCAATCAGTTGGCCACGCTAGCCAACATAGGCAGAGTGAATGTGATTAGCCTGGCGCCCACACTGGCGGAGCTGCAAGAAATCAGCGGATTGCTGAAAAGTATCCTGGAGCGGGGGAGGTGAGCGCCATCGCTATCGTCAGCTTTGTCAACCGCCCCAAGGGGCAGAGCCGGGGAGGCATGGGCGCGGTGATGAAGTACACCATGCGGCAGGAAAAAACCATGTGGAGCGGCATGAAGCTGGTCAGCGGGGTGAACTGTTCGCCGTCGACCGCTTATGACGATTTCATCAGCACCAAGTTGCTGCATCACAAGGAGGTTGGCCGGATGTATTACCACATGGTGCAGTCTTTTCCCAAGGGCGAGGAGGTGCCGCCGGAGACGGCCCATGAGATCGCGCTTAAGCTGGCCGCTTATTTTGCGGATTATCAGGTGCTGGTCTGCACCCATGTGGACCGCGAGCACATCCACTCGCATTTTATCATCAACAGCGTGGGTATGGAGACGGGACGCAAGTTTCACCTCTCCACACCGGAATTAGAGCCGCTGCGGCGGCGCTCCGACGAGCTGTGCTGGCAATACGGCTTATCGGTATACGAACCGCAGCAACAGGCGGAGCAGGTGAAAGGCATGGGCGTGGCCGAGTATCACGCCGCCGCTAAGGGCGAAAGCTGGAAATGGCGGCTGATCAACGTGATCGACGAGGCGATGAAGTATGCGGGCAGCCGCGCGGAGTTTATCGAGCTGCTGTCTTTCGAGGGGTATTCCGTCACCTGGACGCCGGAGCGAAAGTATGTCACCTACGCCTGCCCGGGCGGGCAAAAATGCCGGGACAACAAGCTGCACGCGGATAAATACTTAAAGGAGCGGATGGAAGATGAATTCGGAATCCGGGGGAAAATTGACGCCGGAAGAACTGAAACGGCTGAATCAGCGGGATCTGGCTCTGGCGCGGGACGCCGAGCGCCAGGTCACGCTGGCCGAGAGGAACTGGGCGGCCCTGACCGGCCTTGTCCAACGGCTGGCTCAGGTGCAGGAGGAGCTGCTGGCCCGGCAGGAGCAGTTGTTGACCGCCGGGGATGTGGAGAGGCATTTGATCTGGCAGGAGGAGCGCAACCAGGCGCATCTGGCGCAGCTGCGGGCGGAAGTGGAGAAATTTGCAGGACATGCTGGGAGCCTGAGCGAGAGATTTTCCTCCGCCTCGGACAAGCTGACGAGCAGTACGGGCTCGGCGCTCCGGAATATGGTTCAGCGGACGGAGCGGGAGCTTACGGATTTGAAGGATATGGTCCGGAGCTGGCTGCTCCGTCTCACGCTGCTGGCGGCGGGCCTGCTGACCTTGCTGACAGTGCTGTCCAGCTTGCTTATGCTCTTGAGAGGATGAGCGATCCGGAGCAGCCGGTGCAGGATGCGACCACCAGACGCATCCGTACCCGCAAAAGGAAGAAGGGATGGGGGCAGAAACGGGACGATCATTCCGGTGAGGACGAATGGCAGCAGCGTCTGTGAATAAACAATGAGAGGATAGGGAAGAATGACATTTACGAGGAGCGTGATCACTATTTGGAGATCAACGTAAACAACGAAAGCAAAATCGTGGAAATCTGGCTGACCAACGCGGAGAAGGTGGATGCCGCGCTGCGCGAACGGCTGAAACCTCTATACAGGGAATACCGGGCAAAGAAATACCTGGTGGCGGTGTTCGAGTCGGGCGAGGGGGACCTGTTTGAAGGCACCCGCGACCTGCTGTTGCATAACCGCGAGGCGCTGACCAAGCGTGAATTGGCAGAGGAGAAGCAGGCGGAACAAAAGATGGCGTAATGAACGATTTTGGGGAGCGATGGCATGGCCATTGCTCCCCGCTTTTTGTTTAGGTAAAAATGGTAAAATATGTTGTATTTTATGACATGGTTGTGATACAATTACATTATTCAATTGACTCCGGCCAATTCTCTAACAATTTTAGTGGATTCATTTTATAGTTCAACCATGAGGGATCAAGAATGCTGTCCGAGAGCCAGTGTGTAAAATTGGAAGCGGTGCTGACCGAGGACGTGGAGCCCCGGAAGGTGGCCGCGTATCTGTGCCTACATATGGGCCTGACCGTTGCCGAAGCGTCGGCAATACGGCTCTCGGATATCGACCTGCTGGGCGGCACATTGACTTTGCGCAATGCCCTTACCCGCGCGAAGAAAGGCGGGGGAAGCAAAAGCAGCTTTGATTTGGCCCCCTTGGATCGTCCCCGGACACTGCCCATGTCGCCGCAGGTGATCAGGCTGCTGGAGCGACACACCAAGCTCTATCAAGACGCGGGCTGCTTTCTAGTGAGCGGCGGACAGTCCGTCCCCGGCGCGCACCTGCTGCAAAACCTGCTGGTGTCGGTGAACACAAAATATAAGATTGCAGACTCCCTAACCGCCCTCCACCTGCGCAACGCCTTCATCCGTAGGTGCCTGGAAGACGGCGTCGACCTATACACCGTGGGCGAATACGTGGGCATGAAACAGCTTTCGGAACTGCAGAAGCGCTTTGGGCAATATCTGAAAACACGGTTTGACGCCATCGCTCAGC
>Ga0228535_1001546_pt1 | contig 33440 bp, 31 predicted proteins | sample SJ1metagenome_FD_168457 | JGI IMG/M metagenome (GOLD analysis project Ga0228535, IMG submission 168457) | Enriched culture of PCE-dechlorinating microbial communities from Ithaca, New York, USA - SJ1 | ecosystem: Engineered > Modeled > Simulated communities (microbial... > Unclassified | place...
AAGGCGAATTCGGCGTCGCGGAGACTCTTTCTAAAGCTAAGGACACCAGCGTTCAGGGTATGGTTGATGCAGGCATCCTCGCAGCCGGAAAAGGGAAAGTAAGGCTCCTTAAGCCAGAGGAACTGCCTGCAGACTGGGATCCACTCACCGATTCCCGGCTCACCGGCTGGGAAGTCGTGCACCACCTTATCCGCGTGCTCAATGCAGGCGGAGAGAGCGCCGCGGCTCAGATCGTCGCCAAGCTTGGCGCTACCGCCGATGCCGCCCGGGAGCTCTGCTACCGCCTCTTTACCCTCTGCGAGCGCAAAAAGCGCGCTCAGGAAGCCCTGGCCTACAATACCCTCGTGCAGAGCTGGCCCGAGATCCTGCGGCTTACCCAGACCAAATCTTTCGGCACTGCAGTTTCAGGCGAATTGTTCGATGTGGAGTAATCATTGAGGATAGCTCTGGACATGTTAGAAAAACATGGTATTATTTCTATCATGACTTCGCATAAAGATACCGATAAATCCCTTCCCCAGAAAATACTTAGAAGAGTATGGCGCAGAGGTAGAGGTTCCGTCTTCACTGCTGACGACTTTGCCGATTTGGGGGAGCGTGGTGCCATCGATAGTGCTCTTGCCCGCCTTGTAAAACAAGGGAAAATACGGCGAATCGCACGAGGACTCTATGACTATCCTGTCATCAATCCCGAAATAGGAGCCGCAAGCCCTTCCATAGAAGCTATTGCAAAAGCCCTTGCGGCATCGGAGAAGCTGCGGCTGCAGCCTTCAGGAGCCTATGCGGCGAATATGTTAGGCCTTTCGGAACAGGTACCGATGAAAATCATCTTTCTGACTGATGGCCCGTCGCGGAAAATCCGTGTAAACAATCGAGAGATCATTCTGAAGCAGACAACACCACGGAATATGGCTGCCGCTGGCAGACTTGGTGGTGTTGTCATTCAGGCCTTGCGGTATCTGGGACAAAATGCAATTACTCCAGACATTGAATCCCGTTTGAAAGCCGCCATACCTCCTGAACAAAGGATACATGTGCTGAAAGAGGCAATGTCGGCTCCCGCATGGATTCGGTCTTTACTCAGAAAACTGCTTCAGGAGGAACCAATCGCCAATGACTGATTACAGCCAGTTTTCAAAGCCATTCCTCAGAACCATCATCGAAGAAACTGCAGCACGCCGTGGTTTGCCATCCACCAGCGTAGAAAAGGATTGGTGGGTATGCCTGATACTGGAAGCACTCTATTCAGACTCCGCGCTGAGTCAGCGCCTTACTTTCAAGGGTGGAACATCATTATCGAAGGCATTCAGGCTTATACACCGATTTTCCGAAGATATTGATATCGTTATTGATCGCAGTAGCCTCGGATTTGAAGGCGAACGTAACCCAGAGAACGCACATACTCAAAGTACACGAAAAAGACTCGTCGAGGAGCTAAAATCCACCTGTGCTGGTTTCATTCATGATCAGATCATGCCTTCCTTGCGTTCTCGCCTGGAAGAATCCAGATTAGGTTGCCAATGGTCCGTCGCTCTTGACGAGCATGACCAAGATAAGCAGACCCTTCTTGTATACTATGAAAGCCTTTTCTCTTCCGCTTCGAAAACCTACATCGAACCTCGCGTAAAAATCGAATTGGGTGCACGTTCTGGCGATGAGCCGACACAGATACGAGAAATTAGCTCAATGATCTCCGAAGTCTTTTCCGAGCAATCTTGGGCACATGGTTTCGAAGTAACGACACTTGATCCGGTCCGCACATTTTTAGAAAAAATCTGTCTGATTCACGAAGAAAATCATCGTCCTCCCAACAAGCCAATCAAGGCACGGATGTCACGACACCTGTATGATGCATGCTGCCTCTATGATGCAGGAATAGGCGCCAAAGCACTTTCAGATCATGATCTTCTCAATCGCGTGCTCCAGCACAGAAAAACCTACTTTTTCTATTCCTGGATGAATTATGAAACCATGAAACCCGGTTCCTTTGTGCTGGTTCCTCCCGAGGACAGGATTGATTTCTGGCGTTTAGACTATGATAAGTTGCAAAGTGAGATGATCTATGGGCAAGCCTCAGCTTTTTCAGAGCTGCTTAAGAAATTGGAGCGCATTCAGCATAGCGTAAATGCAGATAATATTTGAGTAAAAGAAGGAATCAACTATGGCCCTTTCAAATTACGAGCGTGTCGGCAAAGCCTTGGAATACCTCAAGAATGGCCTGGCGACCTTCATCCAGCAGGAAGTCTCCGCGCGTTTCGATGAAGCCAACACAAAAGCCACCATACGAGATTTCACCGATGGCGACCGCATGCTTTCAGGCAAAGATATTCCCCAATGGGATGTGGCAGCCTGCCTCAACTTCATGTGGTTCAAATGGAACGAGATATTCAGCCGCACGCTGGGTAACGCAGAACGCAGCTTGGTAAGCGAGCTTAGGGAACATCGCAACAGATGGGCACACCAGGAGGCATTCTCGAGCGATGATGCCTACCGCGTCCTCGATTCCGCAGAACGCCTGCTCACCGCTATCGCAGCATCCGAATCGGAGGAGCTCGAGAAAATGAAGAACGAGCTTCTGCGCATTCGCTTCGACGAACAGGTGCGCAACGAAAAGCGCAAAACCCTGAGTTCAACCATAGAAAGCGCCGCCGCAGCTTCCTTAAAGCCCTGGCGCGAAGTGATCACTCCCCACAAGGATGTTGCCTCAGGCCGCTACCAGCAGGCGGAATTCGCCGCAGACCTCTGGCAGGTGCATCTGGGCGAAGGTTCCGATGAGTATCGCGACCCCATCGAGTTCTACCGGCGCACCTATCTCACCGAGAGCCTCAAGAAACTGCTTATCAGCGGCATCAAGCGGCTTACGGGCTCAGGCGGCGATCCGGTGGTTCAGCTTCAGACCAACTTTGGCGGCGGCAAAACCCACTCCATGCTCGCGCTGTACCACCTGTTCTCAGGGGTCAACCCTGCCGAGCTTGTGGGTGCTGAGGAAGTCCTCAAGGCGTGCGGGGTCAGCACGCTCCCTTCAGTACGCAGGGTGGTACTGGTTGGCAACAAGATTTCCCCGGGTAATCCCCGGCCCAAGAGCGATGGCACCCTCGTACGCACCCTCTGGGGAGAACTTGCTTGGCAGCTTGGCGGCAAGAAGGCCTACGAGCGCATTGCCGCCGATGACGAGCGTGCCACAAGCCCTGGAGATGCGCTTCGGGAACTCTTGAACGAATACGGCCCCTGCCTCATCCTCATCGATGAATGGGTAGCCTATGCGCGCCAGCTCCACGATCAGGGCGATCTGCCCGGGGGCAACTTCGAGACCCACTTCACCTTCGCCCAAGCGCTCACCGAAGCAGCAAAGAGTGCGAAGAATTGTCTCCTTGTCATAAGTCTTCCTGCCAGTGATACCGCTGGCTCGCCTCACACCCTTGCCGATGATGCTGAAGTAGGAGGCGAGCGGGGGCGGGAGGCTCTGGCCCGCTTGCGCAATGTGGTAGGCCGGCTCGAATCCTCCTGGCGACCTGCAACCGCCGAGGAAGGCTTCGAAATCGTGCGCCGCAGGCTCTTCGAGCCCATCCGGGACCCTGCACACTTCAAGGACCGCGATGTGGTTGCCAATGCGTTCTCGGAATTCTACCAGAAAGAGCAGCAAGAATTCCCTCCGGAGTGCCGCACGGTCGACTATGAAAAGCGGATCAAAGCTGCCTACCCCATTCACCCTGAGGTGTTTGATAGGCTCTACACCGACTGGTCGACCTTGCTCAAGTTCCAGCGCACGAGGGGAGTCCTCAGGCTCATGGCGGCGGTCATCCACTCGCTCTGGGAGAATGGCGACAGAAATCCGCTCATTCTGCCCTCCACGATTCCGATTGACGATCCCCGGGTGCAGTCGGAACTAACCCGCTACCTGTCGGACAACTGGGCACCGATTATCGAGAAGGATATCGATGGCCCCAATTCCCTGCCGCTTCAGATCGACGCGGAAGTGCCGAACTTGGGCAAGTATGCAGCAACCCGGCGCGTCGCCAGAACGATTTTCCTGGGGTCCGCGCCCACCGCAGATGCCGCACACCATGGGCTCGAGGACCGGCGCGTAAAACTTGGCTGCGTCATGCCCGGTGAATCCCCGGCAGTTTTTGGCGATGCTCTTCGCAGGCTCGCAGGTACCGCCACCTATCTTTACCAAGATGGCTCCCATTTCTGGTATTCCACCCAACCGACAGTCACCAAGCTCGCCGAGGACCGGGCCGAGCAGCTTGCGCGCGACCCCGACAAGGTCAGCATGGAGATCGAATCCCGTGTCCGGGAAGACCTCAAACAAAAAGGCGATTTCAGCCGCATTCATCCCTTCCCCCATGGAGGCCAGGATGTTCCCGACGACCGCGATGCCCGCCTTGTCGTCCTGGATATCGCGCATCCCTACTCGAGGGATCCGAATTGCGATGCTCTCCAGGAAGCAAAGCGCATTCTGGAATCTCGCGGCTCCGCGCCAAGAATCTACCGCAATACCCTTGTGTTCCTCGCCGCAGATGCCACACGGCTTCAGGATCTCGATGAAGCAGTCCGCCGCTACCTGGCATGGAAATCGATTGTCAATGAAAAGGTCCAGCTGAACCTGACACCTTTCCAGGCGACGCAAGCAGAACAGCAGCTTGCGGCCGCGGATACGACCGTCCAGGCACGGCTTCCCGAGACCTTCCAGTGGATTCTCGTGCCGGTAGAGCGGACGCCTTCTGCCCCGATAGAATGGCAGGTGATCAAGGTCACTGGGTCAGATCCGCTGGCAGTGCGCGCCTCGAAGAAACTGCGCAATGAGGAGCTCCTTGTGGGCAGCTATGCACCGACACGCCTCAGGATGGATCTTGATACCATACCGCTGTGGCGGGGCAACCATGTCTCGGTGCGACAGCTCTGCGAGGACTACGCGCGCTATCTCTATCTCACCAGGCTCGTGAGTTCCGATATCCTTGTATCGAGTATTCAGAGCGGGCTGGGCTTGCTCACCTGGGAACAGGACTCCTTTGCCTGGGCCGATGCATGGGATGACCAGGCTCAGCGCTATCGCGGACTTCGCTACAGCCAGACCATGCAATTGCTCGATCCAGACAACCCGGGCCTCCTTGTTAAGCCGGAAGCAGCGCTCAGGCAGATACAAAGGGAATCAAAACCGGCACGCATCGAAATCCAGCCACAAAATACGGTACTCAAGCCGCATGAAGCCCAAGCATTCCACCTGGCAGCATTCGATATCGACGGCAGAGCGGTGCAAACTAGCCAGCCTGCATGGTCCGCAACCGGCGGCACCATTGATGCCGCAGGGGTCTACACCGCAGGGCCTTCAGTTGGCCAGTACGAGGTTCATGCCGAACTTCAGGGCTTGCACGCGCAGGTGAGCATTCGCATCAGCGAAGAAGCGCACCCCCCCATGCCAGAGCGGCCACTAACTCCACCCACAGTGCTTCCCAAACGTTTCCACGGTACCGTCGAACTCGATCCCGAGCGCGTCGGCCGCGATGCCGGACGCATCGCCGAGGAGATCATCACCCACCTTGCAATCCAGAAAAACGCAAAGATCAAAGTGACCCTCGAGATCGAGGCCGACTTGCCCCAGGGAGCGGATAACAGCCTCGTCCGGACCGTCATGGAGAACGCCCGTACCCTCAAGTTTAAGAGCCAGGGGTTTGAGAGGGAGTAATGCTGGTGGAGTTGCGCCAACATGAGTCCCACAGCGTACAAGTCTGGGGGGACTTGGAGCCGCCAGTTTTGCTACATTGCTGTGGAAATATCGCCCTTGACGCCGAGGGCTTCCCTGATTTGTGCGAGGGCTCCGAGCTTGTTGTCTGGGATGGGTTGCGGCTCGCCAACAGCAAAACTTGAAATGAGTATTTTGGCGTAGAGCTCGATGGTTTCTAGTCGGCTGTATGCCTCGGCGAGGTCCCGCCCCCAGGCCAATACACCGTGGTTTGCGAGAAGGACCGCATTGTGCTCAGCGATAAGACCCTCGATTGAGCGTGGAACCTCTTCGGTTGAAGGAGTGGCGTAGGGCGCGAGCGGGACGACGCCAAGGTTTACGAAAAGCTCCGGCATATACGGGCGGTCAAGGGCTTTTCCTGCGACCGCGAAGCCGGTGGCGGCAGGTGGGTGAGCGTGGACAACCGCGCCCACATCGGGCCTGGCCCGGTATACAGCGAGATGCATTTTGAGCTCTGAGGAGGGCTTGAAGCTTCCTTCGACAACGTGCCCGTCGAGGTCCACGGTTATTAGCATATTTGGAACCATGAAGCCTTTGCTGACCAAAGTTGGCGTTACGACAAACTGGTTGTCGGAGACGCGCACCGATATATTTCCATCGTTCGCGGCGACGAAGCCGCTAGCGTACATTCTCCTGCCAATTTCACAGATATCTTCTTTTATGGAACCGCTCATTCCATTTAACATGATTGACTTCTCCTTTCTATTCTGGATTGCCGGTGCCATAAAGGCATTCGATTTTTTTCGCCGTGAGTTCGCGCAGCCAAACCGCGTCGGGCTGTCGGTCGGTGATAAGGACGTTGATTCCGTCCAGAGGGTAAATAAGCGAGAGCGAGAATTTGCCGAACTTGGTCGCATCGGCCACGAGAATTTTTTCCCTTGCATTGTTCAACATCAGTTTGCGTACTTCAGCTTCGAGTTCGTCTGCATCGGTTGCGCCTTTCTCCATATCCAATCCGACGCAGGAGACGAAGGCTTTGTCTGCGTAATAAGCTTCGAGAGTGCGCTCCGCGGCAGGGCCGACGAAAGAAAGCTGACTATGACGAAGCGTTCCACCAGCGCATATTACTTTGACGTCCGCTGAGTTAGCGAATTTATCCACGATTTTCAAAGAATTAGTAATGACGACGATATTTCGTTTCGTTTTGATATGATCGGCAATATGAATCGAGGTTGTACTCGAGTCCAGCATAACCGTGTCGCCCTCATCCACGAGAGTCGCGCAGAGGTCTGCGATAGTCTCCTTGCCGGGCAGGTAAATGTTTTCTCGGATACTAATGGGTATATCCGTGCGGACAGCTTTAGCAATATATGCTCCGCCGTAGGTACGCTGTACACCGTCCGTAACTTCCATTTTATATAGATCTCGCCGAATCGTCTCTTCGCTCACTGAAAACTCGGCGGCCATCTCAGCTACAGTGATGATCCCTTGATTGCGCAATTTCTCCAGAATTCGGTTTCTTCGTTCTATTGCGAGCATTGGTATTTCCTGCCTCGTGGTGCAGTTATTATAAAGCATCCCATCAACGGAACGCCCGTTCAAGATTTTTTCGATAATCAGGTCGCACAATGCCTTTTTCGGTAATGAAACCTGAGATGAGTTCATGCGGTGTCACATCGAAAGCTGGGTTCATGACCTTGATTTCTTTTGGCGCTGTTACGCGTGCGCCGAATGAGGTGACTTCCTCAGCGCCGCGCTCTTCGATGTGAATATCTGCTCCTGTTGCAGTCGCCAAGTCAAAGGTCGAAGAGGGGCAAGCGACATAGAAGGGTATCGAAAAGTGTTTTGCTAGAATAGCGACACCGAGAGTGCCGATTTTATTGGCCGTGTCACCATTGGCGGCCACTCGGTCGCACCCAACGATGCAGAGGTTCACTAAGCCTTTGGACATCACATAGGCCGCCATATCGTCGCAGATGAGGGTCACATCGAGCCCCGCCCGCTTGAGTTCCCAGGAAGTAAGGCGGGCGCCTTGGAGCAAGGGACGGGTTTCGTCCGCATAGACACGGAAGCGTTTTCCGCGCGAGAAAGCTAGATACATGGGCGCTGTGGCGGTACCCAGCTCCGATGTGGCGAGGGCACCGGCGTTGCAATGGGTGAGAACGCCGCATCCCTCATTCAGGAGTACTTCGCCGCTCTCGCCTATGCCGCGGCAGATCGCGCGATCTTCAGCGTGGATCAGCTTCGCTTCCCCAACGAGAAGCTTGTAGAGCACGGCAGATGTACCGGCCTTTTCCGCATTGGATCTGGCGAAAGCGAGCATGCGGTTAAGCGCCCAGCTCAAGTTGACGGCAGTGGGCCGCGATGAATTAAGGTAGGCGGCAATCCTCTCAGCTTGAGTCAAGAATTCCCGGAGGTCAAGATCGACTAAAGGTTTAAGGCCTATTACAAGACCGTAGGCTCCTGCGATGCCGATGGCGGGGGCGCCGCGGACTTTGAGCTGCCTAATCGATTCCCATACCTGTTCGGCGCTGTCTTGCCTTTCTTCGACGACTTCTCCGGGAAGCTTGGTCTGATCGAGAATATAAAGCTCGCCGCCTTCCTCGTCTTCCCAGCGGAGACTGCGCGGGACGCTAGACGCGCTGATGGAGCCGTTATCCTTCATATTTGATTCCCTTTTAATCTCTGCTTACATGTGTTTGTGATAAAAACAACAAAAAACCACATGCATGATATAAATTTTGGCGTATATACCGGGTATTGTCAAGACAAAAGACTATTTGTTTTGATTCTTGTACGAAGTTGTTTTTTTATGTTGACAACTCCAAGATGACATTATAACATTGCAATAGTTTTATTTGAGCGTGCCGTCGTTTGCGCAGGGAGAATGCATGCCAAAATCCGATGAGAGTCCGCTCGTCCTAGAAACGAGGGGAATAACGAAACGATTCGATCACATCATCGCGAACAACAATATCTCCATAAAACTCCGAAAAGGGGAAATCATCGCTGTCCTCGGAGAGAATGGTGCGGGCAAATCCACGCTCATGAACATTCTTTTCGGCCTTTACAAGCCAACCTCAGGCTCGATTCTCATCGATGGCTTGCCCGTGTCCTTCGACTCTCCTCGGGACGCGATCGCCAAGGGACTTGGTATGGTGCACCAGCACTTCATGCTGGTCCCGACTCTCACAGTCACGCAAAATATCGTGCTCGGCAAAGAACCTGTCCGCCTCGGCCATGTCCTTTATAAGCGAGCGCGCCGTAGTGTCGTCGAGCTTTCTAAACGATACGGCCTTACTGTCAATCCCGATGCCCGCCTGGAAGATCTCTCCGTGGGTCTCCAGCAAAGAGTTGAGATACTGAAGGCACTCTACCGAAACGCGCGGGTTCTTATCCTCGATGAGCCGACGGCGGTTCTTACGCCAGGCGAAGTGGAAGAGCTTTTCGCTGTGCTGAGGAACCTCGCTGCGGACGGTACATCGATTATTATCATTACGCACAAGCTCGAGGAAGTTAAGGCCCTCTCCGATCGCGTTTATATTCTGCGTCGCGGCGAACTCGTCGGCGAATGCCGCACCGCGTCAGCGAGCGCGGCAGAACTCGCCAACTTTATGGTCGGGCGCGATGTAGTGCTTGCGGTCGAACGTCCCGCTCCACGTCCGAAACCTGAACCTATCTTTAGCCTGAAATCCCTGTTTGTGCATAGCTCGCGTGGTCTTCCCGCTCTCAAGGGCGTCGACCTCGCCGTAGGCCGCGGCGAGATACTGGGCATAGCGGGTGTTGAAGGCAACGGCCAGAAAGAGCTTTGCGAGGTTATTGCGGGACTCATCACCCCCGATTCAGGGAAGATTCTTTTCAAGGGAGAGGATGTCTCGCGTTGGAGCGTACGCCGGCGCATGGATGCAGGCATGGGCTATGTGCCGCAAGATCGCCGCGTTTCAGGGCTCGTTCTTCCGTTCTCGGTAGAGGAAAATTTGGCCCTTGGCCGCAGTGACCGGCCTCCTTTAAGTAGGCACGGCTTCATGAAATTCGCTGCGCTTCGAGCCCAGGCACTGCAGCTTATGGAAAATTACGATATCAGAACTTCCGGCCCGGAATCGAGGGTCTCGACGCTTTCGGGCGGCAATCAACAAAAGATCATCCTCGCTCGAGAGTTTTCGCGGAATCCGGATTTCCTTCTCATCTCCCAGCCAACGCGCGGCCTCGACGTCGGGGCCATAGAATACGTTTATCGTCGTATTCTTGAGCTGAAAGAGCGTGGGGTGGCTATACTCCTTATCTCGATGGAACTCGAGGAGCTTTTCGCGCTTGCCGACAGAATCGCGGTCCTCCATGGCGGCCAGGTCGTTTTCGAAAGCCCAACGGCAGCGACTAACGAAGCACAGATTGGCGAGTACATGATTCGTGGCAGATACGAAAGGAGCATATCGTGAGTGTGTCCGCCCCGAGACGGACCAGGATGGTTCTGAAAGCCCTCTCTCTCATTCTTGCTGTTCCTGGCGTCCTCCTCTATCTCGCTTCATATTTCTGGGGCGCGTGGCTGCTTCTCTGTGCCATCGCCCTCTATGCCGCGGATCGTTTTCTCGCCGTCGGATCAGCGGTTTTCGGATCGGAGGCACGCAAGCTTCTCTCGCGGGCCATTGTGCCCGTTGCGGGCATAGGATCGGCCCTGCTCATAGGCGCGGTCATCATGGCGATAACCGGCTACAATCCTATCTCGTCGTATGGTGCGCTTTTTTACGGCGGCTTGGTGCGGAATTGGCACATTTCAGTGTTGAATGCCACACCCTTGATTTTCACGGGTCTCGCGATAGCCTTCGCGTTTCAAGGAGGGTTCTTCAACATCGGCGCCGAGGGGCAATACTATATAGGGGTCATCGCGGCGACATGGATGGGGCTGGGCTCGACTTTGCCCGGGATTATCGCGATCCCTGCCATTTTCGCGGTCGCCGCGATCGCCGGCGCAGCCCTCAATGCGATACCGATCATCCTCAAGGTGAAAACCGGTGCTCACGAGGTCGTGACCACGATGATGTTCGCATATGTCGTGCGCACGCTTTCGCCCATGTTCATCCGCGCCCATGGCGGCGACCCCGCGCTTACCTCGCATCCATATACGACGGATCTCATCTCGGAGAGCGTCTGGCTCCCAATGTTCAAAGACTTCCTGCCGGGAGCCAACTATCGCCTCCATATCGGCATTTTGCTCGCAATCGGAGCTGCTTTTCTTGTCCGCTTCATCCTGATGAAGACTGACCTGGGCTACAAAATTCGCGCCGTTGGCCATAATCCCGTTGCAGCAATGACGCAGGGCATCTCCGTGGCGCGGATCACCGCGGCGAGTCTTTTCATATCTGGATCGCTCGCGGCCATCGCAGGTGCGACACAGGTCCTCGGCTTGGATCATCGCATGTTCCAAGACCTCAACGCGGGTTACGGTTGGAACGGCATCTCCATTGCCCTCCTTGCGCGCAACAACCCCATCGGAATCATCTTCACTTCTTTGCTTTGGGGGGTGCTCGATGCGGGAGGACAGTATATGGCCAGGACTACACAAACACCGAACGCGATAATCGAAATCGTGAAAGGTATCATCCTCTTCCTCATGCTCGCCGAGGTGATCTACAAGCGAGCCGGATCCGTCTTCGGACGATGGGCTGGCCGATTCAAGACTGCTGCGCGTAAGGGGGCGGGCGCATGATAGATTTCCTTGCTGCGCTTTTGACCCCACAGCTTTTCGAGTCCACAGTCCGACTCACGACTCCCGTCACGTTCGCGGCTCTCGCTGCTGTCGTTTGCGAACGGAGCGGAGTAACAAACATTGCCATGGAAGGTGTCATGCTTGTGGGTGCCTTTTTCGCTGCGTGGGTGGGATGGATAAGCGGCAATCCCTGGCTGGGACTTCTCGGCGGAATCGCTGCAAGCGCGCTTTTTTCTTTCCTTTTCGCGTGGGCTGTCGTGAGTCTTCATATCAACCATGTCGTTACCGGGGCCATTATGAATATCCTCGCTTTCGGCCTTACGCGTTATCTCATGATGGTTTTCTACGGCCGGCAAGGCACATCAGAAGCGGTTGCGAAAACGCTCCATCACTACAAGTTCGCCATTCCGCTCCTCTCCGACATTCCCTATGTGGGGCCTGCTTTTTTCAATCAGACGCCGCTCGTTTACCTCTCCCTCATCTCGGTATTCGCTTGGGCCTGGATATTCAAGCGAACCCGCCTTGGCCTTTCTTTGATTGCATCGGGAGAGCATCCGATGGCACTCGAAACTCTCGGACGATCGGTGTATCGCGTCCGTTATCTCGCAATCTTGATCTCAGGCGTTCTCTGTGGTTTCGCGGGGGCCTTTCTCTCCATCGAGAACTCGAACTCGTTCACCGAAGGTATGACGAATGGACGCGGCTTCATTGCTCTTGCCGCAAACATAGCCGGAGGATGGCGTCCTGTTGGTGTCTTCATTGCTTCCCTGTTCTTCGGCTTCGTCGACGCCCTGCAAATGCGCGTGCAGAGTCTTGGAATCGTCAAGATTCCCTCCGAGATATTCCTTGTTTTCCCCTACGTGGCGACGATCGTGGCGATTGCCGGCCTCGTGCGCAAGTCGCGCCCTCCCGCCGCTGTCGGTAAGGACTTCAACATCGAGGGTGACGGCGAGTAATATCAGGATCATCGTTCCGCCTGAGCCGATTTTCGGCGATGGTGGACAGCCCCTTTAGGGGGGCGATAGAACATTTTAGGAGGTATATGATGAAACGCATTTTCATCACAGCGCTCGTCTTGTCTCTGGTGTTCGCGCTTGGTGCTGGCGCCCAATCCGCCAAACCCTTTGTCGCCATGACAACCGATGCCAATGGTCTCGGCGACGGATCCTTTAACGATGGTGTTTGGGCCGGTCTCAAGAAAGCCGAGGCAGAAGGTCTAGCAAGAGTCAAGGTTGTGGAAGCGCACGCCATGACTGATTACATTCCCAACCTTTCGGGCTTGGCTGAAGACGGAGCCCAGCTCGTGTTCGGGGTCGGATTTCTTATGGTTGAACAGATCCAGGAAGCCGCCAAAATGAACCCAAAAACCTTTTACGCCGGCATCGACCATTTTTACGATGATCCGATTCCGCCGAATCTTATCGGTATTTCCTATAAGGAGCAGGAGGCGGGATATCTCGCCGGAATCGTCGCCGGCTACATGACGAACAAATATTCGAAAAACTCGAAGCTCCTTAACGACAAGAATGTGATTGGCGCGGTTCTCGGCATGGATATTCCCCCCGTAGAGCGTTATCTCGCCGGCTACATTGCTGGCGCCAAGTCGGTCAACCCGAGGGTCGATGTTCGTTACATCGTGGCGGGCACTTTTTCCGACCGCGCGAAGGGCAAGGAAGCAGCGCTCGCCCTTGCTGACCAGGGTGCCGACATCATTCTGCAAATCGCCGGTCTTACTGGCATGGGCGTGATCGACGCTGCGCGTGAGCGGAAGTTCTTCGCTCTCGGTGCAGATGTGGATCAGAACAGCGCCGCGCCCGACTATGTGCTTACTTCCGCCCTCAAAGGCACGACTATGTCGGCGTACATCACCATCAAAGATCTTGCTGCTGGCAAACTCAAGGGTGGCGTGAACCGCGTATTCGGCCTCGCCGAGGGCGCCATCGACATCGCGCCTTTCCATCAATTCGATTCGATCGTGCCCGCCGAGGTGAAAAACGCAGTAGCCAAGGCCAAAGCCGATATTGCCTCAGGCAAGGTGAAGGTCCCCGCCAGCCTCGCGGAACTTGGGATCAAAAAATAAGGTAGCCTCCTGGCCTTATCGGGAGCCTGCATTTCCGGACGTAGGAGATTGCGATGAACGAAGCGGTCCAAAAAGCCGTAGATGTCATTCGTCCGAAGCTTAGCTCTGTTCCGTGCCTTGCCCTAGTGCTCGGTTCGGGACTTGGCGTGCTCGCGGAAGAAGGCAAGCATGCTACGACAATCTCCTACGCCGATATCCCCTATTTTCCGGTTTCAACAGCTCCGTCCGCGATCTTGTTCTTCTTTATGGAGGTATATTTTGATGTCGCTGGCCTCAGCAGAAGACATCATCCGTATCCTGGGTCTTGAGCCTCTCGATGGCGAGGGTGGGTTTTTCAGAAGAACATGGACATCGCCTGTTACAATAGGCGATCGACCGTGCGGCTCGGCTATTTATTATTTGCTCACCGAGGATTACAAGGGGTTTTCCGCTTTTCACCGACTCTGCACCGACGAAGTGTACCATTTTTACCTCGGCGATCCAGTAGAACTTCACCTGCTTCGCGACGATGGTACTCACAAACTGATCACGCTCGGCTCAAATTTTTGGGCGGGCGAAGTCCCACAAGCCGTCGTTCCAGCCTTCGTTGTTCAGGGTTCGCGTCTCGCGCCGGGCGGCCGATGGGCCCTGCTCGGCACTACCATGGCGCCAGCGTTTGCTTTGGAGGACTTCTCGCTCGTAGGGCGGGCCGAACTGCTTGAAAGCCACCCACACTGCGCTGAGCTCGTTAAATCCCTCACACGATTTTAGCCGCATTCCGTGGATGCCGTGGCTACCCCTGTGGCGCCACAACGCTCGCTCCTCCATCTACCACCAGATTTACCCCTGTTATCCAATCAGCGGCCTTCGATGCCAGGAAAAGGCAAGAGTAGCCTATCTCATCCGGCGTTCCGACTCTGCCAAGCGGCGCGGCTGAAACGTATCGCTTGTATCCCTCCGGCCAGTCCTCGGCAAGACCTGGCCGATCCACGAGGCCGGGGGAAACCGAATTCACCCGAATTCCGAGAGGAGCGAGTTCCAGAGCCGCAGCCATCGTATAGTGGATCACGGCGGCCTTGGAGACCGCATAATGGGCGTGAGCCCGCACTGGCTTCAATCCCTCTATGGATGCGATATTGACGATGGCCGAACCCGGCCGCATGATCTTCGCCGCTTCGCGCGTGAATAGATGCATGGAGCTCAGATTCGTGTCCATAACCGCGTGCCACGTAGCAAGGTCCGTATCGAGGAGTGCCGAGGAAGGATAGACGCCAGCGTTGTTGATGAGAACCGAAAGCCCCGACTCACCACACAAACGCGCGACCTGCTTCATGCAACAACCGATCTCGTTCTCGCTGGAACCATCAGCCTGAACGCACTCGTGGCGCCCCGGGCCGGGAAGGCTGTCGCGAAGATTTTCCGCGCGTTCGCGACCAGAATGGAAATGAATCAAGATAGCGGCGCCAGCCGCGGCAAATACGCGGGCTATTCCTGCGCCGAGTCCGCCGGAAGCTCCGGTGACCAAAACCGTCTTGCCGGTAAAATCGAAGAGGTCAGAAATAGTCGACATGGATTAACTTTAGCATGCCCCATTGCGCTGGTACAAGCTTATGATGCTCGATCGCGTGTTCGATATTTACAGGAATCTCGACGAGGCAAAACACGCTTAGCATGGGTAGGGGCGAAGGTGGCATTATAGCAATTCTATGTGCTGGGTATTCACAGCCTGCCATGGGGCCCTGGATTTTCTGATTGATAAAAAACCTTCGGCACCGGACTTTCAAACACAAGCACTTTGTGCGTAAAGGGATGCTCGAATTCGAGCAAATGCGCATGCAGGCAGAGCCGGCTCGCCGGGTCCGTGCGTGCGCCGTAGCGCGCATCGCCAGCGACAGGATGGCCGATTGCAGCGAGCTGCGCGCGAATCTGGTGCTTTCTTCCGGTTTCGAGTTCGAGCTCTACAAGGGTATAGCGGGTCACGCACGGTTGCGGAATGGTTTTCCAGTGGGTTATCGCGCGCAAGGCGCCTCGCGTTCCTGGCTTTGTTTCGTACACCTGTCCAGTGTGATTTTCGATGAGCCAGGAGTCGAGGGTGCCGCATTCTGCGGGCACTGTGCCTTCGATGAGCGCTACATAGCCTCTTTTGTGCACGAGCTTGTTCCAGTTATCCATGAGGGCCTTTTTAGTGCGGGCATTTTTGGCAAAGAGCATGACACCGGAGGTGTCGCGGTCGAGGCGGTGGACGACTGCAGCCCGGCCGCGCGGGTTGGTTTTCTGCATATGGGCGGTGACGATATCGTAGAGCGTTTTTGCGCGCGAGCCTTCAGGCGCGATGACGGGAAGGCCCGCAGGTTTGTCGACAACGATGAGGTCACTGTCTTCGTAGAGGAATTGGGCCCGGCCAGAGGGCAAATGGCTCGCAGGCGCCTTGCTGACAGGCGGCGCGCGCCTTTCTTTTCTATGCTGCATGATGGGGATCGGCATAGGGCGCTCTCAGCCCTGCTTCACATCCTCCACGAACTGTACCCTAAGCCCGTTCGGATCGAGCACATAGAAAAACCGGATGCTCGGATTCGGCTGGAAGGGGCCGGCATGGACCGGAATGCCATTGGCTTTCAGCAATTCCATGGTTTTTTCGAGCGAATCAACCTTGAATCCAAGCGAGATATTCTGGCTGAATGGGGTAGGCGCATTCTTCTCGTTGCGAATGAGCTCGACCTGCGTTTCGCCGGAGCCCAGGAAGGCGATCTGATCACCTGGCGCGGGTGAGAATGTCCTGTTCAGCGGAAGCCCGACAATGTCCCGGTAGAACCAAAGCGATTTTTCCATGTTATTCACATTCAGTGTGACCCAGCAGAATTGCATGATGTGCCTCCTCATAGACGATCCTGACACCATGCCTCCCAGTGCGTCAATCACTACGCAGAGAGGGGACAATCGGCTTCGCGGCGATTGACGGGGGCTGTAGGAGGAAGGTTGGAAAATAAAACTTGATTTTACTCAGCCTATTGAGTAAAATTACTCATGAATATGAGCAATATGAATGCAATACACTATGAGCGGCCTTACGCAGCAATGCTTGCAAGCCGCCTTTCCGAGCCAAGGCGTTTCATTCAAGTAATTGCGGGGGCGCGGCAAGTAGGAAAAACGACGCTTGTCATGCAGGTGGTTAAAAAGCTCGGGGCCCCTTCTGTATATGTATCTGCCGATGGGCTCACTCTCTCCGATATACCATGGCTGACTGCCCAATGGGAGCGGGCACGTTTGCGCGCTTCAGATGCTCAATCCAAGAGTGTGATTCTTGTGCTCGACGAGGTTCAGAAGATATCCGGTTGGTCAGAAACAGTAAAGCGATTGTGGGATGAGGATACTCGTCTTGAAATACCGGTAAAGGTGGTGCTGCTTGGTTCAGCACCACTTCTCATGCAACAAGGGCTCACGGAGAGCATGGCCGGCCGCTTTGAGGTACTGCATCTTCCCCACTGGTCGTATACTGAAATGCGCGAGGCTTTTGGGTTTTCGCTGGATGATTATATTATTTTTGGAGGGTACCCGGGAGCCGCGTCTTTGATTCGCGACCCACTGCGATGGAGGCGCTATATTCAGGATTCTCTTATCGAAACTACCATCTCTCGCGATGTGCTTCTGATGCAAAGAGTTGACAAACCAGCGCTGCTTCGCAGGCTTTTTGAGCTGGGATGTCGCTATTCCGGTCAAATACTCTCCTATACAAAAATGCTTGGACAGCTTCAGGATGCGGGCAATACGGTGACGCTTGCACATTATCTTGACTTGCTGAGCCGTGCAGGAATGCTCACTGGTTTGCAGAAGTATGCTGAGCAGGAAGTGCATCAGCGTGCTTCAAGCCCGAAGCTGCAAGTATTGAATACGGCGCTTATGACTGCTTCGATGGATTTGTCACCCGATGAATTGCGGGAGGACCGCGAATTATGGGGCCGTCTGGTTGAATCTGCGATCGGCGCGCATTTAGCGAATGGAGCATTTGAGCATGGTTTTTCTCTGTATTATTGGCGCGAAAATAACCGCGAGGTAGATTTTATATTGAAATCCGGCAAGAGCTTTGTCGCCATCGAAGTGAAAAGCGGCCGTATGCCTGACAGATTTTCAGGGCTAAAGATGTTTGCTGAATTTTTTAGGCCTTCCCGAATCATCATTGTTGGTGAAAACGGGATTCCCTTTGATGATTTTCTGGAAAAGCCGGTTTCATACTGGTTGCGGCAATAGAATGCCTTACAATTGGAGCTGTATACCGTTCTGCTATCTGCTTTGGCGGTGTATTTGCCGGCAAAACAGCGCTCTGATTCTCTTTGTCTATATATTGAGCCTGTCAGACGCACGGGGCTGCTCTGTTTTCGGTATGCGCGCATCAGAAGTTTCCTTGATATACAAATCCATTTTCGAATATGGAATCTCGATGCCTTCTTTGTCGAAGCGCTCATGAATATCGATAATAATCGAATTCTTGAGGTCGACGAGCTTTGATTGCTCGAACCAGACACCAAGAAGGATATTGATGCTCGACTTGTCGAACTTGTCGATCAGGATGAGCGGCTCGGGGTTGTCGAGTGCATACATGTTCTTGGCTGCAATATCTTTTAGTAACTCGGTCACTTTTTTTAGATCCGAATTGTAGGAAACGCCTACCGTAATATCGAGGCGCCTGATGGGAAAGCGCGTGATATTGACAACATTCGTCTTGATGATGGTCTCGTTCGGGATGCGCACGAACTTGTTGTCGAAGGTCTGCAACTTGACCGAGAGCAAATCGATGGACATGACGATGCCGGTGATATCGCCAGCCTGGATAACATCGTCGATCTGGAAGGACTTTTCGGAAATCAAAAAAAGGCCGCTGATGAGGTTCGATACCGAAGTCTGTGCTGCAAAGCCGATGGCGATGCCTGCGATGCCAGCCGCGCCCAGCAATGCTGACAGATTGATTCCCATGCTTTGCAGAATTGATGCAATGGCAACAACATAGCCGGTGTAGCGAATGGTTTTGCGGATAAGCTGTGCTTTTGGCTCTGGCATGGTTTTGCGAAGTGTTCTGCTTACGATGACCTGGAGGATCCTGAAGAATGCGAGAATGAGGATTGCCGCGAAGGCGATACCGATGGCTTTTTGCCAGAATGCGGGCGTAAGCGCTTCATTGTAAAGGCGGGTGAAAAAATCTGGAAGAATACTCGATTTCATGCCTTCCTCCGATTATAAGCCTGTGATGCTTCTCAAAAAGCTGACGCCGCGCTTTATGAGCACTTCATTCAGGCCCGTCTTTGGTGCTGAATAGATTTTTTTCAGTTTTTTGCAGCTCGTATCGTCGATATTGGTCTGGAGAGAACCGTCAGCGGTTCCTGTGATGACGACCGTATCAGAGATGAGCATGCCGTCCTTCTCATAGACATTCATCAAATCGGTAAAAATAGCGAGGCGCTTGAGATCCAGGACTTCCTTCGATTTGTTCCGCACGACAATCCTGCATTGGATGAGGGATTTGCACGCAAGATATCGTGCGGCTTTTTGCAGCGATTCCTGAAGGAGGGAGTCTGCAGGGATCGCCTCATCGCTGGAGATATAGGAGGCAGCGTAACCTTGTTCATTCTTGCACTCGGGATCGAGCTCGATTGGCAGTGAGAGGCAGAGGTTTCCGCTTGTTTTGTCGCCGAACCATGTGGAGGTTGTGGTAAAGGGCGAGCCTTCAAAGAGCGCATGCCCGGCTTCAAGTTCAATGCGCATAACGGGAGGAAGCGCTATAGTGAACCATGCTTCGGTTCCAGGATGGATTTTTACGTCGTTGCGTGCCGAGACAAGGTAGGGTATGAGGCTCGGATGAGGGCGCAGGGCTACTTTTTTGCCGGAGGCGACAGCAAGCGAAATGGATACATCCGCGGGAGGGTCTGCTTGTTCCGGGCCTCGAGCATCGCTCTGGATGAGCTTGAAGGGAATAGAAACAAGCGCAAAACGCCATTCCTCGCCATTCTTGCGCACCCATATAGAAGCGCCATCAAGTTTCCAGCGATACCACCAGGTATCCTTAGGCTCGAAATAGTTCCACATGGGTTCATAATACATGAAATGGCGACTGGTGTCATTGCGACTCAAACAGGAGTTCTCTATCCCTTTGCAAGCACAGCCTGGGCGGCGGCAACGGCTGATCCAGGGCTGAATCTGTAGCCGGCTCTTGCAAATCCGCGCTCGATGGCGCCGAGTGTTGCGAGAATTTCGGAGGCGTCGCTCATGCCCATGTGCCCGATGCGGAAATACTTTGTCTTGATCGCGGGATGCAGGCCGCCTGCGAGTACGGCGCCTTCTGCGGCGATGTGGCCGAGCACGCTCGCGTCGATTCCTTCGGGATACCATGCGGCGGTGAGCGTGTTCGCATAGATTTCTTCGCGCGCGGGGACAAATTTCACCCCCATAGCTGTGAGGCCTGCGCGGAATGCGCGTGCATTTTTCGCATGGCGTGCGAATCGCGCATCCATGCCTTCAGAGAGAATTTGCCCCAGGCTCACGTTGAGGGCGCGGACAAGGTTTACAGGCGGGGTCCCGAAGTAAGCGGCTTTTCGCGCTTCATACGCTTCCATCACAGGAAGCCAGTACTGCCAGTCGCAGTAGTAGGCGCGCACCGGGCTTTTGCGTGCCTTGAACGCATCGATAGCCCGTGAGCTTGCGACAAGGAGCGCAAGCCCAGGCGGTACGCCGACTGCTTTCTGCGAGGCTGTGAGCGCGATGTCCACGCCCCATTCTTCCATGCGGAGTTCCTCGCCTGCCACTGCGCAGACTCCATCCACTACCACGAGGGTGCCGGTTTCATGTGCCGCGGCCGCAAGGTTTTTTACATCAGCTCGGACGCCTGTGCTTGTGTCGACGTGCGTGATGCTGAGCGTTTTGTAGTATTTTGCTTTGAGCTGGGCGCGGACTAGCTCTAAAGAAGGCAGGTCCCCAACGCCGCTTGGCACAATATCGACATTCGCGCCATGGAGCCGGAAGATATCCGCCATGCGGTCCGAGAAATAGCCGGTATGCACAATGAGCACATTGTCGCCAGGCTCGGTGATGTTCGCGGCGGCGAGTTCCATGGCGAGCGTGCCGCTCCCTGCGACCGCAAAAGGCTGGCCATTAGGCGCAAGCCAGACTTTGCGCATTTTTTCAATCGCCTGGCCGAATTCTTCGATAAACTGGGGATCGACATGGCTCAGGGTGGGCAGGGACATTTCCGCGAGGACTTCATCCGTGAATTCGATTGGCCCCGGGATCATCAGCAAGCGCTTTCCTTTCATGGCAGACTCCTCGTCGCAAACTTCACAGAGACCTGTTAGAGGCAGCATGTATGCTCAACGGCGAGCTGGCACGCCATATTCCTCAATGCAAATATTCTATATGATTTTTCAGAGTGCCGGCAATGTATGCTGCTGCAGCCTCGTCGATTGATCTCATTTCAGTCACAATCGGCTCGATGCCTGCCTGCTTGATGCCCTGGTAGGCGCCAGCGCCCATACCGCCGACAATGAGCGCTTCGCAATCGAGAATGGCCTGTGCCATGCTGGCGTGGCGTTCCATGGCTCCTGGCTCGAAGCCATGACCAGCGCCCGCGGTACCATGCTCATGGTGCTCTTCATGCTGTCCGGAAAATTGTGTATGGCCAAGTTTGCTGCGCTTTTCTTTCTGGATGACCTTGCCGTTTTCGATGGTTAGCACGACATAGTACGCTGCTCTTCCAAAATGCTGGGAGATGGTGGTTCCGTCATCGGATACGAATGCGATTTTCATTGTGATTTCCTCCAAGTTAAGAAAAGGGGTCTGACCCCCAGATTTAAATTTTTCGTTGAACGGCGGGCGCTCGAGGCAAGGTGCCCTGGCCTGTTCGATTTTGAGCGCTTTTCCATTCAGGAGAGCGTCCGCGACCTTCCGGTGTGCTCTGTCGAGGATGCGCCCGAATGTCTGGCGCGATATGCCCATCAATTGCGCTGCTTTTTCCTGGTAGAGATTCTCGAGGTCCGCGAGTCTGAGCGCTTCGGCTTCATCGGATTCGAGCACGACGAGATCCGCGCCCGCAAATAATTCGCGCGCAAGTTTGTCATCGTCCATGAATGGGACGATAGAGCAGGCTCGAATCTCCGAGATTATTCTTCGTGTGCAGCGTGGTCGGGGCATGGCTCAAGTTTGAGGGGAGGCAGAGATGGAAGCGCCGGTGTTCGTCGCAGCAGCTCCGGTGCTCGATGCCAGCGCAAGCTCGACTTCGTTCGCCAGACTATCCGCATCTTTGCGAGCTGCTTTGCTCAATGCCGACCAGCGGAGTGCTCTGGACTGCGCAAGCTCTTTTCGCCACGGAAGACTTGCAAGGAGCGGCAGACCCATGCGCTGGGCGCCATTCTGCGTGCCATCATCGAACAGCGCCACTTCGTTGCCGCAGTGCGGGCAAACCATGGTGCGCATATTTTCGACGACGCCGAGCACGGGTGTTTTGAGCATCGAGGCCATATTGACCGATTTGCGCACGATCATCGAGACATAGTCCTGAGGCGTGGCGACAACGACAATTCCGGAAAACGGGATGGTCTGGAATGCGGTGAGTGCCACATCAGAGGTCCCCGGGGGAAAGTCGATGATGAGGTAATCCAGGTCTCCCCAGATCGTATCTGACCAGAATTGGTCGATTGCTTTCGCGAGCAAGGGGCCACGCCAAATAACAGGCTCGTCTTCTTTTTCGTTGAAAAGGTTGATTGATAGCACTTTGATGCCGTCTTCGTTTTCGATGGGGTAGAGGTGCTCTCCATCGGATTCTGCGCGGAAGCTATCGATACCGAGCATGCGCGGGATACTGGGGCCAGTTATGTCCGCATCGAGCAAGCCAACTCTGAGCCCGCGCGATGCAAGCGATTCGGCAAGCAACGACGCGACCATCGATTTGCCGACGCCGCCCTTGCCGCTCACTACGCCAATTACACGATTGATGGAAGGGTTCGGTTTTTTTTCGGGGACAAAACTCATAGATTACTCCTTGGTTATGAGCATATGCTCAAAATTACTGCAATGGAATGCGCGCGTCAAGGAGTTCCGGTCGAGGCTGAATCATGGTCGGGCGACGCAGATGCAGTACATGTCTTTTCCTTCATCGAAGGGTTGAAGGCTCCATCCGGAGTAGAAGTCGATGTGCGAAAAGCCTGCCCGGCCGAGGAGCGCCGCAAGGGTCGAAGGCGAGATCGGATACAGCACGGTGGTATCTTCATATATCTCGCATTCGATCCGAAGCCGCGTAAGGAATGAAAGAGAGCCCGGCGCCGGGCCGGGAGCATAGCGCCTGCTGAAGCGGACATTCCCGGCGCTGATTTCCGGAAATGCAAAGCCCGGCCCGATATCGGCGCGTCCGTAATTCAAAATCTGGATGACAAAAGGAGCCCATGGCCTGAGCAGGGAGCGGATATTGGAGAACAATGGAGCGCGCTCTCCGGGCTCGAGATGCGGCAGGGTGTTGCCGAGGCAGAGGACAGCATCGAGGAAGGCAGCATCTGCGGCTGGGCGTGTGTCTGTCGCGGCGGAAGACCACCGGCGCGCGATTTCCACGGCATCGCGCATCGAGCCTTCGATCACTGGGCCTTTTGCCCTTGCGGCCATGGCAGGATCCAGCTCGATGCCGACCGCGTTCCAGCCTTTTTCGTTCAGTGCGGCGACAAGGGTGCCGGTCGCCGCGCCGAGATCCAGCACCATAGGGCTGCCTGGACTACTTGATTCCGGCCTCACCAGCATATCGAGCGCGGTTATGCAGTTCCGGTCCAGCGGGAAGAGCATATCGAATACCGAAGCCATATTTTCGTACAGCGCCATAGTGTGCTCCTTGCATGCGTCGGCATGCGGCATCCATGTCGAAGCGATAGGTGCCATAGCCAGTATCGCGGCGCGCCGCAGCTTCCGCCCCGGTCCATACGCCGTTCCTGAGCGCGACTCTGAGATGGAGCCTGCCGGATTCATCCAGCCAGATCTGGTCGGGAGCCTTGCTGAAGGTTGTCGGGCCGGGTGCGGAGGGCCCCGCGGTCTGTCGCAGACTCCAGCTCATTCCGGCAAACTCGAGGCTTCGGGCCGCTGTCTGCGATCGCGCCATAAACGTCGCGGAGAATAGCAGAATCACAGTCAGCATGCTCAGGGCGAACCACTGTTCTCTCATCCGATCTCCTTCCAGCCGAGGCGGGCCCTGAGCCCGCGGAAGAACGAAGCCCAGTCGGTCTTCGCGGAGAAGAAATCTTTCGTCGCCTCGTATCCTGATTCGAAGAGCGCCGCGTACCGATCATCTCTGGTGTCGATGTCGAAGTCCGTGGGCCGCACGCCGCAGTCATCGATGAAGACTGTTCTGCCGAAATTTTTTTCCCCCGTTGCGGTCAGATGTTCCTGAACAAGAAGAAGGCTTTCGAACAGCGCGCTCACGTAATCGATCATGTTCTTCACCGGCTTGTAGTGTGTCCGGTCCGGCGAGGTGAAGATGAAAAATCCGAGCGTCTCCTGATTTATGCCGTTTTCCTGCAGGCGGCCGAAGCGCGGCTCGTCGAATATATTGACAGGGTAGTTCCACATGACGCCGCCGTCCGCGTAGAGCTGGGGCGAATCGGTCCCGGGATACTGGTACTCGATGGCTTCGAAGAAGAGGGGGATGGACATCGAAATGCGGACCGCGAGCGCTACTTCCATCTCCGGTGTCGTCTCGAACGAAAACACGCGCGCCATGCGGTTCGTGATATCGGTGCCCGTCACGTAGAGGTTGAGGAATTCGCGCCCATCGCGGTGGAGCGAAGCGTCACGGAAGTCGGCGAAAGTATAGAATTCCTTTTCCACCGCGAACTGACCGGCGATCAGCGCGCGCAGCCACTTGTAGAAATAATCGCTGGAATACCATCCTTTTTCCTGCACGAGGCGCATCGAGCACTGCAGGTTTTTGAACAGCGCGAGCTCGCGGTAGCGGTCCGTGAGCGCGATGAGCTTCGGCGGATTGTTGCGTATTGAGCGCTCGTCTTCTTCCGCGGGGACCCTGCGGAAATCCAAGCTGTCGCTGATGCGCTTGAGTTCGTCGAACGAACCGAGGTTAAGGGCTGTCGCGAGTGCGGTGATCGCGCCCGCAGATGTGCCTGCAACGCGCTCGACATACTGCATGTAGTTGTGCTCGTAGAGATACTGGAGCGCGCCAAGGTACGCAATGCCTCGGACACCGCCTCCTTTGAAAACGAGATTGCGATAATGCGCCATAAAGCCCTCCTATAAAAAGTCAACCGGGGCGCTGACGCTGAAGTACATCAGCCAGCAACGCCGGCAGCACAAATTCGCTGAAAAAGCGCATGCCATCTTTTCTGATATCGAGCGAGCCCTTTGAGATGGCCCAATCGAGAAAGAATCCGCGCATACAGCGATTCATCCATTCTGCAAGTTCAATCGGGTCGCCTTGCCGGATGTGTCCGCTCGCTTGTCCATCGGCGATAATTTTCGACACGAGGCGAACAAGCGTCCGTTCGCGGTTGGCCAGGATTTTTTGGTCATAAAAAGCAGACATCTGGTTGATATAGAGAATTGAGAGGGTCCGAAAGCCGAGGTTTTTGTGGATATAGTTAAGCTGGTATTTCGTAAATGCAATGAGGCGGGAGGCGGCATCGGGGCTGCGCATGATTGCTGATTCTTTCTTTTGATAATAGTCGTCGATGAGGCGGAATTCTTCAATAATGATATCGCTTTTTGTCTGGAAGTATGTGTAGAATGAGCCTTTGGAAACGCCAGCGGCGGAAGTGATTTCGTCGATTGAGACCTGGTCGAAGCCTTTTTCGCGGAAAAGCGAGAGCGCGCTTTCGAGAATGCGCTTGCGTGTTTCGCGGGCCTGGAGTTTGCGCTTAGAGAGAGGGGGCTTTTCTACCATTGCTTTTGCCTCGTTTTTCAGAATAGCTGGATTTTATTTACCAGTCAATGATAATCGATGTTGACAAGGAAAGAAAGCTGTGTGAGAATAACCAAAGTCATTGACCTCGGTCAATAAAATGGAGGACAAGATTTATGAAAATCAATGAAGTGGTTGCAGTGGTAACAGGTGGCGCGAGCGGTATCGGCGAAACGGTCGCAAAATATTTTGCCGTACATGGCGCTAAAGTCGTTATCGGCGATGTGGTTCAAGAACAAATCGATCGGGTGGTTGGCGAGATCAAAGCCGCGGGCGGCAAGGCCGTGGGCGTGAAAACCGATGTCACGAAGGATGCTGATGTCGCCGCGCTCATGGACACCGCGGTTTCCACATTTGGCGCTATCAACGTTGTGGTTCCCTGCGCGGGCATCATTCGCGATGGCGTTATGATCAACACCGACAAAGAAACCGGCAAGGTCAAACGCGTCATGGAAACCGACCAGTTCCGCGCGGTCATCGAGGTCAACCTTATCGGTTCATTCATTACCTTGCGGGAGGCGGCACGCCGCATGGTGGACAACAAGTGGCAGGGCGTCCTCTTCACCATTTCCAGCGTGAACAAGGTCGGCCAAGTCGGGCAGATCAACTACTCCTCCACCAAGGCCGCGGTCGCGATCTGGCCTCGCATTCTTGCAGGCGAATTTCAGATGAAGGGCATCAAGGGTATTCGTGTCATGGGCATTGCACCAGGCTATGTTGGCACGCCAATGGTCAAGGGCATGAACCAGGATGCCCTCAACGAAATTCTCAAAGACGTGCACATTGGGCGCCTCATCGAGCCTGAGGAAATCGCGCGCGCCATCGCCATGGTGGTCGAGAACGAAGCCTTTGACGGCACATGCCTCGAGATCACTGGCGGCGTAACCTTCGGGGCGAGGGCGATCGCGAAGTAATTGCTGGCGGGCGCGGTGCACGCGGACGCATGGTTCTGCGGGGGCGACCTGCGGCCTCATGTGTGCAGTTGCCCGCTGTGCGGTTTCGTACTGCTTCAGTCGTCTCCAAGCATGAAGGGATACCGCCACGACGATGGAGGCGCAAAGTTCTCCTTTATTGCAACGGCGCTCACCCAGCGCAGCAGATTGAGATAGCTGCCTGCCTTGTCATTCGTGCCGGAAGCGCGAGCACCGCCGAAAGGCTGTCTGCCGACAACCGCGCCGGTGGGTTTGTCATTGATGTAGAGGTTCCCCGCCGCATTCTGCAACGCGAGGAGCGCGCGGTTGATGCGCTGGCGGTCGGTCGCCATGATCGCGCCGGTCAGTCCGTACGGCGAAGTCGAGTCCACAAGGCGGTACGAGGCCTCCATATCGTGGTCGTCATACACATAAGCAGTGAGCACAGGCCCGAAGATCTCGTTGACCATCGATTCGGAACGCGGGTTTTCTGTGAGAATCAAGGTCGGCTCGATGAACCATCCGCGCGATTTGTCGCATGCGCCGCCAGCGATAACTTTCGCTTCGCCGCTTGTCCGCGCGCGCTCGATATAGCCGCAAATGGTATTGAATGCGGCCTCGTCGATAACTGCTCCCACGAAATTCCGGAAATCGGTGATCTCTCCCATGGGGATCGCAGAGATCTCGGCGACAAGGGCGTCAATGAATTCCTTCGATCGCGAAGCCGGGATATAGAGCCGCGATGCCGCCGAGCATTTTTGCCCCTGGTATTCGAAGGCGCCCCGCACCACTGCGGTAACAGTGCTCGCGAGTTCCGCTGACGGATCGATAAAGATGAAATCTTTGCCGCCGGTTTCGCCGACAATGCGCGGATAGACCTTGTATTGCTCAAGATTCGACGAGATCTGCTTCCAGAGCGAGCGGAAAACCTCGGTGGAACCTGTAAAATGGAAGCCCGCGAAGTCAGGGCTCGAAAGCACGACGTTGGAGATGGCGCCGCCGCTTCCCGGCAGGAAATTGATGACGCCGGGCGGCAAGCCTGCCTCCATGTAAAGCTTCATCAGCATGTAGTTGGAGTAGACGGCGTTCGATGCAGGCTTCCAGACGACGACATTGCCCATCATCGCTGGAGCGGTCGGAAGGTTTGCCGCAATCGAGGTGAAATTGAAGGGGGTTACCGCATAGACAAACCCTTCAAGCGGGCGATACGCAGAGCGGTTCCATTCGCCTTTTGCATTATCCGGCTGCTGATTGTAGATCTGCTCCATGTACCATGGATTGAAGCGCAAAAAATCGATGACTTCGCAGACTGCATCGATCTCTGCCTGATGCGCGGTTTTGGACTGGCAGAGCATTGTCGCGGCATCCATCAGGGCGCGGTATTTGACTGATATAAGTTCAGCAGCTCTCAGAAATACAGCAGCGCGCTCTTCCCAGGGGAGGGCAGCCCACTCAGCCTTTGCATCCAGCGCGGCCTTGATGGCCATGCGCGCTTCTTCTTCTCCGGCGATATGGTACACACCGAGTACTTCGTTGTGCGCATCGGGGCGCCGTATGGGAGCTGTCTTTTTTGTTCTGACTTCCTTGCCGCCAATAATGAGCGGAATGTCCATGCGATCCTTGCGCAGGCGCTCGATCTCCTGTTTTAGCGCGGCCCGTTCCGGCGAATCTGGCGCATAATTGAATACTGGTTCATTCACTGGGCGCGGTATGTGGAAAATCCCGTTGTTCATGCTTCACTCCTTTTAGTTCATTTTGAAGGCGCATGCTGGTTTCGTCAAGGTAAAATTTAAACTTGGGGGTCTGACCCCTTTTTTAAAATTTTTAAAAAAAGGGGTCAGACCCCTAAGTTGACTCCGCAAGCGCATGGCTTTAGGATGAGCCCAGAGGTGGGATGGTGCAGGGAACAAAAACGCTGAAGGTTTTTGTGGTCACAGTGATGCTGGTGCTTCTGCTTGCGGGGATTATCGATGGGGATGTCGGCCCTGCGGTTCAGGGGTTCATTCGCCTGCAGGTAACGCCCGCGCGGCTTGTGAGCGATTTTGTGGCAGTCGAAGGGGTTGGTGCCACGCTGTTCAATGTCGCTGCTGTCGGCTTTTTGGGGTATTTTTTCCTGCTGCTGAATGGGCTTGAAATTACGGGAGCGGCGCTGGCTGCCTTGTTCACGATGATGGGATTCGCATTTTTTGGCAAAACTTTGTTCAACTGCATCCCGATTATGGCCGGTGTTTCTCTTTCTGCCCTCATTGTGAAGAAAAAGCCTCGCGATTACGCCCTGATCGCCATGTTCGGGACAGCGATGGGGCCGCTCATTACCTTTCTTGCATTCGAGGTGGGAGTGAAACCTGTTTTCGCCCTGCCAGGATCGTTTTTGATAGGTTTGGGAATTGGCATCATATTGCCGCCGATCGCCATTGCGATGCTGCGTCTCCATCAGGGATATAATCTGTATAATGTTGGCCTTACCGCGGGCTTTGTGGGGCTCTTTACCGCTTCACTTTCGCACGCGGCAGGGGCGGATATTTTGCCGCTTTCGATGTGGGGGACAGAGCGCGAGCCGCTTTTAATCGCAATTGTTCCAGCCATCGTGCTCATTGCGGTTGTATGCATTGTGGCAGAAAATCCAGGCCATGGTCATTCAAACATTGGGCAGGCCGGTCGCGATATGCTCAAGATCATGACGATGTCAGGCCGTCTTCCGAGCGATTTTTCGGATTTTGTATCTTCTAAAGGGGCGCTTCTGAATGCTTCGATTATTGGTCTGCTTTTCTGGATATTTATGGTCGCGCTCGGTGCGCCGCTGAATGGGCCTGTGCTCGGGGGGCTCTTTACCCTGATCGGGTTTGCGTTTTTTGGAAAGCATCCGAAAAATGTTTTCCCTGTGGTGCTTGGCATAATCGCGGCGATTTTTGTATTTAGAAAGAGCATACTTGCGGCTGGTCCCTTGCTGGCGATACTGTTCGGGACTGCACTGGCGCCTCTAGCTGGCGAATTCGGGCCAGTTATCGGATTTGTCGCCGGTTTCCTGCACCTTGTCATCGTAGATCGGACTGGCGCATGGCATGGTGGAATGGATCTCTACAACAATGGCTTCGCCGCAGGGCTTACCGCGACATTGATCGTTTCGATCATCGATTGGTACAAGTCGTCGAAGTCTGACTGATCCCGCTGTGGAGCAATCGGTAGCATGGCGGTGAATCGGAAGAAAGGAGCAACGAAAAAAAATGAAACGGCAGGAACTCTATGTTCAGCTGATAAGCGAGCTAGCAAATTATCTGCTTCATGGCAACCCAAAAAAGATGGTGATTTCGCTCCACATGGAAGCTGATGGCTTTCATATAGCGGCTATCGATGACAGGCCTCGCACTGACAGCGAAATCGCCGAAATAGAACATAGTCTCATGATCCAGCAGAGGCCTGAACTCGCTTCGTACTATGGCACTATGGTTGGGCATGATCTCTTGGGCACTGCACGATTGGAAATGATTGGCTGGCAAATAAAAGGGGTCAAGCTCGAGCGCATTCCGGAGGGCGGCATCATGATCAACCTCTGGATTGGATCCGAAGGTTTCGATCCAAAGATGTTCACTCTGGAACAGAGAACGTGAGGAGCTTCGATGCCCGCAACGATGCTCTGGTATGATCTTGAAACATTCGGCCGCGATCCGCAGCACGACCGAATTGCTCAGTGCGCGCTTATCCGCACGAATGAAGCACTCGAAGAAATCGCCGATCCAATCGTGCTCTATTGCCGCCTGCCGCCCGACTACCTCCCTGACCCTGAAGCCTGTTACATCCATGGGATTACGCCGCAGGAAGCAGAGCGCAAGGGCATAAGTGAATACGAATTTGCCCTTCGCATTATGCATGAAATGGCAGTGCCCAACAGCACGGTTGTGGGCTACAACTCGATCCAGTTCGACGATGAATTCATTCGGCGCCTCTTTTACAGAAATCTGCTCGATCCCTATATCCGCGAATGGAAAAACGATAATTCGCGCTGGGACATTATCAATCTGATGCGTGCGGTGCATGACCTGAAACACGAGGGCTTTGAATGGCCGGTGAATGGCGATGGTAATCCTTCATTCAGGTTGGAGGAGCTTGCGAAGGCAAACAATATTGCGCACGAGACCGCCCACGACGCCCTGTTCGATGTGCGAGCGACCATAGGCCTCGCCAAAAAGGTGCAGCATACGTATCCGCGCCTCTATGAGTGGTACTATCATCACAGACGTCGCGAGAACCTTGCGCCTTTAGTTAACCTCTCTCTGCGGGAGCATATGCTCGTCCATACCTCGCAGCTGTACACGCGTCCGAATGGCTGTACGACCGTGATAGCACCCCTCGGCCTTGTCGAGGCTGATCGACATGCGCTTGTCGCGTACGATCTGCGCTTCAAGCCTGAGCCCTTTGCTCAGATGAGCGAAGATGAGCTGAGGGATCTTTTGTTCACCGAGCGACTAGAAGGCGCTACAGGCCCGCAGCGCCCGCCCATAACGATGATCAGGCTCAACAGCTGCCCATACCTTGCTCCTGTCAAAGCGCTCACGAAAGATTCATCGAAGAGGCTCGGCATCGATATCGAGCAATGCAGACAGAACCTTCGCGAACTTGAAGCAGTGCCGGGTCTGAAAGAGCGCCTCATTGCCGCATATCGCCATGAAAAAAAGACTTCGGAAGAGCTGGATCCTGAATATGCGCTCTATGGGGGCGGATTCTACCCCGATGAAGACAGAAAAGAACTCGAGCGCTTCCATGAGGTGCTGCGGGAGCAGGGGCCTCATGCCGCGAAAAACGAATTTTTGAGGATCACTTATCGCGATCAGAGAATACCGACGCTTATGGGGAGACTTCTGGCACGCAATTTTCCTGAAACTTTGACAGCAGAACAGCATGTATCTTGGAGAAAGCATGCTTCGGGATGGGTTCAGCTCCCTCTTGAGAAAGGAGCAACTGCGCTCGCCGATTATGCACAGCTGGAAGCGCAGATCGCACAAATGCGGGAAGATGATCCGCGCAAACCGATAGCGAAGGCGCTTCTTGATTGGAAGGCGCATATCGAGGATTTTATAAGAGAGAGGTAGGCGCCAGTGGCCGCGTGACTCGCGCACTCCAGATCGTGTGACTCGCGCACCCCGCGACCCGCTCGGCCCGCGCGGCAAAAAATTTAAAAAAAGGGGTCAGACCCCATGTTAAAAAAAGTGGAATGCGGCATAATTGTAAGTGTACAGATAGGCGCGCGATGAACGCGCCGCTGTTCAAGAAGGAATGCCATGAAGCATCGATTCAGTATATTGATTGTCCTTGTAATGGTGATTGCGGCCGCGACATACGCCCAGGGAAAGCCTGCCGAAACCACCATGCTTATCCGTGTCGAGAAAACCGCGGTAAGAGCTGCCCCTTCATTTGCTTCTCCTGTGCTTTTATTTGCGGCGTACCGGACTCCCGTGGCCGTCGTTCAGATAGAAAATGGCTGGGTACTTGGTTTTGTGCAGGGATTGAGCAAGCCTGGGTATATTCACATAAGCGCTCTGGCTCCAGCCAAGGTTTCCTTATCCTCCGACGCCGCTTCGGCTCCTCCTCCTTTGCAGGAATCTGAAATTGTGCTGGCTGGCAAAGGTTTTTCGTCGACGCTTGAGTCTGCGCTCAAGGAAGGCAACGCTTTCAATTTCGATGCAGTCGATGAAATGGAAAAACTGACCTATTCATTTGCAGAATGTTTGGCCTTCATTCAGGGGATCGATTTCTCACCGGGAGAATTGTGACGTGCATGTTGTTTCGCTCCGGTCTCGATCGCTTGTGGCGGTTTTGGTGGGCTTGGTGCTCGCCCTGGCGACATTGCTCTTCTCATCGTGTACCGTGTCGCCCGAGGCATTACAGCTTTTTTTGAACCAGGCCCTTTTGCAAGGGATGATCACTCCGGAGCAAGCCCGCCTCATTCGCGAAGCTGCCAGGTCGTTCCAGACTGAATCCAGGCCATTTACCTATGAAGAAGAATACGCCATCGGGCGAGTAGTGGCTGCCGCCGTGCTTTCCCAATATCCTGTGTACAATCAGCCTGAACTTACAGCGTACGTCAATAAAATCGGCCAGGGGCTTTCGTTTTTTTCCGCGCGGCCTTTGTTGCCGCAGGGCTACCATATTCTGATTCTCGACAGCGATGAAGCGCATGCGTTTGCGGCCCCTGGAGGTTTTGTGCTTGTCACGAGGGGGCTTCTGAGCCTTGCGACTTCCGAGGATATGCTCGCGGCTTTGCTGGCGCATGAAATTTCGCACACGGCACTTGGGCACGGGCTGGTTTCGCTCGCGAGCTATCGCATGGGAGACCTGGCCATGTACTATGCGGCTCTTTCGACACAGGCCGCAAACACTGAGAATAAGGAAACGGCGGCACTTTTTTCCGCGGCGGTACACGATTTTGTGTCGCTCATTTCGGTTCAGGGGTATTCGCAGGCGATGGAATTCGAGGCGGATGCCGAAGCAATGCACATACTGTACGAAGCAGGATACCGCACTTCAGCCCTGCAGGAACTTGTGAGCGCTTTGGCAGATACGCAAAACGAGCATATTCAGCAGTACTCGATGCAGCACCCCTTGTCGGCAGATCGGCTGGCACGGATTGCAGTGCTCGAGCAGCAATATGAGCAGGCTGCGGAATTGAAAGCACGGCGAGCCGCAGCACGAAAGACAGCTGGAATGTTCAGGCTCGAAAGCCAATTTACCGATATCGGCTACCCGGCTTCCGAAGGAAGTGTGCTCGAAGCGAGCATCAATGCGTTTGGTCCCAGGCCCCAGGTATTCGGAACAGTCGCTCCGCTTGAACTCATCCGGCGAGAACGGTTCGAGGCAATGACGAGGCTTTTCTGATGGCACACGATCGCAGCTCCATGCCGGAATTCCACTCAGCAATGAGCAGAAAGGCCCGATTTTTCTGGGCATTGGCTGTGGGGCTCGGGATCATGTTGGTGTTTCTGTGGCTCGGTGCGACAGAGCATCTCGGAATGGCCATCTATGACAGCCAGATGCGCGCACATGCAGCGCCGGCAAAGCGAAGTGCAATGTCTTCTGGCGGCGGGGCCCAATCGACTGAGCGCAGCAAAATCGCCCTGGTTATGATCGATCAATCCAGCCTTGATTGGGTGCAGAAAGAGCTT
>Ga0228535_1001547_pt1 | contig 33416 bp, 31 predicted proteins | sample SJ1metagenome_FD_168457 | JGI IMG/M metagenome (GOLD analysis project Ga0228535, IMG submission 168457) | Enriched culture of PCE-dechlorinating microbial communities from Ithaca, New York, USA - SJ1 | ecosystem: Engineered > Modeled > Simulated communities (microbial... > Unclassified | place...
TGCTCCGGGATATTTTGTCTTTTTTTCTGGAGAGCGCCCAAAAAGTCGTTTTGGTCATGTCGTGGACTATTCTTATCCACAACTTGTCCACTTCGGCTTTGATGAAGCAAGGCTCATGACTTGTTCATGAAGCCCTAATTGGCATCAACAAAATAAATATTAATGGTCACTTCAAACAAGCCGGGTGTTTATTCTTATCCCCAGCCTCTCCAGCGTTTCAGACGTGGGCAGGCCTGTTTTTTTGTCCCATCCACGGGCGTCGTAATATTCGTCCAGCATAATGTCCAGCTCGACCACAGACCCTGAGGTGGGGCTGTTCCCCGACATGGGCTCTTTGCGGAAGCGCTCCGGCAGGGTGTCGTCGGCCCGGGATATTCCAAACTCCCGGAGGTAGACCCGTTCCATGTTCACGATCCTTTCGGCGGCTGTTCTCAGCCCTTCGCCGTCGAAGTCGAGGCCCGAGGCATCCCGCAGCAGGTCCGCGGATGATTCAAAATCAAGGATCTCCATGTTGACGATGGTGTTTTTGCAGGCGTTGAGGCAATCGGTGAGGGCGCACCGCTCCTCGAAATCCTTCACCACACGGCCCTTTCCCCCGGTTTTCAGCCTGAACGCGGAATCGGGGTTTCCGTACCTGCGGAGGCCTTCTTTTGCGTTCCCCGAGAACTCGAACCACGGCTCGGACCTCAGGTGGTCTCCGCCGCGGCTTGCCACGGCAAGGCCAAGGGCATACGCTTTTATGCCCCTGGGGTCTGCCTGGAATATCTCAAGACCCTTGACGTGCATGGCAAGCTCCTGACCACGTCCGAGTTTTTGGGCCGCGCTGCGGACGCCGTCGGCGAGGAGGTCGCCGAAGCCTTCCCTCCTGGAAATTTTTCCGATGAGTTCCATTACGCTTTTCTCATTCCCCCAGGAGAGATCGAGCCCGTCAGCTTCCGATGACGAGAGCATTCCCCTCTGGAAAAGTTCCTGGGAGAAGGAGATGACCTCTGAGGTGGAGATGACGTCGAGCCCCATCCTGTTGCACAGGTCGCAGCAGCGGAGGGAAAAGGCCAGGCTTCCGCACCCTATGCGGGAGGAAAATCCTGCAAGGCCTTCGAATTCAGGGCCTTCCCCCGTTACGGTCCCGAAATCCCCGCTGATTTTGTAGACGCGGCTGCAGGGGATGGTGCAGGAAAAACATCCTCGTGATTTTATCTTTGCCTGCGTCTCCAGAGCCTCTCCGCTGACTGAATCGACATGCTCGAAGGCTCCCTGCTGGAAATGCCTGGTGGAGAGGCATCCCAGGCCGTTGAGTGCCGAAACCAGCTTGGTGGTGCCCAGGCGGCGGCGTACGGGAAATTCGTCATGGTCTTTTATGGCCTGTATGAAGGATTCGATCTTCGCCTCGAAGGCCTCCGGCCGGGCGACTTTCACCCCACCCCGTCCCCGGACGGCTATGGCCTTCAGGTTTTTGGAGGCAAGGACGCGTCCCATTCCTGTTCGTGCCGCAGCCCGCACTCCCGTGCAGAAGATGCCCGAAAAGAGGACGCCGTTTTCCGATGCGGGGCCAATAGCCGCAACCTGGACCCTGGTGTCTCCCAGCTCTTTTTTTATGGCCGCCTGGGTCTGGATGGTATCCAGGCCCCCAAGGTGGGCAGCGTCCCGAAGTTCGGCCCCGTCATCGGTGATGAGGAGATACGAAAGGGTCTCCGCGCGGCCGGTGAGTATGACCTGGTCGTACCCTGCGAACTTCAGCTCCGGCCCGAAATCGCCGCCTGTGTTTGAATCTCCGAGGATCCCGGTCTGGGGCGACCGTGCCGTAAAGTTTACTCTCGCGGCTCCCGGAAATGATGTGCCGTTGAGGGGGCCCACCCCGATATAGAACCTGCTTTCCGGGGACAGGGGATCGACATGCCTCCGGTCATCGGCGAAGAGACGGGCAACGTTCATTCCCCTTCCGCCGATGAACCGGAGAGCCGTGTCCTCTTCAAGGGGCTCTGTATGGAATGCCTTTTTTTCAAGATCCGCCGCAAGTATTTTTCCGCAGTAGGCGTACATGGTTTCGCCTCCTAAAGGTTTTCCATGGGGGCGGCAAATATCGCTCCCGTGGGGCATCTTTTGACGCATGCGGGGGAGCCGCCGCACAAATCGCATACGAGGGGCATGCCGGAAGGTTCCATCCGAATGACGCCGAAGGGGCATGCCTTCGCGCATGCTCCGCATGAGACGCACTTTTGGCGGTCGAGTATCAGGCCCCCGGTTTCCGGGCTGCGGGTGAGCGCCCCGGCCGGGCATGCCCGGACGCAGGGGGCTGTTCCGCACTGGTGGCATACTGTGAGGGTATCCGTGCAGGTCTCTTCGTAGGAGTCGATCCTGATCCGGGACAGGTCCGGCGAATACGTGCCTCCGTGGACGGCGCTGCATGCCAGTTCACACGCCCTGCACTTGGTGCATTTTGAAGGGTCCGTCACAAGGCGTACCCTCGGGCGGGATTCTTCGGCAGCTCCATGGGACTTGCAGTTATCAGCCTTTTCGCCGATCCGCTCCACCCTGTAGACGACCCCGCCCTTGGGGTCCGGGCAGACCAGCCTGGTCGTCCTCGGGATCCAGTCGTTGGGATCATTTGTGGCGCGCTGTTTTGCCGGAAGGAAAGGCATGAGGCTCTGCAGGGCCCATATGCAGATATGGCCGCCTTCAGGGAGCACAAGGGCGCTTCCCCGCACCTCGAAGGAGTCTCCCGGCTTCATGGGGAGATCACAAAAACCTGCGACGCTCTCCACTGTTACTCTGAGGTCATACATGATCCGCCGTCCCTCCTGTCAGCAATGCCAGGAGTTTGAGCTTCATTCCCCGTTTTCGGGATCGGGAGCATGCCGCAGCACGCTCCCGGGACAGGTATTTTTTCATGCCGATTTTACCGAAGGAGCAAGATCCGCTCTTACCGCGGCAACCTCGGTTCGGTCCCTGCCCCATCCCGTCAGGATGGAGAAGAGCATGACGGCAAGAAGGGCCCACCCGTGGAACATGTACGGAATGGTGGAAAGCAGGCTGAAATTGACCGCGGCTCCAGAGCTTCCGGCGAACATGTACGCGAGCAGCGGGCCGAATCCGTAGGGAATAAGGCACATTGCGGCGGCCGAAACTGCGTCAAGAATATTGGCGCTTCTCTCCGGGGAGACGCCGTTCTTCTGTACAAGCACCTTTTTGGCCAGTGGACCTGCCATGATGATGACGATTGTGCTTGCGACAGTGAGAAGGTTCATGACGATGAGAAGCGCTGTTATCATCAATTCGGCGCTCCTGGGAGTCTTGGTGAAGCGCTCGGTTCTCTCCGTGACCATTTCAAGGAAACCACCCCGCTCGAGAAGTCCGACGAGCCCCATGAGCAGGAACGCGAATACGGCGATATCCATCAGGCTGTTGATGCCGTCCGGAATAATGCCGCCCACGGTAAACTGGTCCATATTGATGACGAGAAGGGAAGCGGGGGAGAGAAGGCCTGAGACGATCCCCAGGAGGATGCCGAATGCTCCGCTGAAGATAAGGGCGACGATCAGGTGCACCTCTCTGAACATGAGGGTTATGAGAAGCGCGGGAACAAGAAGCATGATCAGACCGTCAGGGGAGAGTTCTCCACCGAATGGCGCGCTGCCCGGGAGGGTCTCTCCGCCTCCGCCGAACACCACGAACAGGACGCAGGAAACGGCAGCGGCTATGAAGGCATATTTAAGGCGCGTCTTGACGACCCTGGGCACGTCGGTTCCCTGGGTATAGGCCGAAGCTATGGTCGTATCCGATACAGGTGCGATGTTGTCGCCGAAATAGGCGGCGCACACGATAGCGGCCACCATTACAGGAGGATTGGCTCCGAGGGCCACCCCCACGGGGTAGAGGATGGGGCCGAGAGCGATGACCGTGCCGATGGCAGTTCCCGTAGCCGTTGAGAGAAGGCATCCGATCACAAACGTCACGAGGGGGAAATAGGCTCCTTTCAGCCCTGCGGACAGGCTCAGCCAGATCAGGCCCTGGATCAGGCCGGTGGCTTTCAGGAGCTGCGCGGTGATTCCGGCAAGAAACCATGCCATGAGCATTATTGCCACCATTTCAGAGGACATTCCGCTGATGATCGCCCGGGCGCAGTCCGCCGGTTTTTTTGCCAGCAGGAGTGCCGCCAGGATCGAAAACAGCGTGGGCACCCAAAAAGCCATGGGCAGAGCTTTGCCGCTCAGGGCAAGCCACATGATGCCGATAAACAGTACTGCGAACGGCAGCGTCAGTCCGAATAAACCACCCCTGAATTCGACTCTCTCATTGTTTTCACTTATCATGGTGTACACTTCCTTTCGTTTTTTTACCCGTGTTTCCGAAGAATCCCCATATTGCCGGATGTGAAACTGCTGCTTCTTCCCTGGACTGTCTGCTCTCTTACCCTGTTCATCCTCCTCCCTGCATGCAGAGACGCGGTTCGAAAAAAATCATCCGAAATCCGATAAAAAACGGGGAGAGGCCTTTTTGGCCCCTCCCCGTCTGCTTACAATTTATCGGGTAGTTTCAAAAAATAAAGGGGCACTGAAGAGAATCCATATTGGATTCGCCTCCAAGGCCCCTGCGGATTTATTTCGCTGGATCAGGCTCTTGGCGGCAGACGATGAAAGCCTGCCACCACCAGTTGCGTTGAGTTGGATTTTTATTCACCGGACGTGCCTCCGTTAAAAAGTTAAGGGGATTCTACCAGCCAGAGGACGGTCTGTCAAATTTTTTCTGTTTATGTTTTCCGGCAGTTTCATTCTTTCCGGGCAGCAAACGGCAGTGTTAAATGCTTCGGTCGGGGTGGCAGATGGGGTTCCTGTCACGGTATAATCTCCCGGGGGTGCTGCAATGAACAAAAAAGTCATTGTCAATTTGATCCTTTCGATTTTCCTGTACTGGTCGGCAGCGGTTCTGCTGTACCGGGATTCAGTTTTTCTTTCCTCCCTGAAGAATCCTGACGAGGGGTCTCTTTTCTCGGGATGGTCGCTGTATCTGCTCGCCCTTTCCCTCATTTTGCTGGGGACCATCTCCCTGCTCGTCGCACGGGGATGGACACGGGGGGATGTGCCGGAGTCCGGCTGGAAGCGTCCTTTTGTGAAAGGAAGTATTCTCCGCCGCTTCTGGTATCTTATGCTGCTCTTCGCCGTGTCCATGTCCGCCGCGTTTTTCCTGGCGGAGACAGCTCCTTCACCCCGGTCCGTTTCGGAAACCGCTCCGGCTGGATACCATGCTTCCGGTCCGTAGTTTCCCTCCGTCCGCATCACCGGACGCCGTCGCCCTGATCCTGGGCAGCATGCCGGGTGAAGCTTCCCTCAGGGCGCAGCAATACTATGCCCATTCCCGGAACGGTTTCTGGCCGATCCTGGAGCTGGTGCTCGGAATTCCCCGTACTCTTCCGTACGAAGGACGGCTTTTGGAGCTGAGAAAAAGAAGGATCGCACTCTGGGATGTACTCGCATCCTGCGTGCGGCCGGGGAGCCTGGATTCGGATATCCGTGAATCCAGCGTCGTGCCCAATGATTTCGTGTCCTTCTTTGCGGAGCATCCCCTTGTCCGGACCGTGTTCTTCAACGGGGCAAAGGCGGAGCAGGCGTGGAAAAAATACGTGGTGCCCATGGGTATCCCGGTGCTGCCGGATGGATCCCGGTGCATCCGCCTTCCTTCCACCAGCCCTGCCCATGCGGGAATGAGCCTGCACCGGAAGACCGAGGCGTGGAAGGTCGTACGCCGGGAGGCAGGGGATTGGGGTAAAGCGGATTGATTCGGAAGGGAAACCGGGCGGTCCTTTCAGCAGGTACGATGCGTGGAAGGGAGCATCCGCTTCCCGGGCATGGTTAGGTTGGGATGGATTCCGCAGTCTTCTTTTTTTCGAGCCTGTCCAGGGCACTGAGAGTTCGTTTTTCGGCGTTGAGCAGGTGTGCCGTTACAGCTTTCTCCATCCTTTCAGGATCGCGGGTCCTGAGGGCGTCCAGAATTGAACGGTGCTCTGCCGTGATTGTAATTACGGATTCTTCAAGGTCAGGATTTTCTTCCCCGTAGAACCGTGCGTAGTAGCGGATCCTGAGGGAGTAGACGCTGAGGTTCTTCAGCGACTCCTGTATTTCCCTGTTTTTTATGTGTTTTGTGATCGTCTCGTGCAGTTCGAGATCGGAGAACTTGTAGTATTCAAAATCTGTCGGTTTTTCCAGCACAGCATCAAGGATGTCCTCCAGTGAACGGATCTCCCCGTCCGTGATGCTCAGCGCAGCAGTGCGTGAACCGTACGTTTCGAGGAGGCGTCTCATCTCGAGTATGTCCTGTATTTTCTCCCTGGTCATCATGCTTACAGTGATGTTCTTATTCCGGTGTATGGTAACGAGGTCAAGTCCGGCAAGCCTTACAATGGCTTCCCGGACGGGTGTGTTGCTTATGCCGAATTCGCTCGTGAGCTTTTCGATGGAGACAATGCTCCCCGGGATCATTTCATTGTTGATGATCTTTTCCTTCAGATAGAAAAACACCTGGTCTGACAGGGACTGAAACATAGGTTTTGTGTTTTTCGCCAATGGTATGATACCGTCCTTTTCCGGAAGTATTTTTCGCAGCCGTTTTGGTTTGAGGAACGTATGAATTTTATTGTAGCGTAACCTTATACTGAATTACATCATATTTTGTTCAGGAGAAAGAGCCCGGCAGAGGCAGGGCTCTTTCTCCTGCTTTTTACCAGGTTCTTTCTATCCGGAGTTTTTTTCTTCCTTCACTCTGGCATCTTGCACATACTGCCGCGAAGGGCTCCAGGTTTTCCTCGATCCTCGCGAAGAGACTGCTCGGTTTCCATCCCGTGGGAAGGAGCAGCCTGCTGTCACGGCCGTAAAACACGCCGAAATCGTACACGATGTTGGGGTTCCCCTGCCACTGGTAGGGTGCATACGCATTCCAGACGATGTCACCGGGAAGAGGAATCGTGATCTGGTTTTCCGGGGGGAGGTGAAGTCCCTCATCCTTGGGAAAAGCGGTACCCGGAAATGGAAAGGATATTTCCCGCCCGGTCCACATGGCATGAATGCACATGTTTTCGACGGGTTTTCCCAGTGCGTTCCAGATGCAGGCGCAGGTTGACGGAGCTTTTTCCTCAAGAAGAACGGCTGCCGCCTCAACTTTCTCGTCCGGAAATGAAATTTTTATTTTCTTCACGTTTTTGCCTCCCTGAAAAATCTCGATTTTTTGTTTTAAAACAGCAGGGCCGGCGGCATAACGATCTGGGCAAAGTATGTGAAGAGCGCCCAGATGAAAAACGTGATGCCGACGGCAGGAAGAATCACTTTCTTCAGAAGTCCGCCTTCCTTTCTGAAGTGGGAAAATATTGCCGTAAGGTAAAGAAATGTTCCCGCGGCCAGCCCCAGTTTTAGAACCGCCAGCACGAAAAGTACCGCCGATCCCATAAAGAGAAAGATCCGGAGCGGGGTCAGGTCACCATACTTTTCCCTGTTATTCTCTCCCCTGCTGAAGAAAATCGCGGCACCCGACAGAAATGTCGTGACCAGTGACAACTGCGGGAAAAGCTTTGCCCCTATTCCTGCCCCGGAGCTCCATTTCCCTGTCAGGGTAAAGGAGTAGAAGAAAACGGCTGCCGCCATGAGCAGCATTCCGGAAAATTTATTCGGGTTCAACCTGCCTGTTTTTCCCCGTGTTTCAGGGATTTTCTCCATATCCATAGGCTCAGTCCTCCTCCACCAGTTTTTTCTTCACAGAGAAATGGATGAGCAGGAGCGAGAGGATGCACAGGGCGTAGAAACTGAGTGCGATCGGGCTTTTCAGCAGGAATGTCCATTCTCCCCGTCCCATCAGGAGGGCCTGCCTGAGAGCCTTTTCAGCACCGGGGCCCACTATGAACCCCAGGACAAGGGGCCCCAGGGGAAACTCGTTTTTTCTCAGGTATATTCCAAGAACGCCGGCAGCAAGAAGAACCCAGACATCGAAGAGAGAATTTCGGGAAGCGAAGGTTCCGAGAAGCGCCAGGGCGAAAACTGTGGGCACGAGATAACAGGCTTTTATCCGGGCAAGTTTCGCGTAAAGAGGGATGAGCCCGTAGGAAAGAAAGAGATTGATGAACGTGGCGTAGATGATGATTACGAAAAGAGTGTAGATGATCACCTTGTTTTCTTCTATCATCATCGGTCCCGGATTGATGCCCTGCATGATAAGCGCTGCTCCGAAAAGTGCGGCCGTCGCGCTTCCGGGAATTCCGAAGGCGAAAAGGGGAATGAGGGAGGCCCCCGCGGTCGCGCTGTTTCCCGCTTCCGGGGCGGCGACCCCTTCGAGGGTTCCTTTGCCGAACTCTTCAGGTCTTCTCGACATTTTTCTTGCCAGCCCGTAGCTCATATATGCGGCCAGGGAGGAACCTGCTCCCGGAAGAGCCCCGATGAAGGTTCCCATTCCTGATCCGATCAGGGTGGCCTTGAACGTGGACCAGTATATTTTCAGGCTCATCCTGTCCTTTGTCGGATCGTAGTCAGTTAATTCCGCAGCTTTTGCGGCATCTTCAGCGACTCTTTTTTCCGACCGGGCGGAGCATTCTTTTCCGAACTGAATCATGAGCTCAGAGACTGCAAACACGCCCACAAGAAGGGGTATCAGGGGAATCCCTCCCCTGAGGCTTGAGATGCCGAAGGTAAGGCGAATGGAACCCATCATTGGATCCATGCCGATCGTTCCTATAAAAAGTCCTATTGCCGCCGCGGCGATGCCTTTTTTCATCTCCCCCACCACGAGAAGGGAAATCATCATGAGAGCGAAAACGTAGAGAGCGAAAAACTCCACAGGACCGAAGTGAAGTGCCGCCTTCGCCATGGGAACGGCGACGAAGACGAGCAAAAGGGTACTTATGAGGTCTCCGGTTACTGAAGAATACAGGGCTGTGAGCATTGCCTGCTTGGGGTGTCCCCCCAGTTTAGCCGGATAACCGTCTTCCACCGTGGCCGCAGCGGCTGGGGTTCCGGGCACTCCGAAAGAAATGGCTGAGATCGAGCCGCCGAACATGCTCCCCTTGTAGATCCCCATGAGCATCCCGAGTGCGGCGGCCGGAGACACTTTATAGGTCAGGGGAAGCAGAAGGGCGATGGCCATATCGCCGCTGAGCCCCGGAATCGCCCCCACAGTGATTCCGAGAAATATGCCGACAGTAGTATATAAAATGACCGGCAGGGCAAATGCGCCTTCCAGTATCTGCATGATAAGTCCGTCCAAAACTGTTTCGTCCTCCTCGTATCTGAAAAAAGAGCGGGAATCCCCTTTCCGGGGGTGTTTCCCGCTCTCCCGGTCACAGGTTCGGCACTATTTCGTGACGTCGGACAGAATAGTCTTCAGACTGGAAATGGTTCCTTCGTACAGGCCCGCTGTTTTATCCCTGCCGTACGGGGTGAGGAGCACATTCGATTTAGCGGCCATTTCCTTCGCTCCATCCGAGTTCAGCGCTTCGATGAATTTCTCCTCAAGAACCCTGAGGGTCTCCTCGGGCACTCCTTTCGGTGCAAATACGGTGTACCATGCGGGAAGAACAACGTCATACCCCAGTTCCTTCATCGTAGGGGTTTCGGGAAGGGTCGCGACTCTCTCCAGGGAGCATACGGCAAGGGGCCGTACTGTACCTGCCTTGACAGTGGAGGCGATGGTGCTCGGCACGGATGCCCCTACGTCAACTTTTTTCCCGAGGACAAAAGCCAGGGCCTCGGAGCCTCCTGTCGTAGGCACGTGAGTGTTCTTGAGTCCTGCTGTCTTTTCGAAAAGAATGAGGGGAAGATGGGGAACGCTCAGGTGCCTGCCATGTGCCACAGTCAGGGATTCAGGCTTGTCTTTGGCGGTTTTGACCCAATCCGCGACATCTTTCAGAGGCGATTCCGACAGGACAAAAAATGTGGGAACAACTTCCGTGATCTGGACGAGAGGGACCCAGTCCGTGAGATCATAATTCACTTCTTCCGTCAATGCTGTGGTGACAAGGGGGCCGTAGTCTGTGACGAGAAGCGTGTAGCCGTCTCTGGGCTGCTGCAGGACGAAATTGATTCCTTCCTGGCCGCCGGCGGCCGGCATGCAGACGACGTCGATCCTCTGTCCCAGGATATCCTGTGCGTGAGTTGCAAGGATTCTCGTTGAAATATCGACTCCCCCTCCTGCTCCGTAGGGGACGACCATTCGAATCTGCTTCGCCTTCGGAAACTCCGCTCCCTCAGCTATCGTGCCGAAGGAGAATGCCATCAGCAATACCGCCGCGACCAGAAGCGCTTTCTTTTGTGTCATCATGCAATTTCCCTCCCTTGGTTTTTTGTTCTTCCCCGATTTCTGCGGGCGTTCCCGCAGTGAAAAAACTCTAATCGTTCAGGCCCACGATCTTTCCCGGATTGATGCTGCTGACCTTTAGGATCTCTTCATCGGTAAGCCCCATGTCCATGAGACATGCGATGAATTCCCTGAATCCCTCCACTGGAGTCGGAAGCGTGTAGACCCCAAAATCGGTGCCGATGAAAAAGTGGTCTGCACCGAATTTTCTGATCTGCCCGGCGACCTTGGCGACGCCTCCGTGTGTGGTTGCCTGAAGCCCCTCGTCCATGGCACGGTATTCGGGCTCAACATAGTAGTGTGTTTTGGGAATAGGAGTGGTGTGCGTGTGAGCTGCAAGGAGGCGTTCGATCCAGGCTCCCATGTCGATAGCTTTCTGAATTTCCGCATCAGTCATATTTTCCACGACTGCGTTCGAAACTACAAGATGCTTTATTCCATATTGCTTCCCGAGTTCGAGAAGGCGGAATGCTTCCTGGTTCGAAACATGCCCGGTTTCAAGGTAAACCTGCGGATTTGCTGCGATGACCTCGAGGATTTCCTTCAGTTCCGGCGTGGGTTCCCCTTCGGGGATCCGAATGCATCTGCTCAATTCCTCAGTGACGAATTTCGGGTATTTCTCCCGAAGGAGGATCCACTTTCCGTCTTCGTCGTATCGTCCTTCCTTGTACGCCTGGAAGTAGGTTGAGTGAGCACCGAACGTGACGAACCGTGCCCCTGAACCGTAGTAAATGGCAGTCTTGACAGCACGGGGATTCATTCCGCCGAATACAGTGTTGAGGATTATCCCTCCGTACACTTCGATACCCTCGACAACCTGCTGAATCATCCAGGCTGTTCCGACCGACATGTTGAAAACGTCCATGATCGCGAAAGCCCGCATTCCCGCGTCTCTTGCCTCGATTGCCGTTTTGATGGGGTCAGTGCTTCTCGGGCTGCTGAAAAGATGGGGCCCGGGGTGGACGTGAAGATCGATAGCGCCTTCCAGAAACTTTTCGCTTTTGCTTCTTGAGCGGTTAAACTGCCATGAATCCTTGAACAATGCCTCGCCTCCCTGAGAGCTATGAGAATAAATGCACAAAATGCTTTTACCACAGCTTTTCTTGATTTATCAAAATATATATCATGTCTTATGTGTCACGTCAAATGCTAGGCTCAATGCTATAATGAAATCCGTTCATTGTTGCTGGAATGTAACCAGTGCTCTGGTATGATTGGATTGCGGACGGAAAATTAAAAAACGGGGTGATTTTGTTGTTTGACCTGGTGATCGGGAACGGTGCCGTAGTGAATTCACAGGGGACATTCGAGGGAAAAGTTGCTGTCAGGAACGGGAAAATCGCCGCACTGCTCGCACATGACGTGCCTGTTGAAGCGAAAGAAGTCATCGATGCCCGGGGCCTGATGGTTCTTCCAGGCCTTATGGATGCACATGTGCACTGCGGGCATGGAACACCCGAACGGGAGAATTTCGCCTGCGTGAGCAGGGCGGCTGCGGCGGGAGGAATCACCACGATCGTCGATATGCCTCTTTCTGATCCGTCCACAGTTACCGTTGAGGCCCTTGAGGGCAAAAAAACCTCCGCGGAAGGACAGGTGGTGGTGGATTATTCCCTCTACAGCGGCATCATCCCCGGTCACCTGGACGACATCGAATCCACGTTCCATGCCGGCGCCCAGACGTACAAAATTTTCACCTGCCGGTGCTCGAACTACCCCATGACCTACGACGGCGCCCTCCTGAAAGGTATGAGGAAGGTGGGGCAGCTCGGGGGGATGGTCTGCGCCCACGCTGAAAACGATACGCTTATCCAGGAGCTCGTGGAAGATCTTCAGGCGGCGGAAAAAAACGACGCCAGAGCGTACCTCGACTCCCATCCGGAATATACCGAACTGGAGGCGGTGAACAGGTTTATTTTCCTGGCCGGGCTTGTCCCCGAATGCAGGGCCCACATCTGCCACCTCAGCATAGCCGACGGGGTAAAGGCCGTCCGGGAGGCCAGGGGCAGGGGAATGAACAACCTCTCCATAGAGACGTGCCCCCAGTATCTTGCCCTTGACGAGGAGGACCTGGTCGAAGGGGGAGCCTTCTCGAAGTGTGATCCCCCTGTCCGAAAAAGGGAGACAGTGGAGGAGCTCTGGAAATATGTACTGGACGGCACCGTTGACATGATCGCCTCTGACCACTCGCCTCACGCATTTGAAAAGAAAACTCCCGAAGGAGGAAACTTCTGGACGGTGTCGGAGGGATGCACGGGCGTCCAGACGCTGCTTCCCGTGGTTCTGACGGAGGGCAGAAAACGTGGTCTTTCCTGGAAGAGGCTGGTGGAGCTGTGCTGCAGCCGTCCCGCAGCGCTCTTTGGTCTTTCTGACAGGAAGGGGGACATCGCGCCGGGAATGGACGCTGATTTTGCCCTTGTTGACCCCGACGCGGAATGGGTGCTCAGAAACGAAGATCTTTTCTACCGCAACCAGTGGAGCCCGTATACAGGAAAGACGTTCAGGGGGAAAGTGGTGAAAACAATCGTGAGGGGCAGTACGATCTTCGACAACGGGAAAATATGCGCCGGCGATGGGTACGGCACATTTTACCCAATGAAGATAAAGAGACAGGGGCTTCGGCCATGAAGATACTGATCATCAACCCCAATTCGAACGATGAGTTTACCTCCCTTATCGGGGAATGTGCGCAAAACGTGGTCTCACCGGGCACGGAGCTCACCTGCGTGAGCACGCCGGGGGCCCCCCTGATGATCGATAACCATATTGACGAGATCGCGTGCGGCCCGGGCATGATACAGATCATGAAGGACAACGGGGAGGCCTTTGACGCGTTCATTGTCGCCTGCACCTGCGATGTGAACATCGACATCCTGCGGGAGATGACGGAAAAGCCGGTGGTCGGCATCGGGGAATCTTCCATGATGGCCGCCATGATGCTCGGCGGCAAATTCTCGGTTATACAGATGGGGCCCCGGGGCGTTTCCATGAAGGAGCGGTTTGTCAGAAAACTCGGTTTCGAGTCACGGTGCGCCTCCGTCCGCTCCATCGATCCCGACGGGCCGGGGGATATGAGCGACAGGGTCATCGCGGCCGCCCGGAAAGCAGTGGAGGAGGACGGCGCCGAAGTCCTTACCCTTGGCTGCGCAGGCCTCGCGGGGCTGGACCGGAAGACATCACGGGCCGTGGGTGTTCCCGTGATCGACGGCGTGCTGTACGGGGTCAGGTTTGCGGAAGCGCTGGCAGCCTGCGGAGGAAAGACCAGCAAGAAAGGGCTGTACGGCCCGGACGTATAGACAGCGGAATTTTTAGGAGGCGGAAGTGATGCTCGATCTTGTGATAAAGAATGCCCTTGTGATCGACGGTACGGGGGAACGGAAGCCCTTTCCCGCAGATGTGGGGATTAGCGGCGGAAAGATCGCCCTGGTTGGGAAAATCGACCAGGAGGCCGCAAAAACCATAGACGCGTCAGGGCTTGCCGTTGCTCCCGGCTTCATAGATATGCACAGCCATACGGACCTTGAATATTTCAGGGAGAAGCCTTCCGACGCGAAAATCCGCCAGGGGGTCACCACGGAAGTGCTCGGCCAGGACGGTCTCGGAGCGGCGCCTGTCGGCAGCGGAAGCCTGCAGATCGTGAAGGACCTGCTGGCCGGTCTTGACGGCATCATTCCCGACGAGAAATGGTCGTGGAGGAGTTTTCCGGAGTACCTGGAAGCCCTGGAGAAGAGGGGGCTGAACAACAATGCGGCGGTTCTGCTGTGCCACGGGCCTGTCCGGATCGAAGCCCTCGGCATGGAGGAGCGGGCCGCGACTCCGGCGGAGCTTCAGAACATGAGGTCCCTCGTCCGGGAGTCCATGGAGGAGGGGGCTTTCGGTCTTTCCACCGGATTGATCTATCCGCCCTGTCCCTATGGGGATACCGATGAACTCATTGAGCTGAATAAAGAAGTGGGAGCAATGGACGGCATTTTCGTCGTCCACCAGAGGGACGAGGGGTATTACCTTTCCCGTTCATTCGACGAGGTCTCAAGGATTTCCCTGGAGTCCGGCGCCCATCTCGAGATATCCCACCTCCAGGCGTATGGAAAGGTGAACTGGCCGATCATGGACGAGGTCCTGGAGAAGGCGGACAGGATGGTGGAAAAGGGCGGCAGCATTTCGTGGGACAGGTATCCCTACCTCGCCGGATGCACTGTCCTCACCGCGGTCCTGCCCAACTGGACATTCAACGAGGGGACGGAGGCGCTGATCCGGAACCTCCGGGAACCGGCCTTCCGGGCAAAGATCCACGCCGACTTCAAAAAAGGCCTTGACGTATGGCACAACCGCCAGATATCCGTGGGCTGGGAGAATATCATCGTGACGGCCGTCCAGCTGGAGCGGAACAAGTGGATGGAGGGACTCAGCTGCCGGGCCATAGCGGAGCGGCTGGGAAAGGACCCCATCGACATGGTCATGGATCTTCTTGCGGAGGAAAAACTCGCCGTCACCATGATCAGCTTTTACGGGTCCGACACCGTGCTTGAGAAAGTGCTCGGGCACCCCCGGGGGACCGTTGGGAGCGACGGCATATTCGGCGGGAAGCCCCACCCGAGACTGTACGGAGCGTATCCGTGCTTTTTCAGGCGTTTCGTGCGGGAAAAGCCGCTTTTCACAATTGAAGAGGCTGTCCGGAAAGTCACGTCCTTCCCCGCCTCGATCCTGGGCATCCGTGACCGGGGCACGGTCCGGGAGGGATACTGGGCCGACCTCGTGATATTCGATCCCGAAAAGATCGCGGATAAATCTACGTATGAAGTCCCCGAAGCCTACCCGGAAGGCATTCCGTATGTGCTCGTGAACGGGAAAGTTGTGGTGGAAAACGGAAAAACGGTGCCGGAGCTTCCCGGCAGGGTGCTGCGGCACGGGAAATGACGTGTCCGCAGCCGGACATTGAAAGCAGCCTGGTTCATTTCTCATTCTGAAAACCGGAGGTACAGACATGCTCCCTTGCAGACTGGATTCACAGATCACTTTTCTCTATTTTAAGGACCTGGCGGAGGCAGCCTTTTTCTTCGAGGATATTCTGCAGCTCGAACTGGTTGACGACCAGGGGGCTGCGAAGATCTACCGGCTCTCGGGGAACGCCTTCATCGGGATAGTGGACGAAAAGGAAGGACACTGCAGGGCCCGGGAGAAGAACGCCGTCCTGATAACCATAATTGCCGAAAAAGTGCAGGAATGGTACGACTACCTGGTATCACGGGGTGTCCGGATGGAAACGCCGGTGCAAAGACCCGAAAATTTTCCCGTGGAGTGCTTTTTCTTCAAAGGGCCGGGCGGGTACGAGTTCGAGATCCAGCGGTTTCTCAGGGAGGAAACTGCACGGCAGTTCTCCTGAAAAAAGCCTGTTTCAACGGTCCTTTCCTTCCTGCGGTATAATGCGTAATGGAGCCATGGCACTGCGGGGGGATGAAAGAATGCCGGTATGATCCGGCGCGGGTTTTTCAAGGAGGGATCGTTTTATGGACATCGGCACGCTTTGCTGGTTTTTCTTCTGGTGTACCCTGATCAACTACCTGTTCCTCGGGGGGATGACCCTGGCGTTCATTATTTTCGGCGATAAAATTTTCGCCCTTCACCGCAGATGGTTTGACCTCGACAAGGGAACGTTCGAAGTGGCCATGTATTTCTTCCTGGGAATCTACAAGATACTGGTCCTGGTATTCTGCTTCGTTCCCTGGATCGCGCTTCTTATTGCCGGTTAGCGGAACTGCGCTGCGCCTCCGCCTTTTCTTCCTCGAGGCGGAGGCGTTTTTTTAGTGCCCTGTTTGCCGTTCTGGATGCCGTGATGGCCGCCGCGGCGGTGGCGGCAAGTCCGAGGATCGAAAAGACCCACTGCAGCGCCGACCCCTCTCCCGTTTCGGGATGAAGGGCTGCGATATCCGCCGCAAGGGATCCCGTGTAGACATACATGAGCGTCCACGGAATGCTTCCTGCCCAGGATGACGTGACATAGGCCGGAAAAGGTATTGCCGTGAGACCGAACGCATAGTTCAGTATGTTGAAGGGGAAAGCGGGGGAGAGCCTGCCGAGGAATACGATTTTCCACCCGTCCTCGGATACTGCCTCGTCCAGGGCGATGAATGCGGAATTCTTCCCCCAGATCTCGAGTATTCGCCTGCGGACCCTGTACCGCGCGAAGAGGAAGGCCGCCGATGCCCCCGAGATCACTGACACCGTGGCGACGAGGAAGCCCTCCCCGAGCCCGAAAAGAAATCCTGCGCCGATGGTGAGGTAGAATGTTGGAAGCAGGAAGATGCAGGCACCGACAAAAATCGCCAGGAAGACGAGGGGCCCGAAGGGACCCGAGTGCTTCACGGCGTAGAGGAATTTCGAAAACAGATTCCGAAGCCCCTCCCCGTTCGAAGAAAGCGCATACGCCGCAACGCCTGCCGCAAGGAGGACGACCGCTGCAGCATACACATATTTTCTCTTCGGCGATGCGGACAGTCCCATCATGCACCACCCTTCCCCGAGGTGGGCTTCCCCGCGTTCCCGGTATCCGCCGTTCAGCGGAAGACCGGAAAACGCGGGTCGGAACACAAGGCTTCTAGTATGTTTCGATGAACACCTCGAAGTGGGCTCTCGGATGAGCGCAGGCGGGGCATACCTCGGGCGCTTCCTTGCCCGTGTGCACGTACCCGCAATTGTTGCACTTCCATTCCACTTCGGTGTCCTTTTTGAACACGGTTCCCGCGAGCAGATTGGCATGGAGCTTGCGGTACCTGACCTCGTGCCGCTCCTCCACCTCCGCCACCTCGCGGAACACCCTGGCGACTTCCTTGAACCCCTCTGCCTCCGCGACTTTCGCGAATTCGGGATACAGCTTTCCCCATTCCTCGTGCTCGCCCTCTGCGGCCGCGAGAAGGTTTGCCGCGGTATCCCCGAGAGCCACGGGGTAGTCGGCGTTTATTGTGACCATGCTTCCGTTGACGTCCTTCACAAGGAACTTGAAGAAGAGCTTGGCATGCTCTTTCTCGTTTTCAGCCGTCTCTGCAAAGATATTGGATATCTGGACATATCCCTCTTTCTTTGCAGCTGAAGAGTAGTAGGTGTACCTGTTCCGTGCCTGTGATTCTCCCGCGAAAGCCTTCATGAGGTTTTCTTCGGATTTTGTTCCCCTGAGCGATTTCACTGGGCATACCTCCCGAATAAATGAAAAATAACTGACGGAAAACATTATACCATTCTGATTCCCGTTATATTCCTGAATTTCAGAGAAAAAGAACGAATATTAATTGGGGTTATTCTCTTTTGGATACCGAATTAGTGAAAAAAAATAACTTTATACTATTGTGAGGCGGCATTGAATTGAAGGAGGCGTCATGGAAAGTGAATACAAAGAAAAAGGAAATCACCCTCTGCATGGGGAGCTCCTGTTTTGCCCGCGGAAACACCAGGACCCGACGCTCCCCGGAGAGCTGGGGATGCGCCGGAATATCATCCGGGCTATCGTCCGGATCCTGGAGGAGAAATATTTGAAGGAAGTCAGCCTGTCGTTTCTCCAGGCATGGAAGACAGCCCCGGTTGAATTCCTGTTTCGTCAGATGCTACAATTTTTTTAAAATATGAAAGAGTGAGTTGACCATTTTGTTCAGAAAATCAGCGGTGAAAGGACGGTAGAGGAATGGCGAAGATAACAGCTCTCTGCGTGAGCGAGAAGCGGCAGGAGCCGAAAAGGGAGGTCCCGGAAGCGGTCTTTGTCCCCGGGGGAATGGAAGGGGACTCTCACAGGGGAGTGACGGAGCGCGAGGTGAGCCTCCTCAGGGCGGAGGATATCCGGAAGGCCGAACGGGAGGCCGGATTTCCGTTCCCTCCGGGAGCCCTTGCGGAAAACATCATTGCCGAGGGGCTGCCGGAGGAGCTTGAAATCGGAACGGTCCTCGTTCTCGGAGAAAATGTGAGGCTCGAGGTGATCGAGAAAGGCAAAAAGCCCGGGGAGCCGCATTCCTACGACTACCGGGGCTGGTGTCTCCTTCCGACGGCGGGGTATTTCCTGAAGGTTCTGCAGGGCGGGACGATCCGCACGGGAGATCCCGTGTCTGCTGAAAATCCGTCCCTGAGCTGAATAAAAAAACGGAGGGGCCTGCTGTGCCCCTCCGTTCCTTACCATCGGATGATGGTCGCTCCCCATGAATAGCCTACTCCGAAACCTGCCACCATGACATAGCTTCCCGGGTGGATAAGACCCGCATCGGATGCGTCCTTCAGGGCAATGGGAATCGTAGCGCTCACAGTGTTCCCCTTGTTCTCCATGTTCATGAAGAATTTTTCCTCGGGGATGCCGATCACCTCCCTGAGGTGATTGAGCAGGAGTTTCGTCGCCTGGTGGAAGACGAAAAGGTCCACGTCACCCAGGCTGATGGAATGGGTCTCGAGGGCCTGGTACACAGCGTCCGGAACTGTGGTGAGGGTGAAGTTGAGCACTTCGGGTCCGTTCATGTAGAGATTCTCCGGGGTCCTGGTGTTTCCCCACTTGTTTGTCCTTTCGACGGCAGTTTCGGCTGACCTCGGGGCTGCCCAGGCGCCGGCGGGAATGATGAGCTTGTCCCTGCCGCTTCCATCGGTCCCCAGGATGAAATCTCCGATCCTGCCCGTCTCCGAACGCTCCACGAGGGTGGCGGCTGCCGCGTCACCGAATATGGTCCTCGTGCTCTTGTCCATGGGGTGGATGGTCCTGGTGAGGGTATCTGCGGTAATAAGCAGGATCTTCGAAGCGATCCCCGCGGCGATGAGCCCCTTGGCGAGGGCGAGCCCGTAGACGAAACCCGAGCATCCGAGGTTGAAATCAAGGGCCCCGATGCTCTTTTTCAGCCCCACCATGTCCTGCACGATGCACGCCGTGGCGGGAAGATAGTGATCGGGACTCTCGGTGCACAGGAGAAGGAAATCGATGGTCTCCCTGTCCACGCCGTGTTCTCCAAAGAGCTTTTCCGCAGCCCTTGCCGCAAGGTCCGAGACCAGTTCACCGTCTACCACGTGCCGCTCCCTGATGCCCGTCTTCTGGTAGATCTTGTCCTCGGTCCATGTTCCGAATTCCTGCGCGAGCGACTTGTTGTCCACCACCTTTTCAGGAAGGTAGTATGAAATCGCCGTTATGGCTGCTCCAAATCCTTTCATCTCTCTGCATTCCTCCACAATAGGTTTTCAAGTTACGGGAGCATTATCCCATTGTCACTGAATGGTGACAAGCCCTTCTCGTGTGTGCTCATCCCGTATCACTTGCAAAGAGCCGTTTCGTGGAATAAAGTAGTTCCGTATATTGCGAAGGGAGTGGTATGCGTGAACCGCACGATATGTTCTTTCCCCTTCCGCCTGAGGGAGATATGATGAACGGCCGGAAGCTGCGGATCCTGCACTGCGCCGACCTGCATCTTGACAGTCCCTTTTACGGGATCTCCGACATCTCCACTTCCCTGGGATCATTTCTGCGCAGGGCCTCTTTCCGGGCGTTTGAAAACGCCGTGTCCCATGCCATTGACTCGAAAACCGATTTTTTTCTCGTCTCGGGAGACATCTACGACAGCGAGGACAGAAGCGTCCGCGCCCAGGTGTTTTTCCTCGAACAGCTGCGGAGGCTTTCCGATGCGGAAATTCCTTCGTTTATAGCTGCAGGAAACCATGATCCTCTTTCCGGGTGGGAGGCGGACAGGGATTTGCCTCCCCTTGCGAGAAGGTTCGGTCCCGACGTGGAATCGTTCCCCCTGGTCACCGCTGACGGGGAAAGGGTCGGGACAATACACGGCTACAGCTTTCCCGTCCGGAACGTGGAGGACAATATTGCTCTCCGTTTCGCGCGGAGGCGCGGCGAAGGGATGAATATCGCCATGCTCCACTGCAATGCGGGAGGCCGGAAAGGCCACGAAAATTTTGCCCCCTGCTCCCTTGACGATCTGAAGTCGGCAGGCATGGACTATTGGGCCCTCGGACACGTCCACACGGCGGAAATTCTCTGCCGGTCGCCTCTCATCGCCTATCCCGGAATCATCCAGGGCAGACATGTCAGGGAATCGGGGGAAAAGGGCGTGTACGAGGTCGTTCTCACGATGTCCTCCGGGAGCCTTCCCGCATCTGCAGCAGCGGAGTTCGTTCCCTGCGATGCCGTCCGCTGGAGGAGCGAATATCTTTCCATCTCGGGAATGGACCGGGACGAGGATTTTTTTCAGGCCCTTGCCGGCCTGAAGGAGGAAGCGCGGAAGGATGCCGGAGGAAGACCGGTCATTCTCAGGATATCCCTCTCAGGTCGCGGCAGGATCCATGAACTGCTCCGACGCCCGGGGTTTCTCCGGGGATCCGGCGGACTTATGGATACACTGAACACGCAGGAGGGGGAGCGCCCGGATTTCGTCCACACGGTCGGCATTTCCGATACTACCGCACCCGCGCTTGACCTGGAGTTCCTGTCGGCGGGGGAGCATTTCGTCGCGGATTTCCTCAAGGAGGTCCGGTCTTTCACGAAGAAGGGGGACCTCAGGGAAGGAATGATGGATATTCTCCGGGAGAGAGGACTGCTGGAGAAAATACGCCAGTCGGGAGATGTCCTCGACAGGATCGGGTCTTTTTCTGAAGACGAAGTCGGGGAGATGATCGACAGGTGTGTGTTCTCGACCCTCTCCGGCCTGCTTGAAGGGGAGTCCGGGCAATGAGGATAACCGGATTCTTTGTGAACAATTTCGGGATTTTTTCCGGCGGGGGAGCAGATCTTTCCAAGGGACTCACCGTCATCCACGGGGAGAATGAAAGCGGAAAGACGACCTTGATGAATTTTTTCCGCAGGATCCTGTTTCCACGGGAGAAGGGTGCCCGTCTCAGGGGAAACAGCTACGATCCTGTACAGGGAGGAACCCACGGCGGTACCGCAAGGATCCGCATGGAGGACGGCCGTCAGTATGTGCTGACGCTGGACGGTACGAGAAATACCATTGCCCCCGTTGAGGGAGGAGTTTCAGACGATCTCCCCCCGGACTTTTTCTCCATCAGCCGAGAGGTGTACGAGAGCGTATTCGCCATGGGGCTTGCTGAGATGCAGTCCCTCCAGCCGATCAATTCCTCCGGCGTGACGTCGCGTTTCTTCTCCGCGGGGGCCGGCCTGGGGTCTGCGTCCCTCCCGAAGCTGCTTTCATCGCTGGAGGCCGGTGCGAACGAACTTTACCGCCCTGGAGGAAACGCCAGAAGCGCATCGGCGGTGAACCGGCTGCTCACAGCCCTGGAGGAGACCGATTCCGGCATTCGGAGCCTCAGGGAACTGGACGGCGAATGGAGGCAGAAAAAAAAGGATCTTCTCGCCCTGGAGCGTTCCATGGAGGAGAAGAAAAAAGAGCTTGCGGCGGTCAATGCACGGCTGTCGGAGCTTGTACTGCTGGAAAAGGGACGTGCGGCCTGGAAGGCGGTCCGGGAGGCCGAAGACCGCCTGGGTGAGCTGGAATGCCTGCATACGTTTCCCGGGAACGGCATTGCCCGCCTGGAGCGGCTCACAGAGGAAAAAGAGCGCCTGCAGCGGGCCATTGCCGGGACTCGTGATGATATCCGGCGAAAAGAAGAGGAGAAATCAGGGCTCGGCTCGGATCCCCTGCTGAGATGCCTGGAATGTCAGGAAGAAATAAAGGCCCTCGACCACGAAAGCGAGCGGTTCCGTTCCGCCCTTTCGCGGCGGGCTCTCCTGGAGAAGGAGACCGGTGCGGCAGAAAGGGTGTTCCTCCAAAACCTTGAAAACCTCTGTCCATGGTGGACCGGGGATGACCTTGACTCTGCGGATGTTTCCGCTGAAGCCATCGCTTTCGCCAGGGAAACGGCGGCGAAAAAGGCGCAGCTTGAGAAGCTGAAGGGAGAGGAGGAGAAGTCTCTTGCCCAGTGGAACCGGCTCCTGGAGGACAGGAGAAGTGAAGCTGCCTCTCTCGACAGGGAATTGTCGAGGGTGGAGGTGAGGGCATGGAGGGCTCTCGATCGCTGGAAGCTCATAACCCATGTGAGGGACGTATTCGGTGAGCTCCGGGACGAGGAGTCGGAACTGGAGAAGCTTGAAGATGCGGGGAAAAACCTTGCCAGGGAGAGGGCCGCGGCGGCGGAACAGGAGCCGGACGCTCCGGGACGCCTGGTGGCCGGGATATCGGCCGCCCTGCTGGCAGTATCGGGGGGAGCGCTCTACCAGTGGCATCTGACTTCCGACAGGGTCTGGAGCATCGGGGGGGCAGCGCTCCTGTGTGCGTCGGCGCTCGCCTTTGTTGCCCACAGGGACCAGGAGAGGCGCCATAAACAAAACTGGTCGTGGTGGAAGCGGCGCATGGAGGAAATGGACGTGCGCATGGAGGAAACCATGGTGCTCGTCGATGACCAGAATGAAAGGATCCTCAAGCTTCAGGCACGGATGGAAGGTCTCGCCGCGAAGCTCGGAATAAAGGTTCCCGATTCCGACAGTGAAGTGGATTCCCTTCTTGAAGAGGGAGAAAAGAACAACGCGGCAAACGAACGGTTCGCCGTGCTCACCGAGAGGAGCAGGCAGATTGGTGCCGTCGTGAGCCGTATGGACACCGAGGCGGCTTCCATGGAATGGGAGATCGAACGGATCGGCGGGGAGCTGCAGGAACTCCTGTCTGAATGGCAACAGTGGCTTTCTCTGCATGGGTTTGACCGGAGCCTTGCTCCCGGTGATATGGAGGCCATGGTTCCGAGGATCCTTCAGCTGAGGTCGGAGAAAAATGGGCTCGACGCACGAAAAGGCGAGATGAATGACCTCGGGGTATATATAGCGTCGGTACGGAAGAGGATCGGAGCGCTCTCGCCTGTTTTTGCGGATGGCGGGATGACGCTGCCTGGATCTCCCGATGAATCGTCCATACGGTCCCTTGCGGGCATCCTTGGAAGGGCCTCGGCAAAAAAAGGAGAAATCTCCGCCCTCGAACGGGAAATACAGTCCCTGTGCACTCTCCTGGAAAGGCAGAGAAGCGACTCCGACGAGGTCTGCAGGCGCACCGCGGAACTGTTCTCCTCTGCCGGAGCGGACGGAGAGGAATCATTCAGGGAACTCGCCATGCTGTGGGAGGAAAGGGAGCGGCTGCAATCGGCGAAGCTGCAGGAGCAGAAGGTGCTGGGCAGCCTCTTCGGGCAGGATGACGGGATGTTTCGTGCGCAGAAAGTCCTGGCCGGGCTTCCTGCCGGGGAGTGCGGGAAGGAGATGGACTCCCTGAAAGCGTCCTCCCTGATTCTTGAAAAGGAGATAGAGGCACTCGCCGTCTCCCGGGGCAGGACAGCGCTCCAGGCGGAACAGATAGCCTCTGACGAACGGCTGGGAGACCTCCTGTTCACCAGGAAGAGTCTGGAGACGAAGCTGGACGGGTATCTCGGGGAATGGCTGTCGGCAGTCCTTGCAAGACATTTCCTTGAAGCGGCCAGGGAAAGGCACGAAAGGGAACGGCAGCCCGAGGTGATATGCCTGGCAGGAAAATATCTCGCACTTATGACCGAAGGCAGGTATACTCTTTTATCAAGAGGGGGAGAAAAGGGCTTTTCCGTTCTCCTCGAGAGCAGCGGCCCCTCGAGGGAGCGGAAGGAAGAGGAAAAATGGAGCTCCGGCCTGGCTGACCAGGTGTACCTTTCCATGAGGCTTGCCCTTGCATCGCTCTGGGGCAGGAAATCGGAGCCCCTGCCCGTTATTCTTGACGACCTCCTGGTCCGTTTCGACGAGAGGAGACAGCGGGGAGCCGCGGAGGCGGTCCTCGAGGCGGCAGGTGAGAACCAGGTCCTTCTGTTCACCTGCCAGAAAAATACGCTCCATATTTTCAGGAGCCTTGCCGGAGAAAAGGGCGTATCCCCCGATCGCCTCTCATTCCGGGGGATCAGCCGGGGAACATTTCTCCCTGCCTGACGGCGGCTCCGCATTACAATGAACTATCAGCGGGAGGGAAGGGGTTCTTTCTTCCCTCCCTTTTGAAAGGCGGCACGAAAAACGGATGAATACGGCGGAAAAGCTGAAGAATAGTGACGTAGGGCATGTTTCGTTCTCCGAACCGCTGAGCTCCCACTGCTCGTGGCGGATCGGCGGGCCTGCGGATGCCCTTGTGCAGCCGGAGAGCGAGGAGCAGATCTTCAGGCTGCTGGAGTTTGTACGGGGGGAGGGAATTCCGCTCCTGGTCATCGGAAGAGGAACGAACATCCTTTTTCCCGACGGGGGGATCCGTGGAGTGGTGCTGAAGCTGGGAAGGCGCTTCTCGGGATTTTCATTCTCCGGGTCGAAAGTCAGGGCGAAGGGCGGCATCTGGGTTCCCAGGCTCGTAAGAAATCTTGCTGGCGCGGGGCTGTCCGGCATGGAACATGCCTCGGGGATCCCCGGGTCCCTCGGCGGTCTTGTCGCCATGAACGGCGGAAGCCTCAGGAGGAGCGTCGGGGAGAATATTCTCTCGGTAGACGCGGTCTCCCATGCAGGGGAGTTGCGCACTTTTACCAGGGAGGAGTGCGATTTTTCCTACCGTCATTCCTTCTTTCAGCGCTCCGGGAAACGGGATGAGGACCGGTGGATCATCCTCGGGGCGCTTCTTGAGCTGTCCTCCGGCGACAGGGGAGAGATTCGCAGGGAGCAGCTCCGGATCCTGAAGGAACGGAGGGTAAAGTTTCCCCATCACCAGCCGAACTGCGGATCGGTGTTCAGCAACGTGCCCGCTGTGTACGATCTTGCGGGCCCTCCGGGGCGGATCGTCGAGGAGACGGGGCTGAAGGGAAAACAGGTGGGAGGGGCCCAGATCTCCTTTTGTCACGCGAATTTTATCGTGAACCTGGGCGGTGCCACGGCCCGCGACGTGCTCGCCCTCATCGGGGAAGTGCGGCGGAGGGTCTATGACAGGATCGGGGTCTGGCTGGAGTGCGAGGTTCGGTACGCCGACGAGCGGGGCGTCCTGGTGCCTGCGTCGGAAGCCTGTCTGTAGCCGTAGCCGCGAGAAAAAAGACGCATTTTGACGGGTTAAAAACAGTTTCATGATACAATAAAACATATTGTTCATTTGGAGAATTCTGCATATTGAGGTAAGAGGGGAGCGGTTTCATGGGGCGCTTTATTCTCCGCCGTTTTTTGATGCTTGTTCCTGTTCTCATTGGAGTCTCCGTGGTGGCCTTTCTCATAATCCAGCTTGCTCCCGGGGATCCTGCACAGCTTATGGCCGGGCTTGACGCGACCGAGGCGGACGTTGAGATGCTCCGGGAAAGATTCGGCCTGAACCGTCCCCTGGCGGTCCAGTACGGCATGTTCGTCCGGGGGCTCTTTTCAGGTGAGCTTATGTCCCTGAGGTATGAATCTCCGGTTATGGAGGTGATTCTCCCGCGCCTGGGGAATACACTGGTTCTTGCCCTCTCCAGCATCGTGCTGGCTGTCGTTATCGGCGTTTCCGCGGGAGTTCTCTCCGCTGTGATGCGGAAGACCTGGGTTGATTACGCCGCAACGGTGCTCGCGCTTTTCGGGATTTCCATGCCTGTCTTCTGGTGGGGGCTCCTTCTCATGTTGCTTTTCTCGGTAAAACTCATGTGGCTTCCTTCGGGAGGAACAGGAACGCTGGCACACCTGGTCCTCCCCTCCATAGTCCTTGGGACCGCATCGGCAGGCATTATCGCCAGGATGACCCGCTCCAGCATGCTGGATGTTCTTCGCCAGGACTATATCACCACGGCTACGGCAAAAGGGCTTTCCGCAAGGCTTGTAGTGGGAAGACACGCGCTGAGGAACGCGCTCATCCCCACCGTGACGGTCATCGGGCTTCAGTTCGGCCAGCTTCTTGCGGGAGCAGTGCTGACGGAGACCGTATTTTCCCTTCCGGGGGTGGGCAGGCTGCTGGTCACGTCCATTCTCGCACGGGATTTTCCGGTGGTTCAGGCGACCCTTGTCATCGTCGCGGTGTTCTTTGTGCTGGTTAATCTCGCGGTTGACGTTCTTTACGCGGTGCTTGACCCGAGGATCCGGTATCATGGCTAGGGGCGATTCGAGGGCCGTGCTGGTCCTGAAGCGGATATGCAGAAACCCCATGGCTCTCCTGGGCCTGGTCATCATAGCGCTGTACGTGGGGGTAGCCGTATTCGCTCCTTATCTCGCCCCTTATGATCCTCTGGAACAGGATCTTTCAAAAAGTTTCGCGCCGCTTTCAGCGGAGCATCCCATGGGGTGCGACGAGTTCGGGCGGGACATCGTGTCGAGAGTGATTTTCGGGGCCAGGACCTCGTTGATCATCCAGATTTTCTCAGTCCTGATGGCTCTGGTCGTCGGCGTCGTTCTCGGCGCCGCGGGGGGCTATTTCGGGGGGTGGCTGGACGAATTCCTCATGCGGTGCATGGACGTACTCCTCGCATTTCCGGGAATTCTCCTTGCGCTGGCGATAGTGGCCGTCCTCGGGCCGGATCTCCACAATCTCATAATCGCCATAGGGATCTATTCCATTCCCCAGTTCGCCAGGATAACCAGGGGATCCGTCATTACCGTGAAGCAGAACGAGTATGTCACCGCAGCCAGGGCGATCGGAGAATCCCATTTTTCCACCATAGTTCGCTACGTGCTCCCCAACGCGGTATCGCCCATTATCATCCAGACGACTCTCAGGATGGCTACAGTGCTTCTCACGGCTGCCGGACTCGGATTCCTGGGACTTGGGGTGCAGCCCCCGCAGCCCGAGTGGGGAACCATGCTCAGCACGGCGAGGATGTATCTCAGGAGCGCCCCTCTTGTGGCGGTTTTTCCCGGGGTGTCGATCATGATCGTGGTTCTCGGCTTCAATTTCTTCGGGGACGGCCTTCAGGACGCACTGAATCCGCGGTTGAAGGACTGATGGCATGAGCAGAATTCTTTCGGTAAACAACCTGACCGTTCACTTTCATACGGAGGCCGGCATCGTACGGGCCCTTGAGGATGTCTCTTTCTCCATAGAGGAAGGGGAGGTCCTCGGACTCGTCGGGGAAACGGGATGCGGCAAATCGGTCACGGCCCTTTCGGTGATGGGGCTCATACCGGTGCCTCCCGGAAAGATCCTCTGCGGAACCATCGAATTCGGGGACAGGGATCTTTTGTCCCTGGACAGCGAAGAAATGAGGGCACTGAGGGGAAAGGACCTGGCCATGATTTTCCAGGATCCCATGAGTAGCCTGAATCCAGTGTTTACCGCCGGATTTCAGGTCGAGGAGGCTATAGTGGCCCATGAACCTGAGGCTTCCGGAAAATCCCTTCTCTCCAGGGTCGTGGGACTTTTCAAAAAGGTGAACATCAGCGATCCCGAACAGAGTGTGCAGAAATACCCCCACATGCTGTCAGGGGGGATGAAGCAGCGGGTCATGATAGCCATGGGGCTTTCATGCGGACCGAAACTCATCATCGCCGACGAACCGACCACTGCTCTCGATGTGTCCATCCAGGCACAGATCCTCACCCTCATCCGAAGGCTTCAGAGGGAGGAAGGGAGCAGCGTGCTTCTCATCTCCCATGACCTGGGGGTCATTGCCGCCATGGCTCAAAGGGTGGCGGTCATGTACGCGGGAAGCATCGTGGAGTGCACCTCTGTCAACGAACTGTTCGGGAATCCCCGGCATCCCTACACGAAGGGACTGTTGGGAGCCATCCCGAGGCTCGACAAGGATCAGAAGCGTCTCGCGGTCATACCGGGAACCCTGCCCGACCTTCTGAATCTTCCTGAGGGATGCAGGTTCAGGGAGCGTTGTTCTGAAGCGCTTCCCATATGCTCATCTGTTTCTCCCCGTCCGCGACTGATCGGACCGGGACACGAGGTGGCGTGCCATGCCTGTTTTGGAAATTGAGAATCTCGTAAAGCATTTTTCCGCCGGAGGAGGACTTTTCGCCGGGAAGAAAAAGCCTGTCCGCGCCGTGGACGGAGTATCCCTCGCCCTTGACCGGGGAGAGACACTGGGAATCGTGGGCGAGTCCGGAAGCGGCAAGTCCACGCTGGGGCTTCTTTCGCTGGGGCTTATTCCGAAGACCTCAGGGAAGATCCTGTTTCTCGGCGGACCTGTGGATGAACTCCAGGGAGAGGGACTCACTCTTTTCAGAAGAAAGGCCCAGATAGTCTTTCAGAATCCCTTCGCCTCGCTGAATCCGAGGATGATCATCAGGGATATCATCGGGAGAGTCCTTGAGATCCACGGAATCGTCCCGCCGGGCGAGATGGACGGCAGGGTGAAATCCCTCCTCGGTGAGGTGGGGCTCAGGGAAGATCACTGGAGCAGGTATCCCCATGAGTTCTCAGGCGGGCAGCGCCAGAGGATCGCCATCGCCCGTGCGCTTGCGTCGGACCCCGAGTTTATCATCCTGGACGAACCGACGTCCGCCCTTGACGTATCCGTACAGGCCCAGATACTCAACCTTCTCCAGGATCTGCAGGATAAAAGAGGGCACGCATACATGTTTATTTCCCATAACCTGGCTGTGATACGGCATATAAGCAGCCGCGTCGCAGTCATGTATCTCGGAAGGATCATGGAGGAGGGACCCAGGAACAGGATCTTCTCACATCCTGTCCATCCATATACGAGGGCTCTTCTGGCCAGTGTTCCGAAACCTTTTGTTACAAATGAGGACATTGAGGACAAGGTAATCGCGGGCGATATACCAAGCCCGTCAAACCCCCCTCCCGGCTGCCGCTTCAGTACGCGGTGCCCCTTCTGCATTCCTGTCTGCAGGGAGAGAGAGCCTGAAAGAAAGGAGGTGGGGCCGAAACATTCTGTGGTGTGCCACAGGGCGGAGGAATGGGTATGAATGGAGAACGGCGCCCCCATCCGGCGGGCGAAAAAGGAGGCATTCGGTTCATGAAAAGAAAATTGACCGCAATACTGTGCTGTGTTTTTCTGGGGATTTTCGCTGTCTCAGCGGCTGCGGCTGTAACGGTTACGGTGGGGCAGGGAGCCGAACCCGTGGAGCTTGACCCCCAGAATATTACCGATAACCCTTCGGAAGAACTGTGTTTCCAGATTTATGAAGGGCTCGTGGGTTTTGACGTAAAGGACGGAAAACTGGAGATCGCACCAAGGCTTGCCGATAAATGGGAAGTCTCGGAAGACGGGAAGGCCTGGACATTCAGCCTGAAAAAAGGTGTTCAGTTCCACAGCGGAGCTCCCTTTAACGCTGAAGCGGTAAAGAAGAATTTCGACAGGCTCCTTTCTGGAAAGTACAAGAGAAGCTCTCTTTTCAGCCCTTTCCTTTCGGAAGTGAAAGTGGTTGACGAGTTTACGGTACAGTTTATTCTTTCCATGTCCTTCGGCCCGTTTCTTCATACAATGTGCCACACTGCAGGCGTGATCATCGATCCGGCAAGGATAGATGCCAATGCGGATATCAAGAACAATCCTTCCGGAACCGGTCCCTTTGTGTTCAAGAGCTGGCAGAAAGGCGACAGGATCACCCTCGTCGCTTTCGACAAATACAGGGAAGGACGCCCGAAGATAGATACGGCGGTCTTCATGACCATTCCCGATGACAACGCACGAACCATGATGCTGGAGACTGGAGAGATCGATATCGCCGAGCGCATTGCCTCTTTCGAAGTGGAGCGCCTTCGGGAGAACAAGGATATCGACCTGACCATCCAGCCGGGCATGAGGGTCATGTATTTCGCCATGAACGCCCTCGATCCGATTCTTAAGGAAGTGAAAGTCAGGCAGGCGATAAATTACGCGGTGGACCGGGATGCGATCTGCAAGAACATCCTGAAGGGATTCGCACGCCCCATCGATTCACCTATGGCATTTGCCGTTAACGGCTATGCGCCCGTTAAAGGCTACGAGTACAAACCTGAAAAGGCGAAATCACTCCTTGAGGAAGCCGGCTGGAAGGATTCCGACGGCGACAAGGTTCTCGAGAAGGATGGAGTGAAGCTTGAACTCAGGCTCTGGTCTCCCAACGGACGATATCCCATGGATCTGAAAACAGCAGAAGCTGTCCAGGCATACCTGAAGGCTGTGGGGATCGATGCAAAACTCTCCACCATGGACTGGGCTGCCTATCTTGCCGCAACGTCCAGAAAACCTGAAGAAAACCAGTCACAGATTTTCCTCATGGGGTGGTCACCGTCCACGGGAGATTCCGACTGGGTTCTCCGCCCCCTTTTCCACACGAACCAGTGGGTTCCAGGAGGCGGCAACAGGTCCTTCTACTCGAACCCGGAGGTCGACAAGTACGTCGATTTCGGAATGACTGAGAATGACCCGGAGAAACGCAGGGAGGCCTACAGAAAGGCCCAGGAGCTTATTATCAAAGATGCCGGCTGGCTCACCATGTTTGTCCTTGACAACGTGAACGGCAGGCGCAAGAATGTGAAGGGGCTCGTGGAGTCACCCCTCGAGCTTATTTTCCTCAAGGGTGTGACCAAGGAATAAGCGGTTCAAAAGAAGCACAATGGAATTTACAGGAAACGGGGCGGATCTCCCGCCCCGTTTTTTATAACGGAAGGAGAGCATGTACTTTATGAAACAGCGCATTGCGGAAAAAGCGGATGAAATACGGCAGGAACTTCTCAGGCTGAGTCACGATATTCACGGGTGTCCCGAAACATCCTTCGAGGAAGTTCACGCCGCCGCGTGGCAGACAGACATGCTCGAACGGCACGGGTTCACTGTGAAAATGCCCTTCTGCGGCATGGAGACTTCCTTTCGGGCGGTGAGGAAAGGAAGGGCTTCCGGCCCGGTGATTGCCTTCCTTTCGGAGTATGATGCCCTGAAGGGGCTTGGCCATGCCTGCGGGCACAATATTATCGCCGCGTCAGCCGTGGGGGCGGGAATAGCCCTGGCTTCAGCCCTTGACGATGCGGCAGGTGAAGTGCAGGTCATCGGCACTCCTGCGGAGGAAGGGGGCGGCGGCAAGATTTACCTCGTGGAGCGGGGAGCTTTCAGAGGGGTGGATTTCGCCCTGATGATGCATCCCAATACAAAGAACATCATCGGCAGGGGAGGGCTCGCGGCCCAGGGAGTAAAGGTCCTCTTCTCGGGCAGGGCCGCCCACTCGGCGACACCGGACAAGGGGATCAACGCGCTCAGTTCCCTCATCGCATTTTTCAACGGTATCGACGTGCTCCGGCAGACCTGGCCGAATTCCGCGAAGATCAACGGCATTATCACCAAAGGCGGCAGGGCCTCGAATATCATTCCCGACGAGGCCGAGGCGGATTTCACGGTGAGAGCCTCCACGAAAAAGGAGCTTATCGCAATGTTCGAGGACCTGAAGCGGGCTGCCGGAGCCGCGGCAACGATCACAGGTTCATCTTTCGCCGTGGACGGCGAACCGGTCTATGCGGAACGCTACCCCAACTCGGTCATGGGGGAGGCCTTCAAAAGGAATATGGAACTGCTCGGCGAGAAGATGGAGTATCCGGACCCCAGGGAGCGGTTCGGATCCTCAGACGTGGGAAACGTATCACTGGAAATACCAACGATTCATGAATACCTTGCCATCGCCGATACGTCCGTTGCAGGGCACACTCCGGCGTTCCGGGAAGCAGCGGCTTCGCCCAGGGGAGACGACGTGGTCGTTCTTGCAGCCAAGGGGCTTGCGTTTACCGGGTGGGACCTGCTCTCCGATGAAAAGCTGAGGGAAGCGGCCATTGATGAATACAGGAAAAAAACCCTCCCGTTCAGGGAGTGAAACAGGGGGAAACTCCCCTTTAAAAAAACATGTTCGTTTGATATACTGTCCCCTAAAAATTACGGCTCACCGGATTTCCCGATGATGTCCGCAATTGAACGGGAGGTTCGGCAAAAATGGCTGAAGACATCAGGATCGCAATTCTCGGGGCGGGCAATATCGGGACGAGCATCGCCAAGGGGCTGGCCCGGGGCGAGCACTTTACACCAGGGAGGATCACGCTGACGAGACGGCGGCTTCACCTCCTGGAGGATTTCCGGGCCCAGGGGTTCGAGGTGACGAGCGACAACCTCGCCGCAGTGAGGGGAGCAGACGTGGTTCTCATCTCCGTGGAACCCCAGCTCGTGGATACTCTGCTGGAAGAAATCGCTCCAGTACTGGATTTCGACCGTCACATCCTCATTTCCGTGGTCACCGGCCTGACACTGAGGCGGATAGAAGAGGTGATCGGCAAGCCCGTGCGAATAGCCCGGGCAATGCCGAATACCGCTATAGCCGTCCGCGAGTCCATGACCTGTATCGCCTCCAACGGCCCGGACGACAGGGCGCTTGACATGGCAAGGCTCATATTCAACGACGTGGGAAAGACGCTGAGGATCAGGGAAGAGGACATGATTGCCGCCACGGCCCTTGGTGCGTGCGGGATCGCTTTTTTCCTTCGGGCTATCCGCGCCGCATCCCAGGGGGGGATCGAGATTGGACTGTCTGCCAAAAATTCACTGGCCATGGCCGTCCAGACGGCAAAGGGGGCAGCGTGCCTTCTTTCGGTCAGCGGAAGCCATCCGGAGAACGAGATCGACAAGGTGACGACCCCGAAGGGCTGCACCATCTCCGGGCTGAACCGCATGGAGCACGAGGGGTTCAGCTCTGCCATGATCCGGGGCATAACCGTATCGGCGGAACAGGCGTCGAAACTCTACTGCGACAAGTGCTGAAGTAAAAGCGGAGGGTGCGAAAGCACTCTCCGCCTTTATGTATCTGATTTTTTCCTGAAGCGGTGTCCGCCTTTTTCCCGTTCGCGTTTTTTATCTATACCGCCGCCGCTTATTTAGGGCTTCATGAACAAGTTATGAGCGCTGCTTCGGGAAAGCCGAAGTGGACAAACTGTGGATAAGAATCGCGCACGATATGACCAAAATGACTTTTTGGGCGCTCTCCAGAAAAAAAGACAAAATATCCCGGAGCATCCTCCAAAGATTCATTATTATGAATTGAAGGATGATTATGCTGTCGCTTGTCTCGGGAAGCTTCCCCCGTATTCGGTTCAGTCCGTATTTCCGCTTCCCTTCTCCGAACTTGCCTTCGACTTCGTTCCTCTTCGCCGCGTCTTCCCTTTCCAACCGCTTCCTCTCCTCAAGCTTTCCCTCGTCGAGCGGCGGTCTTCCGAGGCCCGGTCCGCTGAGCCGGATTCCCCTCTCCCTGCACCACGCGAGGTTGG
>Ga0228535_1001548_pt1 | contig 33412 bp, 35 predicted proteins | sample SJ1metagenome_FD_168457 | JGI IMG/M metagenome (GOLD analysis project Ga0228535, IMG submission 168457) | Enriched culture of PCE-dechlorinating microbial communities from Ithaca, New York, USA - SJ1 | ecosystem: Engineered > Modeled > Simulated communities (microbial... > Unclassified | place...
TTAGTGATGAACTTGGAGCACAAGCTCAGAGTTCTCTTTATACAAATTTGGATTAGGTTATTTCTACAACGATTTGAGACAGTTTCTTGCTAATCACATAATTTCGGGATTTGGTTGGCAAGCCCTAAATAGTGGTGATAAGATGGCGAAGAACAAACCATTCAGATTTTAAGGATACTGATCAAGAGACTTAAGTATATTCTTTGGGGAGGGATATCAGTGGCAAGTAGAAATCCTATCGGCACTGCTATTATGACCGCATTTATGCGGGGATTTCACGCAGTAAATGATAATCCTAAGATATTTAATGATACACTCGCATATGAATTGCTGCCGGAGGAAATGCGGGCAGAATTAAAGCAGCATTTAAGTGAATCCGCTGCACAAATGGCTCCCGAGTTCGTAAAAGATTGTATAGATACTGAAGCATCTTTTCGCCTGGCTGTGCACACTATGGCCGGTCCCATGTTGGCTAGAGCACGATTTGTGGAAGACCGGCTTGAAGATGCCCTTGGGAAAGGAATAAGTCAATACGTAATACTAGGGGCAGGACTGGACACCTTTGCTTTTCGTCGCCTAGATCTGGCTGACCGCCTGCAAGTATTCGAACTTGACCTCCCTGCTGTGCAGGAAATAAAACAGCTGCGGTTAGCACAGCTAAACCTACCAAAACCACATAATTTGCATTTTATTCCGGTGGACTTTACTCAGCAAACTCTAACTTCTGTGCTTACAAGAGTAGAATATGATCCCAGGCGATTGAGCTTTTTTAGCTGGATGGGCGTGACCCAATACCTGCCGCTTGAAGCGGTATGGGCAACGCTTAAGGATATAGTAAGTTTATCAACTGCCGGTAGCGAGATCGTATTTGATTATTATGACAAATCAGCATTTGATCCCGAAGCAACTTCCAGTCGGATTAAATATATTATGGAAACTACCAAAAATATCGGAGAGCTTATCATCACGGGATTTGAGCCATCGAAACTTGGCATAGAACTGGCTAATCTGGGATTAAGTCTATTGGATAACTTGGGTCGTGAAGAGATGCAGCAAAGATACTTCAAAGAATGTACCCAGGGTTATTCAGCGGGCGATTACATACATTTGGCCTGTGCCGAAGTCATTTGATTGAGAATAACTTCCCGGAAGGATTTGATCCGATCTATAGTTATTATGTATCATGGGGACGGAACTGTTGACAATGTTTGTACTGTTATATTCATATGTTATTTAAACAACTGGGTATCAGTCACTTCCTTCTGCTTGGGTGGAAATCCCTGGTCAAACATCTCCAATTCTTCTTCATTTACATTGAATGCTGCATCATCAAAATACCGGCCTGTAATCCCGCGCAGGCTTCCATTATACAATTCCATGGCCATAAACGGCTCAAAATTCTCTCCCTCGGATGTATGTATGTCAAATACTTCTGCATTTACAAATCCAAACCGATGGTAATAGGCGGGATCTCCGAAAATGATAATAGCTCTAAGTCCCCTTTCTTTTGCAATTTCAACCGTATGTTCAATTAATTTTGCACCTATTCCCCGCCCCTGGCAGGACGGCAAAACGCTGAGCGGCCCAAATCCGATTACTTCATGCCTGGTGCCTGCTTCATCAACAACGATAGATTTGCTATATACAATATTTCCGACCACTTCTCCATCAAGTTCCGCAACAAAGTCAAGTTCTTTAATAAAGGCCGGGGAACTTCTCAATTTATGAAGAATAAAATGTTCGCAGCAGCCCGGTCTGTAAACATTCCAAAATGCCTCTCTAGTAATATTTTCTACAGTTCTAAAATCCTTCTCTTCCTCTACTCGAAGGGTGATCTTCATTTATTTGCTCCTTCTTAAAATATGGATAATGTGCAGCTTATAAAAACAAATCAACTGCCCAGTATGCTCATACTGCGAAAATTATTGTTTTCGCGGTTTCTTTTTACTAAACGATTGGAGTGATTTTTCATAACCGATTTTTTCATAAAAAGCTATGGCTTCCGGCTGCGCTCCAAAAAACAAAGAAGTTGGCGATGTTTCAAATGCAAGTGACATTAGTTTTTCTCCGATCCCTTGCTTTTGATATTCAGGTAAAACAAGAATTTCTGTTATAGTACCAAAGAAATAACCATCAGTTAATACTCTGACACAACCTACCAATTTTTCATTATCCCAAGCGGTTGTATTTATTGTCTTTTCCAATGCTTCTTTCGTATATTGTTGATGATAATTGCCCGCCCATACTTGATTTGCCATATTTATAAAAACAGCAGTATCAAGTTCATTATCGTTTGTTCTATAGTGAATTTTCTGCATATTTTAACACCGCCTAATATAAATAATTAGTATCTCATGACTTATATCCGGGCTTCGCATTATTAGCCTTTTGTGCTGCTGCCACAATTGCAATCAAAAACTTTTAATATCCAACGAAATGACAGCTAATTTCCATGGAAATTATAACATAATCCCAAGTCCGCAAGCGGAAGGTCTTGTCCCTAACATTAGGCTGGTGCAGCGTTTTTCCGGATTGAAAAGCTAATTGCCTCAACACTTCGTCCTGATTATGGTAACTTATCACAGCCTTTAGCTTCACATAGTTGTTGTTTTTATTGACCCGTAATGCATAGATAAAGAGGCTCCAAATATCAATTTTGACCGGATAGCCTATTGATTCATCCTCCAGCCGTTTTTGCCTGGCCGGGGTGCTTCCTTATTTCGGTATCGGGTTTAATCACTTATCAGGGCTATAAAAAACTTGTCCGGTTTTCATTGCCTTTATTACATATTCGCAGATTAATCCCGATATTTCCTCACTATTCCCTATTTATAAGCATAGTAATTATGGCGGCGACAAACAACCATAATTTGCCTCCCATCTATTTCTGACGCTAATTGACAGGGGCATACTGCGCCCGTCCGGGGAGGTCGTCAAGGACAAGATCAACCTGATTGCCGGAATACCGACCTTTAACGCCGCCTAACACCTTTAGCCTGTGCGGGAGCGTGAACTCTTTTCCACGCGCTCGTATTTTTTTGTTTTATGCCTCGGCTTGTATATTTCCGTCAAAAGAAATATAACAGAGCTATGGAGGTGTTATGCGTGGATTATATAACGACAAAAGAAGCAGCGAAAAATTGGGGAATCACAGACAGAATGGTAGTATACCATTGCTCTGCCGGGCGGATCAAGGGAGCTAAAAAAATGGGAAATACATGGCTTGTTCCGGCTGACGCTGAAAAACCGGCTGACGGACGATATAGGAGCAGTAAAGTAAAGGATGTGAAAATAAATGAAACGGATATTTTTGGTTGAGGACGATAAGGCAATCGCTAAAAACCTTATGCTTTTGCTCCGCTCGGAGGGATTTACAGTCACCCACGCCCCTACGCGGGGTGATGCCCTTGCCGCGCTTGCCGGGAATAAATTTGACTTGGCGTTGATTGATATTTCTTTGCCTGACGGAAATGGCTTTACGGTTTGCACGGAAATCAAAGAAACGCAAGATGTTCCCGTTGTCTTTCTTACGGCTTCCGGCGATGAAGCAAGCGTTGTTACCGGGCTGAACATGGGCGCGGACGACTATATTACCAAGCCTTTTCGTCCGCGTGAACTGATTGCACGAATCAGAACCGCCCTGCGAAAAAGCGGACGTTCTCCATCGGCTTTTGAAATCTGCGGGCTTCATGTTGATACAGCCAGCGGCGTTGTGAAAAAAAACGGCAACGAGGTTTTTCTTTCAGCCTTAGAATACCGCTTGTTGCTGGTGTTTATTAGCAACCCCAAAAGTATTATCACGAGGGGCAGGCTACTTGAGGAATTGTGGGACGCGGCGGGCGAGTTTGTCAATGACAATACATTGACCGTGTACATCAAACGCTTGCGGGAGAAGATAGAGAACAACCCAGCAAGCCCGCAAATAATTCTAACCGTTCGCGGGACGGGGTACAGATTGGGGGGCGAGTATGCTTCGGAATAGAGAGTTTCGGCAGTTTGCTATTTTGTTCTCCTTAATAGCTGCCGCCGCTGTGCCGCTGGGATTTGCAATCAATACGGCGGCTGGAATCCTTGCCATTGCTTCTGTCGCCGCTTTTGGGACAGCGTTTTTTGCATTTACCAAAGCCCAATATAAAAGCATTGCGCAGATTTCAGATAAAATCGATCTTGTGCTTCATAACGCTGACCATCTGTATATTGGTGAATCGGATGAGGGCGAACTTTCCATTCTGCAAAGCGAGATAACAAAAATGACGCTGCGTATTCGGGAGCAAAACGACGCACTGAAAAAAGAAAAAGAACATCTTGCTGATTCGCTGGCCGACATAGCTCACCAACTCCGCACCCCTCTCACATCCGTAAACCTCATTCTATCATTGTTAGAGAATAACCCTGACGAAAACGAGCGGAAAGCATTTGTGCGGGAAACAAAGGAATTGTTTGTACAGATGGATTGGCTGCTTACTTCCCTGTTGAAATTATCCCGCCTGGACGCGGGCATTGTGGTTTTCCAAGGCGGGCAGATAGATGTGAACACTTTGATAAGCGCTGCGCTTCACCCGTTTTTGATCCCAATGGAGCTGCACGATATTGCTTTGCAAATAGACGTACCGGAAGGGATAATCATTCAGGGCGATTCTGGTTGGCTTTCGGAAGCAATTCAAAACATCCTCAAAAATTGCATGGAAAGCGCAGGCGAGAACGGAAAGATTGAGATTGTTTGTGAGGACAACCCACTGTTTACCGAGATTGCCATCCACGACAGCGGCGCGGGCTTTGAAAAGGAAGATTTACCCTGCCTGTTTGACAGGTTCTATCGTGGGAAAAATCCAAGCGCTACAGGATACGGGATTGGATTGGCTCTCTGCAAGATGATTATAACACGGCAGGGCGGGACGATTACCGCAAAAAATCACCCGCAGGGCGGCGCGATATTTGCCATTCGTTTCCCAAAGTGACGAATCTCTCACCGGAAAGTCACAGAGATGTAAGTTGAAGGTTCTATTATATGGGTAAAACATGAGAAAGGCGACTCACATAATGGAGTTTTTAAAAATTGAAAATCTATGCAAGGTTTACGGCAGGGGCGAAAACCAAGTTACCGCGCTTGACCATGTTTCGCTTACAATCGAAAAAGGGGAGTTTACCGCAATCATCGGCTCCTCCGGCTCCGGCAAATCCACATTGCTTCACATCATCGGCGGCGTGGACATGCCGGCAAGCGGAAAGGTGTATTTGGACGGGCAGGATGTATATGCCCAAAGCAATGAAAAACTCGCCATTTTCCGCAGACGGCAGGTCGGTCTGATTTACCAGTTTCACAACCTCATTCCCACTCTGAATGTGGTGGAAAACATCACCTTGCCTATCCTGATGGACAAGCGTAAGGTCAACGAGGAACGCCTGAATGACCTGCTCGAAATGCTTGGACTGCAAGACCGTAAAACACATTTACCCAATCAGCTTTCGGGCGGGCAGCAACAGCGCGTTTCCATAGGACGCGCATTGATGAACGCTCCGGCGGTCATGCTGGCCGACGAACCCACGGGCAGTTTGGACAGCCGGAATGGGCATGAAATCATCAAACTGCTGAAAGAAAGCAATAGAAAATATGGGCAGACCCTGCTCCTTGTCACCCATGACGAAAATATCGCCCTGCAAGCAGACCGCATTATCGGCATATCAGACGGCAAAGTAGTGCGAGATGAGAGGGTGCGGCCATGAACATTTTCCACAAAGTTACCCTGCAAGGCATGAAAAAGAGTCGCACACGAACGATTGTAACGGTTATCGGAGTTGTCCTATCCGCCGCCATGATTACGGCAGTCGCTACCTTTGCCGTTTCCCTGCAAAACTATATGGTAAACGGCGCGATTGTGAAATACGGCGGTTGGCACGTCGAGTTTTTGGACGTTGATTCCTCTTTCGTACAGGAACGAACTCTCGACAATGGAGTTGCAAACACCGCAACATTTGAAAATATCGGCTACGCAACACTTGACGGCGGGAAAAACCCCAACAAGCCGTATCTTTTTATAGCCGGATTCGGCAAGGAAGCCTTTGATACCTTGCCCATAACCCTGGTTTCAGGAAGATTGCCGGAAAACAGCGGGGAGATTCTTGTTCCGGCGCACGTCGCGGCAAACGGCGGCGTTAAATTCTCGGTGGGCGACACGCTTTCACTTGCTGTCGGAAGCCGCATGGACGGAGATGAAAATCTCGGTCAACACGACCCTTACATTTCCGGAAAAGAAACTCTTGGGCCAAAAGCCGGGAGAACCTACACGATTGTCGGTATCTGCGAAAGACCCGGTTTTGAGGAATATTCTGCGCCGGGATACACCTTGATCACAACAACAGACCCAGCAGACAACGCGGACAACTACAGTATCTTTGTCACGCTTACAAACCCGCGCCGAGTCCATGCTTACGCAAGCGACACAGCCGGAACCTATAGCTATGTCTTCAACGATAATGTGTTGCGATTCATGGGCCTCTCGAACAATAATATGTTCAACGCGCTTCTGTACTCGGTTGGCGGCGTTTTGGTTGCCTTGATCATGATAGGCTCGGTTTTTTTGATTTATAATTCGTTCAACATATCGTTGAACGAACGCACACGTCAGTTCGGGATTCTCTCGTCGGTGGGAGCCACAGCAAAGCAACTGCGAAATTCGGTGCTGTTTGAGGGGCTTTGCATTGGTGCAGTCGGCATACCGATAGGCGTTATTGTCGGCATAGGCAGTATCGGGCTTGTGATTTCCGTTATCGCCGGGAATTTCGGGAACATTGCCTACAGCGCCGTACCTTTAACCTTGACAGTGTCCGCCCCCGCGATTGTCGTTGCGGCGGCGGTCAGCATGGTTACAATTCTGATTTCGGCCTATATCCCGGCTCGAAAGGCCGCAAGCACTCCCGTGATGGAGAGTATTCGCCAGACGAACGAGGTCAAAATCGAATCCAAAGCCGTGAAAACTTCAAAGCTCGCGGAGCGTATTTACGGCTTGGAAGGTACTCTTGCGTTAAAGAACTTTAAGAGAAACAAGAAACGCTATCGTAGCATTGTGCTTTCGCTTACTTTAAGCGTAGTGTTGTTTGTGTCGGCAAGCGCGTTCGGAATGCATTTGAAACAGGCAGCGGAGCTGTCCGTAGTGGACGTTGACTATGACATCTGTTTTTCAACTCAGGACATGGACGAAAGCGAGGTATTTCGGCTTTACGACGAATTAAAAACCGCCGACGGGGTTTACAACAGCTCATACCAAGCAATTATGACGTATTCATGTGCGGTTAAGGCAAGCGATTTTTCAGACCGCTACCGGGAATTTGCGGGTTATGCTTCGCCGGACGAAACAGATAATCTGTCAATGGCCATCCAGTTTATTGAGGATAGCGAATATCTGCGTTTTATCGAAGGCTTGGGCTTGCCCGCAGAGGAATATACCGGGGAAAATGCGAAAATGACTGCCGTCGCAAAAGCAAACCTATACGACGAAAAAGCCGGACAAAGCGCATTGTTTGATATGTTCGCAGATCGCTCCAAGACTTTCACAATCACCTCCGAAACCAACGGCGAGCCAACGGTGGAGCAGGGGCAAAACATAGACATTACCTTTGTCGATACCATACCGCTTGATACGCTCCCAAGGGAATCTTCCGCGCCGAAGTCGACCGTTTTTATGGTGGTTGCCCCCTATTCGCTAAAAGAAAAGTTTGAAATCCCCGGCGAACATGAAGAACTGGGCTTAACCTTCCTGTCAAAGAATCCTTCGCAATCGGCTGCCCAAATGGAAACGATGATTCAGGGCGCTGGAGTTACATCCGAGTATGACCTGTACAACGTGAACGAAATTATGGAAGAGAGCCGCAATATCATATTCGTTGTTGATGTGTTCACATATGTTTTTGTCATTATGATTTCGCTGATTGCGATTGCCAATGTGTTCAACACGATTTCCACGAATATCAAGTTGCGCAGGCGGGAGCTTGCCATGCTCCGCTCTGTGGGAATGTCTGACCGCGATTTCAAAAAGATGATGAATTTCGAGTGTGCCTTTTATGGCATGAGGACGTTGCTGTTCGGGCTTCCAATAGCAGGAATTCTCTCTTGGCTGATTTACACAGGGTTAATCATCGGCGGGGCGGACATCGGTTTCACGTTCCCGTGGGGCAGTATCGGAATCAGCGTGTTCGGCGTGTTTTTTGTGGTGTTCATTACAATGCTGTATGCTATTAGCAAGATAAAGAGAGAAAATATTATTGACGCGCTTCGGGATGATATGACTTGATGCGATTAGCCTTAATAGTATCTCCCTGGTAGGGCCGGTTCTGGGAATATCCCCATTTATGGAGGTATTTTCACATGCCTGAAACTTCCGACATTTGTCCTGCCGCTCGAACCATAATAATTAATGGTTACCGCGAAATGGCTATACCCCTTAAATTGAATTTGGCAATGGAAATGTCAGAAACCGTTATAAACTTGGCTAAAGCCGGTATCCGAAGACGGTACCCCAATATATCCCAATCTGAATTTGACAAATGGTTGGGGGCGATCTTATGGGGACGGGCTGACCTTCTTCCAGATCGATTGGATAAGAGAAATACTCACTATAGAAATTGCCAAGGAAGCGGAACACAAATTATACTGCTATAGGTAAAACCATCCCAAAAAAGTTGACCATAGTGGTGTGGTACAATAAAAATAATGATGTAGCCCGGTTGCTTGGTAAATAATAGGGGGGTAATACAATTGTTCTCAGACCAAGAGCGCCGCAAGTTGCAACACGAAATAAAAACATATATGATTCAGTATTTTAAAAGGATTTTAGGTAGAGGAGTTGATGATGTAAAAATTACCATCTTCGAAGACATGCTAATAATGCGTCTTACAGGATTTTTAACCGAACCTGAAAAATATATAGTTAAGACGCCAAACGGCAGTGAAAAAGTTAGAGCATCGCGCAGACAGGTGGGTGACCAGCATATTATTGATAATATTCCCTATTTTGAGGAAACCATGAAGGCAAATGTCATTTACCAGAGTTATGATATAGATCCTGAAAATGATTTTGCGGGTCACTTGATTGTTTTCGATCATGTGCTATAATAACAACTGGAAAATGAAAACTCTGGTTGTTCATGAAGAAACATTATATTAGATGTGGCTTCAGAAAGACCAACGTTTTTATAACAGGATGGCATTACTGTTATAAAAACGTCGGTCTTTTCCTTTTTCGGCCATATTCTATAATGATAAAGCAAATAAAATATCCCGGTTGTTCATGAAGAAACATTATATAGATGTAGCTTCAGAAAGACCAATGTTTTTAAAACAGGATGATATTACTGTTTTAGAAACCTGGTCTTTCTTTTTTTGTTTCGGATGAAGTTTTTTTAATGGAGGTGATGAGTCTAATAGAGATTTGAGAGTCACGATAACTATTATTTAAAACTAATTTTGAGCATGTATGGGAGGAATAATGAGGTGGATTTTTTGTACTGGTACTTCTTTAATCATGATGGCGGTTATACTGCAGTATAAATGCCTCAAACAATGAATGGGGAAAGGTAGTTCGTGAAGAAACCTGAGGTAGCTTCAGAAAGACCAACGCTTTTAACTAATTTTATTCACTTTAAGGCGTTGGTCTTATGGTTTTAAAAGGTAGAAGGGTTTGTTATCCGGCTTCTTTTGTATAAAAAAAGGATAGAAAAGGAGGAATTGAATTTGGAACAAAAAACCATGAAGGCATTATTGTGGAAAGAAGATAAGGGAATCGCCATTGTTGATACCCCGGTACCATTGATTAATAAGCCAACTGATGCCATCGTAAAGGTTACATTATCTACTATATGTGCCAGCGACATTCATATTGTGGGCGGCCATACCTATGTTGTGCCTCCGCAGATTATTGGGCACGAGTTCTGCGGGGAAATCGTGGAACTTGGTTCTGCAGTCGCGAAATTTAATGTTGGAGATAAAGTAGCGGTCTCATGCCTTCCCTTTTGCGGAGAATGTTATTACTGCCAACGGGGGCTGCATTTCCAATGTCTTGATCCCGATTGCACCTGTTTCGGAACCAATATGAGTGAGTTGAAGCTCGATGGTTGCCAGGCGGAGTACATTCGTATACCGCATGCTGCCAATACCATGTACAAAATACCGGATGGTTTTACTGAAGAAGATATGCTTTTTGTCGGAGATATCCTTTCAACCGGCTATTTCGCCGCAGAAAAGGGCAATATTCAGCCTGGTGACACCGTACTTATCATAGGTGCCGGTCCGGTTGGAATGTGTGCTGCATTAACCGCAAAGTTATGGGGCCCGGCCAAAATCATTATTTCCGACGGGGTGCAATCCAGACTAGATGTGTGTATAAAGGAAGGTATTGTTGATCTTTCGCTTAACCCTAACGAAGTCGATGTTACCGAAAAGTGCCGTGAAATAACCGGCGGACTTGGTCCCGATGTGGTTCTCGAGTGTATCGGCCTCGAGCCGACTCTGGTGCAAGCGTGCCAGGCGGTTAAAATGGGCGGAAATGTTGTCACCATAGGAGTTTATGGTGAACCGGTTACGCTGCCCATGCAAGATATTTGGTTTAAGAACATCAGCATAAGCATGGGTTTTGTCCCGATGAACCATATGCCTGAGCTGATCAAGCTGATCCAGGGTGGGAAAATAAACACCAAATTCTTGATGACCCATCGGGCGCCTCTAAACGATATCGTCAAAGGCTATGACGTGTTTGGCAACAAGAAAGACAACTGCCTGAAATGGATAGTGACTCCTTATGTAAAATAGCTCTCTTTCCTGTGCATTTGCCACATGATTCATGCTCAAATACTTTTATTCGGCCGCTCCGCTTTTTCAAGTTGGGCGGCACTTCTTTTAGTCTAATTTAAAACAGGCTTGTCATTTTTTTAATTCTAGGATTGAATATAATACCATTTGATTCGAATAAGGAGTCAGCTACAAAACCCATTGACATAAATTCTCGAAAAAGCTCAATGACCGTGAGCGGAAAGATTTCTTACCGAGTCCGAGATTTCCATGGCTAAATTACCTGCAGGAATAGAAATAATTCGGGCGGCAAAGATGCAGATGACCAGGCAGCTTGAAATCGGCAACATAAATTTTAACATGACCAGGCATCGATTTTCACGTTTTCCTAATAATCCCCTAAGCTTTGTGACGGACAATTAACTCAAAGCCAATAACGGGATAAGGGGTGAGCCGGTAAAGTACTTGAATAGCTGAGCCGCTTATGGCTTATTAATGGAACGTCTTTCAAAACTACCGTGGTCCGGGTAGAGCGGCGCTCACATCCGGGGGCTTGATCATTCATGGGATGCATTTGACTGGAAAGGCGGGCATGAATTGTGAAGAAAGTGCTTATAATGACAGCTTCAACCGGCCATGGGCACAACCAGGTAGCTAACGTACTGGAACAAGAGCTTAAGGAAACCGGATGCCGGGTTAAGATTGCGGATATCTTCAGTGAAGAGAATCCTCTGCTGAAAATATCGGTGAGTGATGCTTACAATCGCATGGCCACTTCTTCTTCATTTCTAAACGGGTTTATATACCGCACCTCGAATCAGGATATGGTAAATCGAGGATTGGTCAGGCTGATTTATCGTCTTTTGCACAAACCGGTGCAGGCGGTGCTCTTGAAAGAGCAGGCTGACCTGATCATAATAACCCATCCCATTTTGATCAACGTTTTAGGGGAATTGAAGCTGCGCGGTTGGTTTGACCAACCTATCATTTCGGTAATAACCGATTTTGATGTCCACCGCTTATATGTAAACCAGCAGATTGACGCCTACATCGCCGGTTCGCCAGAGACTTCAGACCTTCTGCGCATGATGGGCATCAGCCGCAGTAAGATCTATATTAACGGTATTCCGGTGCGCAGAGCATTCCAAAAATCCAGCCAGAAATACGGCCTTGATTCGAGGTTTAATATACTCCTGATGGGAGGCAGTCTGGGAGTCAAAACTATAAAAAGGGTGCTTGGCATACTCATGAGAACCAGCTTGCCGGTGCATCTGGTTGTAGTATGTGGGAAGAATCTGCGGCTGAAACGGGAATTGGAAAGGAAATACCTGCCCAAGTGTCCAGGGCATATAGAGCTTGAAATCCTGGGATTTAGCAGCCGAATTGACGAGTTGATGGATCAGGCGGATATACTATTCTCCAAACCGGGGGGAATAACCACTACCGAAGCTATTAATAAGGGCGTTCCCATTGCCGTCCCCTTTTTAATCCCCGGGGTTGAAGAAGGGAACTGCCGAATCTTACAGGAAGAGGGCCTGGTCATAAAAATTGAGCGGCTGAAGGATATCCCCCAACTTGTAGAACGGGTTCATTCCGATCCAGCAGTGCTCAGGCAAATTTCCCATCGGATGAAAGATTTCGCCAAGTCCTATTCCATGGATAGTACCATCTTACTCTGTCAGGACCTGATTAAACGGTATAGTATACAAAATGAGCAGCACCAGGGATAAAGGCATAACCATACTAATTTTGAGCGCCGGATTCGGCGGCGGGCATACGGCAGCGGCCCTGGCGGTTAAAGAATCGGTGCTTAGGCAACATCCCGGGCTGAATATTGAGATATTGGATCTGTTGGAACTCCTGTTCCCGTCGTTCAGTTCAGGCATTTATGCCTCCTATCGCCTTATGGTCAGCAAGGCCGGTTTTATCTACAATTATTTCTACCGGCACAAACAGGAGGGAAAAGACATCTTCCAACGCCGGCCGCTAAAAGACCTGTTAATGTTTAAGCTCGGCAAGATTATTGATAGGATAAATCCTCAAGTAATTATATCAACCTTTCCGCTGTGCGCGGCCTATGCCTCCTTTCTTAAACTTCACCATATGCCTTACTTAAGCCTGGCCACCTGCATTACAGATATAGTAGACGGCCGGGAATGGATTTTTCCCGGAGTCGATCTCTATTTGGTGCCCAACCAAAACGTCAAGGATAGTTTGATAAGCCTGGGGGTGAAGGAAAGCCTGATAGCTGCTTGCGGCATCCCGCTGCGCAGCGAATTTTTCCACCCTGCCCAACCAGAATGGAGTTCCAGTCCGTACCAACTACAGCCCGACGCCCGGCTTATTCTGATCATGGGCGGCGGGCACGGACATTTGCCTAAAGAAGCCGCCTTCTATCACTGGCTGGACAGCCTGCCGGAGACTAACAGCCTGGTTATCTGCGGCAGCAACCGGCAACTTTTGAACCGTTTGCAGCGAATGAACCGCACCGGGGGTCTGCGCTATTATGCTTACAGCTATGATATTGCCGAACTGATGAAACGGGCTGACTTTATAGTCACCCGGGCGGGGGGCGTGACTATAATGGAGAGTATCGCTTCATCACTGCCTATGCTGATCTATCATCCGGTATTGGGCCAGGAAATGCAGAACACTGCTTATATTGAATCCAGGGGCCTGGGCAAGGTGGCCAGAGACTCTGAAGAATTGCCAGCCATGATTTCATATTTATTAAACAATCCATCCGAGTTGGAACAAATAAAAGCAAGAATTCATGCGGAAAGGAAAGAGTTAAATTGGGCGGAGATTCCACAACGGCTTTTAAGCCTTATACATTGGCAGTCTATATATAATAATTAGAATGGAGGACGGGGAAGTGAAATTGACTCTAATCAGTGCGGGGATTATCGTTTTGTTCTATATGTTGCTTCCCAATATTTACGCTCGCCATTTTTCAGGCCGGGTTGTCAGGCAGCTTAACCGGGCTACGACTAAAACGGCGCTGACCTTTGATGATGGCCCGGACCCTGATTACACACCCCAGTTTTTGGACCTGCTCAAAGCTCTTGATATCCAAGCCACCTTTTTTCTGGTTGCCAAAAAGGCCCTGCGCAATCCCGAGCTGGTAGCGCGTATGCTGAACGAAGGGCATGAAATAGGCCTTCACTCATTCAGCCATTACCCGGCCTGGTTGGCTACTCCGCTTAAGAGCTGGCTTGATTTCAGGCGCTCGGTAAAAGCATTCCAGCTGTTGGGGCTGCCGGTGTCGTATTATAGACCGCCCTGGGGTACGTTCAATTTATGCACCCAGTATTTAAGCCATCGACAGGCATTAACCACCGTCCTCTGGAATTTGGAAGCCGGGGATTGGAGCAAAAAGGCCACGGTCGAGAGCATTTGCCGCCAACTGGAGAGTAAGGTCAAACCCGGCTCCATTGTGGTATTGCACGACAGCGGCGGCGCTCCTGGTTCTTCGGCCAAAACCCTGCAGGCTTTAAGCCGATCCCTTCCCTATTTGAAAACCCGGGGTGTGGAATTTGCATCCTTGAGCCGGGATTTGCTCCGGGATGGTAAAAGGTCTGAACCGATCTGGGTAAGGCTTATAAAACTTTTGGACCGTTTTATCGCCCAGCACATGAAATGGATATTGCCCGGCCGCTCCAGTGAAAAACTGATTTGGATGTCCATATACCCGTGGTCCGGTGGATCAGGCTCCCATCCTTTGAACCTGCGCCAAGGGGATATGGTGCTTGAACTGCATATCAATAATCAGGCTCTTAAGCCGGAACAACTTAAGGCAGGAAGGGTGCTGTCGCTTCTTCGCAGCGAGCTTTCGGCTATTTCATTGACTCTTCAGGAAGATGAGCCTTTTTGCCGCGTCAAAGCCGTTTATGCCCAGACGGTTTTTTACCCCTGGCTGGCCCGGGAAGGCTTCCTGGTTATTCCGATAAAAAGCCGACTGCGCAAGAACTGGCTGTCACTATGGGAAAACCTTCTGCGGAGCTGCTATTCCGGCAGTAAGAAGGCAGCGCGCGAGCCCCGGGAATGTTGGATCAGCCGAGAAAAACTGATCCAGCGGAATTTGGACCGGGCGGTATGAAAAAAAGCCGGTCGATAAAAACCCACTGGCTCGAATCCTGGCGCTTCGCCCTGGTTGGCCAGTATTACCGCCTGATTACGAAGCTGAATTTTCGGGTTTTGTGGCTAATTGTGGAGGTTGGAGAAGTTGAATTCATAGGGCTTCTTAAGCCCAGCTAGAAAACTGATTTATGCCCGTTTGATGTTCAGAAAAGTGGATTTTGGCACCGAACGGGCACTTCTTTTAAGCAACAAAAACGCTACCGAAAGAGTATGGTACCTGCAGAATTTTGATAAATCAAAATTCTGCAGGTACCATACTAACTCCTCTTTTATCCTTTATAAAAGGAATATCATTCTATTTATTTGGTAAGGAATCCTTTTGCTAGCTTTCTTATCAAGAACTTTGTTTTGCTTCTCTTAACTTTAGAACATTTATCATAGGGATTCTTATTGGTGGATTTATTCCTGATTGAGCAGAAACGCTAACTAGATAAGCACGTGAAATATGAAGGAGTATGATTAACCCATTCATTTCTAACATCTCAATAAATTTTTCGCGCGATACCTTTTCGGAATTCCCTGTAAATCCGCCTTCCATCACTAAGTCAATTTTGAATAAAATTTTATTTTTGATTTTTGCCTTAACTTGAATAATTAGTTGAAGAACGCCTAGGAAAATATTATCTTCTTCTACCAAATCACCAATCTCATAATCGAAATCGAATGAGAGCTCTGCTCTCCCTTTCTCTTTCAATAATTTGGTTTCAACCAATAATTTACTTACCCTATTTCCTTGGAACTGGAAGTCTGCCATTACTTCTTTTGAGTTCATGCTCCCTCCGCAAAAGCTAAACAAGTTTCACTATAATCATCATTGTCTTCAGATTCAGGATGCGTATAAATTGAAAATCCCACGACTAATTCTTCAAACTCTATATTAAGCTTGAAATTAAGTTTGGTAGCAATCTTCCAAAGTTGCTCAATAGTATAATTATAATCTCCGCTTTCCAACTTGGTTATCATTGGCTGAGTTACACCTAATTTTTCTGCTAGTTTCTTTTGAGATAAGTTATGCCTTAGACGGTAATCAAAAATAGCAGTTGATATCTTATAATAAATATCATATAAACCTTCTTTTGCATTTTCTTCGTCTCCGCCCAACCGTTCAACAATTCCCCAGGCATCGGGTAAACTTCTAATATCAACCATCTTGCATGACCTCCTCGAGCCTTTTAAGAGCTACTGGAATCCCCTTTTTATAGCTATATCGACTTCCTTTTTTATTATCTTTCTCCTCGAATGCATATAATAATAGAGCGTGCTGTACCTTTTGATATGTTATGAAGCAAAATAATATTCGGATATTTTTCTCATTTCTATCAAACAGCATTGAATATAACTCTTCAGTGTGTTTTAGATCCTCAAACCAATTACTTCTTTGAATACATCTTGTTCTTCGTTCGTCGAGGAATCGCAATCTTTGCTTATATTTTCCCCAAAAATCAGCTTTTCGGCCGCTTCTTTCAAGGATTCCTTTTAAGTCATCTTCGAAATCCCAATGTGTCAATATATACTTACCATTGAAGACATCGGGGTACAAGACCTTTCTCAACCGGCTCATGAAATGACCTCACTAATAGTATATTACCCATAAGTAATAATTTCAATACATATTGGACTAATAAATAACCTATAAGTTATAATGGTCAGATTAAATATCGGCTTTAGAATATAGAATTAAAATGATTTTAAGCTAAACCATATTATAGCATTATTTGCCATAGAAACGATTTATGGTGGGATTGGTTGCGGAGGAATTTGGAGAAGATTGAAGATAAAAATTCAGGGCTTTTTAAGTCCGTCTAGAAAACCTATTTATACTCATCTGATATCTAATATGGATTTTGGCCTCGAATAATGAATTGGCTTTACGTTAATCAAAGCTCACATTGTTATTGAGCGTACTTTCTTGATAATCCGCATTAAGTAACAGACTGATACTATAAAAAATACAATTCCCATGATTAATGACAGCTTTTCAGCCAGGTATATCAGATTTTTTTCAACCTTTAAAATAATAGCCACTGAAGCCACAATTGATAGCAAATGAAAAATAACACTAATATATATTGAATTATAATATTTGTCTAAATAGCCATGTTCATTTAACCTTTTTATACTTGGTTTGTCCGCAACACTAACCATAATGCCCAGGCCGGTGAAAAGAAAACCTGCAAAGATGGCGTTAATTGTCAGTAAATTGTAATGATACCCTATAGTGCCCCCCGTTGTCAAGACACATTAGCTTATTTCTAAAGAAAATGTGTCTTGACAACGGGGGGCACTATAGAAGGCGAAGGCTGGGATGATACCGGTCAACATAACTCCTGAGAAAAGAGCGGTCTAGGTGGGTTCGGTGAATGTAGCATCTGCGGGGCAGATGCTTATTATAAAAAGAGAAAATAGGCCATTCCTTACGCCATAAATGGCGCTATGGATCGCCTATTGTTTATCAAAATATTAAGTTTACTCTCTTTGTTACTTTTCTTGGTTTGATTCAATTAAAAGCCCAATGATTTGTTGGCATGATCTAAGGCCAAGTTTTGCCTGGTCCTCAGTAAGAGCGCCATTTGCGAGGGCCTGTTGAATTGATCCAATTACCTCGTCCCCCAGTTTTTCAATGTCGGATTTATATTTCATTCTATCCAAATCAAAATCCACCTTAGCATCAAAATCCTGGCGGCCCAGGAGGGAATCCACTGACACATTATAAAAGTCCGCAAGTTTAACCAGCATATCAAGATCGGGAGTCCTGTAGTCTCTTTCCCATCCTGCCACAGTGCTAATTCCAACGCCAAGCGTTTCAGCAAGGTTCTTCTGGGGTATTTTTCTCACTTCTCTTAATTTCTTTAAATTCCAGCCTAACACAACCCGCCTCCTCACTGAGCTTAATTATACTTACAATTTGTAAGGGAGAAATAAATTGTGCGATATGCACCATATGCAATTGATATTGCTCGTAATGTGCATATACTATAAGTATGATTTCCAATCACTGGGAGTGATATTATGAAACCATTGGCTTTATACCGACAAGAAAGATCCTTATCTCAATGCCAGTTATCACGGGAAATAACCAGGTCCGGTACGAAAATTAGCCCGGCCAGTGTTGCCATGTATGAGCTGGGCAAGCGCCAGCCTCCACTGGCAAAAGCCCGGGCTATTGCCCAGTTTTTTGGGGTCACCACTGATGATATTGAGTACGGAAAATCAAATCGAGGTGAATAGAGATGGGAAAAACTATTTCATTGGTGGATACTGAATCAAAATCACCAACTGCCAAAATGGTAAACAAAATTGCTTTTTTAGGCGTAACTCATCCTGAGATATTGGCCGAAGGATTTTGCCCAAATTGCATAACCATGGTCGACTTATGGGTAACCAGCCAGGGACTGGAACTGTCTTTACATGGAGAAAGATACTCGGTAGAATCGCCAGTTGAGATAGACGAAGAAGAAAAAAGAGCTTTTCACCCGAGTGTTAATCCCGTAATCATGGAGTCTCAGCCATTTTATAAAGAGGAAACATCCCTAATATCAAAGATAAGTGACCTTTTGTTAATGCCCATATCATGTCCAATAAATTTTAAACGGACTATATTTTTCGTCCTTTTGATCCTTGCATCAATAGCACTATTAATCCAAGGCCTTTATTATTTCTGGCCAGTAACCGGAGAAATCCAGCTTATATCTTTAAATATTAACTGGGCCGTTATCATAAGAAACCTATTTCTCGTTCTTTTCGGCTTAATTGCTATAAACTTTGTGTCTTATAAAGCCGGTTTCTCGGATTCCAGTCCCGATCAAATAGATAAATGGACACTGGGTTCTTCAATCGTGGCCTTTAGCTATTGCCTTCTCAGCAGCATCATTCTTCCTCTTTTATTACTAAGCCACTTAAATATTGCCTTGTATTAATTCTTCAACTGTGGGGTAAGACAGCAGCTTTTGTTCAGAATCTTATTGCTGACTAATTCAAAAAGATTCAAATTGAAAACACTCTAGCTCTTTTTCATAATCAACATAACCCTCAGACGCTAAGAATTTGCTCATAAAGTATCTACATATTTCCTTCGGATTGCGAAGCCGAATTTTCGGGTTTTGTGGCTAATTGTGGAGGTTGGAGAAAGAGGGAATACAGGGTTTCTTAAGCCCTACTTGAAAACTGATTTTGCCCCTTTGATGTCCAGAAATGACCGCTATCTTATTTCCGTTTGTTGGACACGATCATCTTGGATAGTTCCCTCATAGTGGCTGGCGGAGGCTGATAGTCGCTTCGCTTTTCAAGTACAATTGCCGATGTGGGACAGGTAGAAACGCAAAGCCCGCAGCCGATGCATTTGCCCACATCCAGCACCGCGAGATCGCCTTCCATGGTGAAGGCCCCGACCGGACAGCGGTCATCGGCGCAGATGCCGCAGCCACTGCACTCGTCACTATTAAGTTTGGCCTGGTAGCTTGACTTGGCTAATCCGCTGCTGTATTTGTGTTCGGTGATGAGCATCAGGAAGTGGCAGCAGCACGGGCAGCAGTTGCACAGAAACATCAGGCGCTCGGCGTTGTTGTTGCCGGTATGCACCAACCCTGCCTCTTCCGCTTTCTTCAACACCTCCCGGGCCTCCTCCAGGGTTATCAACCGGGCCATCCCCCTTTCGGCCAGGAAGCGAGCAGCACCATCGAAAGACAGACAGACATCCAGCGGCTTTTCGCAGTTCTTACCCAAAACACGGCAGGGGCAGTTGGCTACGGCGATGGCTTCGTTCTTCTCCATCAGTTTAGAGGCTATCTCATAAGGCAGTATCTCACACTCGTCGGTAATTGCCTCTTCAACGGGGAGTACCCGGTTCCAGGGAGGATTGGCAGAGGCCAGTTCCGCCGCCATGTCCTTCATGTAGTAGGCGTGCCAGAGTGCGGCCAGCCGACGTTCGGTAGCCGGGTCAGTTCCCTTCATCACCGGGTACTCGAACAGACCAGGGTAGTTGGGCAACAGGGCAAAAGCCGGCTCATCCTCGACCTTCTTGGCCAGCACTACTCCCCGGTCGGCCATCTCCTCCAGATGCTCCAGTGCGTGCTCTGTTGAAATGCACGCCTTTTCAGCAATTTCCCCAGCCTTGCGCAGTCTAAAGTCCATGACCGCTGCCAGTTCCACCTCTTCGGGACGAAAGAGAATCTTTAATATCTCCAGGTATTCCTCACTCTTTGGCGCCCCCACCGGGTGCGAACCTAAAATCTCCTCTAGTTTGTGGTAGTGGTGCATCAGGTCATACCTCCTTTTAATCACCGTTGTACTGTATATCCAAGTATCAAACTCCTCACCTACTGATTAACTTTTCAATTACTCCTATGAATGTCTTTGGAAACCAATTTTATAGTTCAGTTCCAATGGGGCATATAGACATACAATTAAAGCAATAATACTGATTCCCCACCAGAATTGACTGGTAGAGGCGCCAATAGTCAACACTTCCCATCATACGCTTTTGTTCCTCCGGTGAAGCCGCCAATGCCTTTTTCCAAAATGCGATATTAGCCCCCAAACCGTAAGGTTGACAGTTCTTAAAGCATTCATTGACAACCGTCTTTCCTTCTTCGTCCAATGCTCTTGCAGGGCACTCCTCCACGCATAGGTTGCAATCATTGCATAATTCATCAGAAAGGGGAGGATCAGAAGGCAGGTCCAGGTCAGTAAGAACTGCTGAGAAGTTGACTCGGGTTCCAAACCGGGGATGAATAATGAGGTTGTGTCGGCCAAATACGCCTAGTCCTGCGGCTTTAGCGGCATGACGCAGGGAAACCTGACCAACGGCTCCACCTGTTTCTAGCAACATGGCAAAAGGGTTCGATCCTGGCACAGTAAAGGCTTTGGCATGATATTTACTTTCCAGGTACCTGGCTACCCTGTAGTTGGCTGTACGAATAAATTCATATACAGCCTGTCTTCCGGCCATAGCAGTGTCCTTATCCTGGCTGGAACAGGAAGACAGTTCTTTGTAAGCCAGTACGATAATTGATTTAATATCTGGAGAAATCGTTTCAATCTTGGGAGATCTTGGACTGTTATAATCGGCAACAGCGGCAAAGCCGACATCATCAATCCCTAAACCCAAAGCAAACTCCTTAATGCTCTGTTTCATAGATTTAACCTCCTACTTTATGGATGTCCCTATAGGCTATCCCGTCTTGACCAGATGTTAACATATGGTTTATCATCAAACAAATTAATAATATTAACAATCTTAATTAGTAATTCTTATAATTACGAGGTGCTTTATGGAGTGGCAGCAATTAATCGGCTTTTACCATATAGTTAAATCTGGAGGATTTACGAAAGCGGCACAAATAACCCATCGTACGCAATCGGCCTTAACACAGCAGATCAAAAAACTTGAAGAAGAATTAGATTGTCTAGTTTTTGAAAGGTTAGGAAAGCGAAAAATTATACTCACTCCTGCTGGTGAAAAACTGTTTTCTTTTACGCAGAAATTGTTGATAAATTACGATGTACTAATTGAAGAAATCGAGAATTTAAAAGGACTTCAAAAGGGAAGATTGAGCATCGCTGGCCCATTTACTACTTTAAGCCAGCTCTTGCCTCCTACCATAGAGTCATTCATAAATGAATACCCGGGAGTAGAGCTTTCACTTTTTGATCGGCCGCAGAATCAGGTTCTTGAGCTAGTTCATGAGGGTGAGGTTGATCTCGGTATAACTCTGGAGTCATTAGTTCCATCAAATTTAGAGAAAGTGCGCTGGAAAAAAGTTGAGACGGTAATGATGACACCAATGGGGCACCCTCTCCTGGATATGGAAGAGATTAGCTTAGACCAAATATCGCATTACCCTTTAATCCTGCCCCCAAAAGGTTCCGTTCCTTATAAAAAGCTGGAGAGATATTTTGAAGAAAACAGTTTAACCTATCGTGTGGCCATGGAATCCTCTAACATTGAATTGAGTGCTGTTTACGTCGAAATGGGTCTAGGGATTTCATTTGCGACGATAGTCAGCAATCTACCAGTCTTTACCCAGAGGAATTTCAAGTTTATATCGCTAGGACATTATTTTGATGATGACCACTTAAGTCTTATTTTTAGAAAAGATAAAGCGTTCAAATCCATTTTAACGGCTTTCATAAACAAGGCTATTAGCAACTAGAATCCCAAAAAGTTGTGGCAGAAAACCTGAGATTGTAAACTTGAAAGCCTGTTAGGTGTATGGGGTCGGACACCGGAGGAGTTTGGGTTTGAGAAAGAAGAGTTCTGAAAACGGGTTGTTAATCTGTATTAGTGATGCTGACGTTCTGGTCAAGCTTTCCAAAACGGGGAACCTGTATTTATTAAATCAGGCCTTTCTCCAGGTTCTCATCGGACCAATTGTTGAACGCGAAGCATTAAGAAAGATAGGAACCCATGCCAATAATAAAGCCGAAGCCGTAGATCTTTCACTTCAATTGCTTTTTCATCCCGATATTCCCCTTTTACTTTGTTTTATCCGTAACCTTTTTCATGGCCTTGTTAACTTCTTGGTCAACAGATTCTTGATAGATGTCAGCGTAAGTTTTTGAATCTTTGATTAGATCGTCGCAGAAAGCCGCTACGTCACCGCCCGTCACTTCGAGCACGCCTTTCCCCAAAGCGGCGCCCTCTTCAAAAAGATCGATCATCCCCGAGAGCAAACCCGTCCCGTCGGTTAGCTCAACCGGGCCGACCTTAAAGAGATATTTTTGAATCTCTTTGTAAACAATCTGATAATCTTTCGGGAGCGCTTTGACACGCGCCATATGCGCTCGCCACTCTTTTTTACCTTCGATGATATCTTGTATTCTCATTTTATCCTCCTATTTGCTTAATTTTTTAGCGATATTATTGTTGAGCTGCTCGCGCCACTTGTCGCGAAAAGACTTTGCCCCTTCTTCGCCGGCCAGCGCTGAACAGAAGCCTTTGATATCGTCACCCAAAACCTCTTGGACACTCTGACCGTCCGCCGCCGTTTCTTCGAGCAAGCCAAGCACACCGTCAAGAATTGGCATAAGGTTGCGACCGGTGAAATCTGAGTGCAGCCAAAGATGGGCACTAATTTTTTCCCATGCCGCTTGATAATCAGCTGGCAGCTTCTTGGCTCGCGATTCAAAAGTTTTCAATTCTTTAGTCATGTCGTTGCCTGTGACTTTTTCCCATATATTCATTATTTTTTCTCCTTTAACTCGTTAATTTTTGATGATACGAACTCCCATTTTTCCCAGAACCTCCGCAGCTCCTCACGTCCCGCGTCGTTGAGCGCAAAAAACTTGCGCGGCGGTCCCATATCGGATGGTTTTTTTTCTATGTCCACGAGTTTATTCTTCTCAAGCCGTACCAAAATAGTGTACACCGTTCCATCCACAACATCTGTGAAACCGAGGGCGTTCAGCCGCCGCGTGATTTCGTAGCCGTAGGTTTCTTTGCGGCTTATAATTTCAAGGACACAGCCCTCAAGTACGCCTTTGAGCATTTCCGTTAGGTCTTCCAGCACCATCATCCCCTTGCTATTCTGTATGACTGATATTCAGTATTACTTACTACCGCTATATAGTAATACCTAATAGCTGGTTTGTCAATAGCGGTTGTTCTGATATGATATTTGTGTGTAAAAGCTATCCGTATCGCGATATTCAGAAAATCTTAAGATTTTCATAAGTAAAAAGCTATAAAATGGATTTTTGCTTCACGGTATAACAATTATGGGGATATGTATTTAACAGAAAGAGGATGACGCTTTTGGCTGCAAATATTTTAATCGTTGATGATGAACAAGCTATTGCCGATTTGGTTGAAGTTTATTTAAAAAATGAGAATTATAATGTCTTTAAATTTTATAGCGGGAAGGATGCTCTTAACTGCATCGAAAATGAAAGATTGGATCTCGCCATTTTGGATGTAATGCTTCCAGATATGGATGGTTTTTTAATCTGTCGGCAAATCCGGGAAAAGCATAATTTTCCGGTTATCATGCTGACTGCCAAAGAAGAAGAAATCGATAAGATTACCGGGCTGACCTTAGGTGCGGACGACTATATCACCAAGCCGTTCCGTCCCTTGGAACTTATTGCCCGTGTCAAGGCGCAGCTCCGGAGATTTACCAAGTATAATTCTTCAGAGCCCAATCAGGAAGAACACCTGATTGCCTTTTCCGGCCTGGTATTGGACATGAAGACCCATGAATGCACGTTGAACGAAAAAAGTCTATCTCTTACTCCTACAGAATTTTCCATTCTTTGGGTCCTTTGTTCCAATCGCGGACGGGTGGTCAGTTCGGAAGAACTGTTCCATGAGGTATGGGGAGACAAGTATTTCACCAACAGCAATAATACGGTAATGGTTCATATCAGGCATTTAAGGGAAAAAATGCACGACAGCGCAGAGCATCCTCAATATATCAAAACGGTATGGGGGGTTGGCTATAAAATTGAAAAGTAAGAGAGATAAAAGAAGAAATGATTATACAAAATTAAAAAGCAAAGTATTTTTTCAAATGCTTCTGATTACAGTTGGCACCGCTGGGACTGTTTATCTATTGCGCAATATCCTGCGCGGAGAGATCGGAGATCGTATCGTTGGATTTTTAGTCACCGCTTTTCATTTTACAAACTGGGAGGCACAGACCATCTATCACTTGATGATCCGCAACAATATGTACATGATCCTTTTTGGTGTAATCCTAATATCTTTATTTATTTTTTCTGTTTCCTGGTTTACAAAATATTTCGATGAAGTCATTGCTGGAATGGATAAACTTGCTGAGGAATCCGATGATGAAATTACATTATCGCCGGAATTGGATTTTATGGAAAATAAGCTTAATCAGATAAAAGGCAACCTGGAAAAGCAAAAGAAAGCCGCGCTTGATGCCGAGCAGCGCAAAAATGATTTGGTAGTTTACCTGGCTCATGATATAAAGACACCTCTGACCTCCGTTATAGGATACTTAAGTCTTCTGGATGAAGCGCCTGATATGCCTCCTGAACAGAAGGCAAAATATGTCGGCATTACCCTGGAAAAAGCTTACCGGTTAGAACAGCTTATCGATGAGTTTTTTGAGATCACAAGATTTAATCTTCAAACGATTGTTTTGAACAAAGAAAAAATCAATTTACGGTTCATGCTCCAGCAGATGGCAGATGAATTCTATCCCATGCTGACTCCGCAGGGAAAGCAGGTGTCCGTCAATGTGCCTGACGGCCTTACTCTGTGGGGAGATGCCGACAAACTGGCCCGCGTGTTCAATAACATTCTGAAAAATGCGATAGCCTATAGCTATGAAAACAGCGTCATAGACATTTCCGCTAAACAGCAGGACAAAAATGTGGTTATAACTTTTACGAATCAAGGAAATCCGATCCCCCAGGGAAAGCTTGATAGTATTTTTGAAAAGTTTTACCGATTAGATACTTCTCGTTCCACAAGCACCGGTGGAGTAGGGCTGGGTTTGGCCATCGCCCAAGAAATTGTCACTGCTCACGATGGAACTATCTCGGTGGAAAGCAACCCGGAAAATACTACATTTACAGTAAAGCTTCCGTTATAACGAGGCAATAAGATGTTACCCTCCTCTGTAGGTAGCGAGTACTGATTAAGCTTTTCAGGCGGTGGGTTATCTCCCGCCTCGTTGTAACGGAATGATATTCAGCCGAGGCGATTTATCCATTAAATCTAATGCTGTCCTGATTGGAAGGAACACAATTAAATAGGGTTTGCTGAACCGTGAACTAATTCGTTTAAAGGAAACCCGGTTGGGCAAGGCGAAAATAGCTTCTGAAAAAATGTAATAAAAGAATCCGGAGTCTGTGTTCCAGATTCAGTGGGAACGCGGAGAATCCAATGCCGGACATCATTACTTTTACCGTCCAAGAAGAGAATCAACCGATATATTGAAAAGGCCTGCAAGTTTTATCAGCATCTCATTATCTGAATTACGCTCCCCTGCTGCCGGTAGTTGAATACAACTACCGGAAACCTGGTTTTGCTTTGCAGCGCGTCGACCGCGGATTTATACTGTTATTTTTCCCAATATAGGGTTGCTACCGTCGCATTGATCTGGTCTGTTATAATATCATCTTTAATAATTGAGCTGAGGTAATCTTTGACACTTTCTATTTCACTTTCGCTCAGTTGTTTAGCCATTGCTGCCCGGCCCAGATAAAATGAGCATGCATCCTCATATGATTGGTTCATGGGCCATATTTGTTGTTCATAATAGAGGTGCGGCTGATAACCTTTATGGAGCAGCATATCGAGCATGAACGCGAAATAATTTTCACAGCTTGAACCGTCATCTCCAATCCCGGCTATTTCCTGGACTTTTTGCATTACCGGTTCTAACATCCTGACCGGGCTGCATACAGCACAGAAGCGCCTGCTGGCTTCGAGCAGCTTTTCAAATGTACTGGCATCGCAAATGGCGGGTGTATTATGCGCAAAAACCAGATCGTAGCGTTCCTTCATTCCCTGTTTCTCCAGATCGACCGTGTTCCAGTCCGCTGCTGCAAGCATGACATTGATAATTCCGGATTCTTCGAGTGCTCTTTGCCCATGCTCGAGCATTTTAGACGAGATGTCCAGGCCGGTTGCTGTATTGACTTTGTCCGCCAGTGCAATGGAATATACGCCTGTTCCGCAGCCTACGTCTAATACATCATAATTTTTATCAAGCATATGTTCCTTCTCCAGAAGTTGGAGAAATTCATCATAAATATGATGGTAGGTTGGATCCTCCGACTGCGAATCCCATGTCTGCTCTTCATTCTTAGCATCCCGGTTTTGAGTGACCCACATTTTCCTGATTTCTTCGATTTTCATGATTCTTAGCTCCCTTCCTGAAATTTAATTAATTCCGAAAAAAGATGACCATTCCAGCCTTCTGCAAATACAGATAAGACCTTCATGGTCATCGTTAATAACAATTTAAATACAGGGTTTTGAGATACTTCTATAAATCCTGGATTAACCTGGCTTCTGCCAGGCAATTATTTATTTCATTCTATCCATGTTAGACAAACCCCTGCATATTAAGGAAATATTCCCCTCCTCTGTAGGTAGCGAGTACTGATTAAGCTTTTCAGGCGGTGGGTTATCTCCCGCCTCGTTGTAACGGAATGATATTCAGCTGAGGCGATTTATCCATTAAATCTAATTCTGTCCTGATTGGAAGGAACACAATTAAATACGGTTTCCCATTCACCGTCCCGATATAATTCATATTGCTCAAAAACACAGGGGATGCCCTGGGCTGAAAGCAAATCACTGCTATCCATGAGCTGGAAATGCAGATGTGGAGCGGTTGAATTACCTGAATGCCCTACTTTCCCTAATAAATCACCTTTTTTCACCGCCTGACCAGCCACTACGGCGACAGACCCCGTTTGCATATGAGCGAATGCAGCATAAACATGCTCAGAGCATTTCATAATAACATAATTGCCGGCAACAATCTGTATATCATCTTTTCCCGGCTTAAATGCATGAGCATTCTTAAGAGCGCCGGACAAATCAGAGAACAAATTTACTATTGGTCTTTCCTTATAACCATCTTCGGCTTTTGTAATTATCCCGTCACAAGGAGCATATATTTCCTGTCCCCAGCCATAACACTGATTTAGGGAAACACCCGAGAAGAGATACTGGAGCAGACTTGTCCGATAAAATGGTCTTCCTCTTCTGGCCCAATCAACCTGTAGAAAATCAAAGGCATAGCGCTCTCCCAACAGGTCGGTTCCGTGACTTGGAATCCTTTTTCCCGGCGTGTTAGGCGTCATCCACTCTCCTCTTAATGGGAATCCGATGATTACAGGATCTTTAAATCCTTTCATTTCATCACTACCCCTTCCCGAATACCAATCATCAGACGCCCTGTTGGATAGTATACCGGCTACTGCTATTATAAGAATAATTCCTGCGGCTAAATATTTTCGGATTTCAATCCTCTTTTAATATCTTCGATCCTAATATTGGGGTTGTGATACCTCCTGCGCCCGACTGTTTTTTTTCCATATTCTATTGCTTCCCTGGGACACCAGTGAAGACAGGCAAGACATCGTTCACAATGATGCTGCCAAACCGGTAGCCGCTCTTCCATTTTTATATTGCCTACCGGGCATACTTCTGTGCAAAGCCCGCAGCCGGTGCATTTTCCCGTAGTTAAAAACCCTTCGTCCCATCCTTCGATATTATTGTACAAATAATTGCAGCTGATTATTTGGCTCCAAAGCTCCGCTTTCCTTTTCACTGGCTTGCGTTCCCTATTGGCAATCGCTTGAGCGGCTTTATGAACCTTAACGGCGGCAGCTTCAATTACCTTCTGTACTTTGCTGGGTACCGGACCCGGATGACCCACAATATAAGTTCCCGGCATCGTAATCTCATCGGCATAAGATAAGCAAATCCCTTTGACGGACAGAATATCCTCCAGCATACCCAAAGGGTTCGCCCTGGTCCCCCCGGAATTGGCGATTGCAAAACAATATGTCTCCGGTTTTATGGCAAGTCCCTCGACAAATCGTTTAACCAAACGGGGCAGGCCATTATAGTAAACCGGAAATATGAAACCAATCGGTTCATCAGGACCACCAACCGGTTTAACCGGTACCTGGCCAGTCATTGACCTTATTTGGCATTCCCCTAAATACTCTGCCATTTTGCGGGCGATTCCCAGTGAATTGCCGGTTGCAGAAAAATAGAAGATTGTAAATCCCATATAAACCATCCCCATGAATTTTATTTATAGAAGATCTTTCTGAGTTCATTTAAATAACCATCCAATTTCGCAATGATCATGTCATAATCCAGTTCATTGTTACTAGAGTTACGAATTTCCTCAAGGATCTCATTCGTAAAACCAACGTTGGCCCAAAAGATCAGCTGTTTGCACCTTTCAATGTCAAGACCATCTCTGAATCTGGACTCATCAATTGAATCGAACATTTTCTCATAACATAACGCTTGTTTCCCCTTCTGTCTTTCTTCCAGCTCCTTATTGATTTCATCAGACTCAGTAATACAGATCTTGTTAAATTCAAAAATCCAGGGGTGCTTCTGCAGCAACTCCAACTGGAGAAGATATGACTGCCGCAGCCTTTCAAAAATATCCCGTTCATCAAAATTCATTAAGTCAACATATTCTTTATCAATCATCGCTGTGCAATAATCATAGAGGAACAGAAAGAGATCTTTTTTGCTGTTTACATAATGGAACATCAATCCCTTTGAAATCCCGGACTCTTTTGCGATAGTATTGGTTGACGCATCATCAAACCCCTTCAGGGCAAATTCTTTTAAAGCGGCGTTTAAAATAGCCTCCCTCCTTTTTGATTCCAGATTTAGCATTTTTGTATGCATGAGATCCACCTCTTCATATTTATATGTTCATTTACCTGATTGGTCAATTTTATTTTATCCTTATTTACCTGTCAGGTCAATTATTTCAAATTAACCTATCATCAAACCCATCGTTAAAACTCCATCAACATATGCAGATAAATTATATCCTGCGGATTGTGTGCCGGGACCGTTTCCGGTGATTTCATCTATCTTTCCATATTTCACTTCCCACGACTCCTTATCAAGGTTTCGCTGTACTTTTCTTGCATCAATCTGTCAATTTATATAAAATATACTTAGTATGATACAATACTAAGTATGATACAATACCTGGTATGGAGGCGAGGACATGGGGGCGAATAAAGTCAGCAGAACTGAGAGACGAAAAGAAGAAACCAGGAAGAGAATTATGACAGTAGCCATTGATCTATTCAAACAGCAGGGTTTTGATGGTACTACCGTAGACCAAATCGCCAATGAAGCTGATGTGGCTAAATGCACTATTTATAGCCATTTCCCTGAAAAGGAAGCCATTATCTACGAACATATTCAGAGTATTATACGGGAACAAACGCCAGCAATGTTGGAGTATTTAGATAAATTACCCGATACCCGGACCCGGCTGATCGCGGTTCTACAAAAAACAATGGAATGGATGCATATAGACTTGAGTAATGACTTGTTTGAGCGGCACTTTACCTACAAAATGTCCCAATGGGTGCACGCTTTAAAGCATTTAGATCGGAACGTAAGCAGCGGTTTTTCAACCGTTATGGAACATGTATTTAAGCTGGGTATAGAATCCGGTGAAATCAGGCCGGATATGCATCCTTTTGTTGTAGGTGGACTGGAATGCAGCCACTATCTTTCAGCACTTCTATGGGTGAACCACCCGGAATTAATATCAATAAATGAAAGTATAGAAAATAATGTAGACTGTTTTCTCAACGGAGTAAAAACGAGTTGCATGACTCCTACTGTCACTTAAAAATAAGTGGTAGCTTGCTACGGTGATTAATATTGTTGATCTCTAATTGGTATAATGGCGCAATAAACTAACAAACGGTAGTTAGTATCACTTCATTAACATAAAGCAGCGATCGTCTCATTGAGGGAGGGGTAGTATGGTAGGAAAAAGATTTTACTTTAATTGGCCGTAAGCCTTTACCGCTGGAGTAGAAGCCGCTTAAGAAGCGGCGGACTGATCAGCGAAGTTCAAGCGTTAGGGAGGAATGTATGGATGAATCGGTATCTGTTTAATTTTCAGGAAATCCATGAGTCAAAGCCGGGGCTCGTCGGCGGAAAGGGCTGGAACCTGGGGCAGCTGTTCGGGATCGAGGGAATCAATGTCCCGGATGGTTTCTGTATCACCACCGAGGCCTATCGAACAGCCATCAAGCATAATGAAGAATTCACAGCATTAGTCTCTCAACTGGCGATTCTCAAGGCGGAAGACCGGACCCAAATTTCCGAAATCAGCGCTCGTGTCCGCGGCGTCATCGAAGGGAGCAAGATAGCGAAAGAGATCGAGTCCGAGATCGTTTCGCGACTTAACGCCCTGGGGGCGGAGAACGCCTATGCCGTGCGTTCCAGCGCCACGGCTGAAGACCTGCCCTACGCTTCTTTTGCCGGCCAGCAGGATACGTATTTAAATGTCAAAGGCCGGGAGGCGATCCTGCAGAGCGTCAAAAAGTGCTGGGCTTCACTGTTTACCGACCGGGCCGTGATCTACCGCCTGCGAAACGGGTTCGACCACCGTCAGGTCTACCTGTCCGTGATCATTCAGCGCATGGTTTTCCCCGAGGCCTCGGGTGTCATGTTCACGGCTGATCCAGCCACCTCCAACCGGAAAGTGCTGTCCATCAACGCCTGCTTCGGGCTCGGCGAGGCCCTGGTCTCCGGCCTGGTCAACCCCGATCTCTTTACGGTGCGCGACGGCAGGATAACCGATAAAGTGGTAGCCGATAAAAAACTGGGTATTTACCCACTGAAGGAAGGCGGCACAGAAGAACGGGGCATCGAACTAAAGCAGCAGCATATCCAGACGCTGACCGACGAACAGGTTTTGCGGCTGGACCAGATCGGCAGAAAGATCGAGGCCTATTTTGCCTGCCCCCAGGATATTGAATGGTGTCTCTCCGGGGACAGGTTCTATATGGTTCAGAGCCGCCCGATTACCACCCTGTTCCCAATTCCGGAGGTAAGCGATGGGAAGAACCATGTGTTCGGGTCGATGGGCCACCAGCAGATGATGACGGATGCCATCAAACCGTTGGGCATCTCTTTCTTCCAGTTTCTGAGTGGCTATCCGATGCCCCAGGCCGGTGGGAGGATATTCATGGATATCTCTGCCAGCTTATCCTCAATGCTCGGACGAAAGACTCTGTTTTCTATGAGGGGCGATGGGGATATCCTGATGGAGAACGCTGTGTTCAAAATGTTTGAGAGGAAGGATTTCCTGAAAACTCTGCCGCGCAAACTGCCGGGCCCCAAGATGTTCTCCATGGTCGGGGTTCTGCGCCTATTGTTTCATATCGTCAAGATTTCCCGAGCCAATGATGCAGCGCTCGTTCCCAAAGTGATCGAGCGCATCGATGCCCGGATCCGTGATCTGCAAGAAAAGATCGCCGGTGTATCCGGCGACGAACTGTTTGACCTGATCTTGCAGGATACAAAGGAACTGCAGGCAGCTAATGCTGATGTGAAAGGCTTCGCAGCCTTCATGACCGGCCAGCAGGCGTTAAAATGGCTTAACAAGAACATAGCCAGGTGGTTGGGCGATGTGAAGGAGGGCGACGCGCTTTCCCAATCCGCGCCCCACAACATCACTTCCGAAATGGGCCTGGCGCTCCTGGATGTGGCGGATGTGGTCCGCCCATATCCGGCGGTGATCGCCTATCTGGAACAGGCTGACGATAACACCTTTTTTGAGGGCTTGGATGGGCTGCCCGGTGGCGGTGCGGTCCACGACTCCATTCAGGCCTACCTGAAGCAATACGGCATGCGCTGCCCCGGCGAGATCGACATTACCAGGCCGCGCTGGAGCGAGCAGCCGGCCGCCCTGGTACCGGCAATTCTTAGCAACGTCAAGAATCTCCAGCCTGGTGCGCATAAGGCCAGGGTCGAACAGGGACGCCTGGAAGCGGAGCAGAAGGAGCGGGATCTCCTGGCTCGCCTGGAGCGATTGCCCGGAGGCAAACGGAAAGCCAGCAAAACCAGGAAGAAGATTGGCATTTTGCGCAATTTTATCGGCTTCCGGGAATACCCCAAGTATGCCTTTATGCAGCGCTATTATATTTACAAGCAGGTGCTACTGAGGGAAGCTGCCGTCCTCGTGCAAAAGGGCGTAATTCAGGACCGGGAGGATGTCTACTACTTATCGTTCGAGGAGTTCCGGGATGTTGTCCACTCCGGCCACCTTGATTATAGCATTATCGCCGCTAGAAAAGAGGAGTACGCAGCCTTCGAGAAGATGACGCCGCCGCGGGTGATGACATCCGAGGGCGAGGTCATCTCCGGCGAGTACGAGGCCGTCGATATTCCTCCGCAGGCCCTGGTGGGCGTGCCCGCATCCTCAGGCGTCATCGAGGGGCGCGCCCGCATTGTTTTAAGAATGGAGGATGCCAAACTGGATGACGGCGATATCCTGGTAACCACATTCACCGATCCCAGTTGGACGCCACTGTTTCTATCGGTCAGGGGTCTGGTGACGGAGGTGGGCGGGTTGATGAGCCATGGGTCCACCGTTGCCCGCGAGTACGGACTGCCGGCGGTTGTCGGCGTGGAAAACGCCACCAGGTTGATTGAAGACGGGCAAAGAATCCGGGTGAACGGCACCCGTGGGTACGTGGAAATACTATAGTGTCATGAGAGTCATGGTAAGGGGCAAAAGAACTGTCCGAGGCTACTGAAAAAGTACGCCTTTTAAGAGCTACTTTAGCGGTTACTCTTGTACGACCTGATTGGTTAATTACCAACCGACAGAATAAAAAGTTCAAAATTGGTGCAAAAGGGCGTAATTCAGAACCGGGAGGATGTCTACTACTTATCGCTGGAGGAGTTCCGGGATGCCGTTCACCCCGGCCACCTTGATTGTAGCGTTATCGCCGCCAGAATAGAGGAGTACGCAGCCTTCGAGAAGATGA
>Ga0228535_1001549_pt1 | contig 33368 bp, 27 predicted proteins | sample SJ1metagenome_FD_168457 | JGI IMG/M metagenome (GOLD analysis project Ga0228535, IMG submission 168457) | Enriched culture of PCE-dechlorinating microbial communities from Ithaca, New York, USA - SJ1 | ecosystem: Engineered > Modeled > Simulated communities (microbial... > Unclassified | place...
CACATCGTTTCGGAAAAAATGATGTGCAAATCGAATTGAATGATTATTCCGTTATTTACAAAAAAAACTATCTTTATTTCAATTATGGATATGCTCTTACTGGCGATTTGTTTCCCCGTCACCGAACGGGACTGGAATATTATTTTGCCATAAGCAAGCATTGGGATGGCTCACTGGGCGGTCGATACATGTTTTATCCAAACGCAGAAAACAAAAATGTTGTTATCTTTACCGGCAATGTGGGACATTATTTCGGAAATAATTGGGCTTCATTAAGGCCTTTTTATGTGGTACAAAACAATTTGCAATCGCTTTCGGTCGTATTCAAATATCGTCTGTACGGAAGCGACAACAGGAATTTTTGGGGCTTGGAAGCCGGCGTAGGCAATTCTCCCGACGATATACTGACCACTTCACAAAGTTCATTTAACGAATTAATGTCCTATCGCATCAGGTTGGAAAAGAACTTTAAGGTGAACAGAATTTCAGATGTTAATATCGGGTTGGGTTATATGTACGAACAAATCAATCAAAATGCCACAAAACAGTTCCGCAACCGCTATCTTGTGGAAGTTGGCTACAAATACCGATTCTGAAAAATGAGAACAATCAGCTTATATCTGAAATTCCTTTTTTCAAGGTTGATTTTTATCATAGCCTTGTGTCTGGCCGTATTTTTGTTTTTCTTTCTGAAACAGAAAGAATTTATCCTGTTTAACTATTCCATTGGCAATCCTTTGTATTCCATTATCGAACAGTCGCCTTCATGGCTTTATGTGGTTCAGGTGCTGATTGTTATCTTCCTGTTGCTGATTGTTGCTGAACTGATTTCGATTGTTTTGGTTACAACTCGAAGATCTTCTGCCGAAAAAAAGAACCAACTCCTCCATGAAAGGATTCGTGAAGTGATTTTCAACTATCTGATTCAGGATAACAAAACAAGAGACATCAATGATTTTCGTATAAAAGCTCAACCCTACTTGAAATCCAATCATGCCCAAAGAGTTTTTATCAATCAACTGCGTAAAATTCTTATCCTCACCAAAGGCGAAGTTCACGAAACCTGTATTTCTTTGTATGATGCGTTGCATTTTGATCCGCTTATAAAAAGTCATTTTCATTCTCCATACCTCAGAAACAAATTATTTGCTCTGAAAACGGCAGGTGATTTTCAACTGACAAAATACAACCGATATCTTGTCCGCTATATGCACAGTAAAAACGAGATGTTACGATCGGAAGCACTGCAGGCTTATGTAAAAGCCAATTCCGATAACGACCTCAGTTTTCTGTCGGATTATCAGGAAAAAATTTCTCTCTGGGACTTTAACATTATCATAAATGCAGCAAAAGACAGAACAAATATAAATTTTTCCGCTCTTTTGAAATCTCACAACCCATTAATAAAGAGTTTGGGATTAAGACTTGCCAACCTACAAAAAAAAGAGGAACTTAAACCGATTATTTTTAAACTGATGAATGATGCCGACCCAATGGTGAAAGAGGAAGCTTATCTGGCATTTATGGCATTAGCCAAAGAAAAAAACGATTACCTGACTTTAATGTATCAGTTCAGTTGCATGACAAAAAATTTACAAAATAAAGTTATTAATCTTCTGATCAATAATGAAGATAAAACAAGTTCGTACAATTTTTTTGAATGGATCATCGAAAACAAACCGCTGGAAATGAAAATCAGGGCAATGTCAAAACTGCTAACAATGGACATGAATTTGGTTTTGAAATACAAAAACCACCCTGACGAAAATATCAGAAAAGCACTCCGTCAATTAATGGACTTTTATCTTTAAAAATTATGGAATTTCCCATCATTATCGAAATTGTGAACTGGCTCATCTTTGTTTATGCATGTGCCCTTTTTATCTCCTACCTTCTGATAGCGCTTTTGTCAACATCAGAACTAAAAAAATATCATTCAAGAAACAGATATTCAGATTTTTTGAAAATGTTGAGTTTTCAGAAATTGCCTTCAGTTTCAATTATAGCTCCGGCTTACAACGAAGAAAAAACAATTGTGGATAATATAAACTGCCTTTTAAGCTTGAAATACAAGGATTTTGAAATTATCATTGTAAACGACGGCAGTAAAGACCAAACACTCAATAAAATTATTCAATATTTCGACCTGATTAAAACTGACATGGCTTACGAATCACAAATTATAACAAAAAATATCAGGGGAATTTACAAATCACGAAACAACGCTTACAATCATTTGACCATCATCGACAAGGAAAATGGAGGAAAAGCCGATGCACTGAATGCCGGCTTGAATTATGCGCACAATGATTTGTTTCTGGCCGTTGATGTTGATTCCATTCTCGAACCCGATGCATTGCTGCGAATGGTAAAACCTTTTATTGAAGAAACCAAAGTCAAGGTAATTGCTTCGGGCGGAGTAATTCGTGTAGCCAACTCCTGCGAAATAGAAAACGGCAGAATAAAAAAGGTGAATTTCCCGAAAAACCAATGGGCAAAATATCAGACCATCGAATATTTCCGGGCATTTACCTTAGGGCGTATGGCTTGGAGCAGAATCAACGGATTGCTCATAATTTCTGGCGCTTTCGGCATGTTCGACCGCCAAACAGCATTGGCAGCAGGAGGCTATGATACTTCCACTGTAGGCGAGGATTTGGAACTGGTTGTCAGAATGCGCCGTTACATGCACGAAGTAGAAAAAAAGAAATACAAAATTGCCTTTATTCCTGATCCATTGTGCTGGACGGAAGTTCCCGAATCGCTAAAAATACTTTCGCGACAAAGAAACCGCTGGACACGCGGAGCCATCGAAACCATACGAAAACACATGAAAATGGCTTTCAATCCAAAATATGGACGAATCGGAATGATCAGCTTCCCTTATTGGATATTTTTCGAATGGTTGGCACCAATTATTCAGTTTTTGGGCATTGGCTACGTAATTTTGCTGACTATTTTCGGGCTGTTGGATGTAAAAGTATTCCTGATTATGACACTTTTTGTCCTTTCTTTTGCTGTCATGTATTCCTTTTTTTCCGTACTTTTAGAAGCTATATATTACAACAAATATAAAAATGTAACCTATTTAAGTAATCTTTTGTTCTTGTCTGTAATGGAAATGTTTGTTTATCAGCCTATTAATATGATATTTTCCTTGTCGGGAAACATCGATTATTTCTTTAAGAAAAAAAGCAGACATAACTGGGGAAACATGACCAGAAAAGGTTTTTCGGGAAATACCGATCAAAATTCAAAGCAGAATTAAGGAAAGTATTTTACTTAAAAATCTGATTATTTTTTAGATTTCTTGAATTTATATGAAAAAGAAAATAAAAGCACATTAAAAAAACAATCGTTATGAAAAGCGCAGAAAGTTCGGACAAAACAAATTCCGACCCTGTAATTCCATTTAAGTTTGATATTGAACCAATTGATAGCCAACACCAAAATCTGTTTCGTATATTTCAAAGCATCTTGGATAACATTCAACAAAAATCTGGAAATACGGAACAAATTATCGAAGAACTGGAAGAATATACCCATTATCATTTCAGTACCGAAGAAGATCTGATGAAAAAATTCGACTACCCGGAAATAAATGAGCACATTGTTCAACATGAAATTTTTATACAAAAAATTCTCGATTTTAAAATTTCTCAATTATTTCAAAGTATTACTTTAAATGAAGAAATTGCCGGCTTTCTACGCAAGTGGTTTCTCAACCACATATTGGAATATGATGCCAAATACGTGGATACCTTTAAAAAAAATTTAAACTCCGAAAATGAAGAAAAATGAAAAAATATTACATGAATAGTTTCATAATAAAACAACTGAAAAATTACGCTATCCTACTTTTGTTCATTCAATCTTTTCAAGCTCTTTCAGCGCAAAAAACAGAAGTTCCCTTTTCCACAGACAGCAACTATCTGACGGTTTGGAACGGAAAAAAATATATTCCCATTTTTATCAAAGGAGTCAATTTGGGTGTTGCCAAACCCGGTTCGTATCCGGGCGAGCTGGATGTGAAGCCCGAACAATATCGCCAATGGTTTGAAGAAATAAAAGATGCCGGATTCAATTGTATTCGCCTTTACACACTTCATTTTCCACAATTTTATGACGAATTGCTCAAATACAATACCAACCATCCGCAGCATCCTTTATTCTTTTTTCAAGGCGTATGGCTAAACGAAGAAATGGAAGGATACAAAAACGATTTGTATCAAATTACCGACACCTTCAGAGCCGAAATCAGGGAAAACATTGACTGCGTTCATGGAAACAAACTGATTGCGCAGCGTTACGGAAAAGCTTATGGGAACTATACTGCCGACGTTTCGCAATGGAACATCGGTTATATTGTCGGTCGAGAGGTATATCCTGAAGAAATTCTGACTACCGACAGTATTCACGCGGACAATAATCACTTCACAGGTACCCATTTTGAAATTAATAACGCTTCACCATCCGAAGTTTGGTTTACAGAAAATTTGAATCATTTGGTAGAATACGAAAAAAATACATACAACACCGAAAGACCTGTCAGCATTTCTTCCTGGCCCACCCTCGATCCCCTGCATCATGCTTTTGAACCAAATAGAACGGAAGACACGGCAACTGTAGACTTATCGAAAATCAATATACTGGATGCTCCGGCCGGACTTTTTATTAGTTATCATGCCTATCCCTATTATCCGGATTTTGTAGGGGCTCAGCCCGATTATAAACTTGCATCGGATAATTTTGGCAGCAACAGTTATTTGGGCTATATCAGAGATTTAAAAAACCACTATCGAAAATATCCTTTGCTTATTGCCGAATATGGCGTTCCTTCGAGTTGGGGCATAGCTCACTATACTTCTTCAGGTATGAATCACGGTGGATTTGATGAACAGCAGCAAGGCGAAACCGATTTGCGTCTTCTCAGAAACATTTCATCCAGTCAACTGGCCGGAGGAATACAATTTGCGTGGATTGACGAATGGTTCAAAAAAACATGGATTACCGATCCTATTGATTTTGGCAACAGAATTTTATGGCACAACATAACCGCTGCCGAACAAAACTTTGGCCTGAAAAAATTTGTAAAATCCGACGAATGGAAAATCTGGAAAAATTTTGATGCTGCTGATGACATAACGACTTTGTCAGCAAAACAAAATTACGATTTTTTTGAAATTCAGTTGAATCTGAAAGATAAAATGGATTTGTTGGGAGAATGTTGGATAGCAATCGATACGTACGATGCAGGTTTGGGAGAATCCATGATGCCAAACGGACAAACCATCCCCTCACGTGCCGAATTTTTGCTCAAAATCACTCAATATGCAGCAACCTTGTATGTTACGGAAGCTTATGATTTATTCGGATTGTGGCACAAAATACTCACACCAAAACAAAAGTTGCGTTCTGTGGCAACAGATGGCGCTACATGGAACATTGTCCGCTGGAAAAACAACTCTTTTTATTCGGATGTTCAATACATTGGAGAATTAAAACTGAATAAATCCTTTCAGCCGGAAACTTCAAAAGATGCCGTTACAATTTATGACGACAAAATTTCAATCCGATTGCCCTGGACTTTATTGCAATTTGTCGATCCGTCTCAAAAAGAAGTTTTCCACGTTGACAGTTTAAATCCTGAGCTACGTACAAGAGAATCGGATGGTATTGCGGTGAGCATTTTTTACAAAAATAAAACCTATTTCAGCGATACGCGCTTCGACTGGGAAAAATGGAACAAAGTTACCGATAACGATGTGGAGGAAAAATTCAAATCTTCCTACTGGACTATGTACGAAAATCTCACCGAATTCAATACTCCGGCCATTGCTTTTCCCGACAATTATGAACTGGAGGGAGAAGAAAGTATTTTTAGAATCGAAGAAAACAACGGTGTACTGAAAAATGATTTTGACATGGATGGTTGGAACATTTCTGCCGTTTTAACCGATGCACCTGCCAACGGTTTCGTCGAAATAAACGTTGATGGTTCGTTTTCTTATATTCCTCGTAAAGGATTTAAAGGTACGGATGTGTTCAAATACGCAATTTTTGACGGTACTTCTCTATCCCAAAACACAACCGTAACCTTAAATGTAAAAGAAGAAGGTAAAAAAAATCCCGACAACAAAAAGTTTTTTTCGCTCTTCCCCAATCCTGCTTCCGATATTGTTTCCATAAAATCGGAAATCAATATTGTATCTGTACGAATTTTTAATTATTCCGGAAAATTAATGGAAGAATTTTTGCCGAACGACAAAACAGGAACTTTGAATATTTTCCATTATCCAGCCGGCCTGTACATCGCCATGATTGATGTGGATGGACAACTCTTTACCGAAAAATTCATCAAAAAATGAAAAAAAAGGAAGAAAGCCTGTTCTTTTCAACAAACTTTCTTCCATATTTTGTTTTATAATGAGCTGAAAAAATTCAAAAAATCAATTTTATGCCAATGACTGAAAAAACCTTTATTTTTGAACCACAAATTTGCTTGTCAAACTAAAGTCTTCTGTCTGAATTTTGTAAAAATATAAACCTCCGGTGAGTTTGTTTGTCTGCCAGGGAATTTGATGCTCACCTGCAGCCAACGTTTCGTCAATCACTGTCATCAATTGCTTTCCCAGTGCATCATAAATTATCAATGTTACTTTTGATCTAAGAGGTAATTGAAAGTAAAAAGTTGTTGTGTTGACAAAAGGATTTGGATAATTATAAAGCTTGAGTTTTTCATTATTTTGTGGATTATTTAAACCAGATGGATATTTTTGAACCAAAATACCATAAACATCTCCATCGCTAAATCCTGTTTCTCCAAGAACAGCCTTTGTAACCCCAACCAAAAAATTATTGCCATCAAACAACATTACACCACCAAGTGGAATTTTTCCTTCAGAACCGGGAACGGTAAATATGTTAAATTCTTCACCCAATGGCGTACCCGACATATTATAATATCTTCCTTTTATATGATTATCGGCAGAATTATCGGATAACGACTGACTTTCCCATGTAAACAGATAATTATTCCCATCCGAGCATACAAAAGTAAAAGCATTGTGTACACCAGCTGTTTCCGCTAAAGTAGTTTTTTCTCCTACAGTACCACTGGTCGAAACAAATCGGAAATAAGCTCCGTGATCATTACAACTATAAGGACTGTTGCGATTAAAACAAATATCGTAACTGATAACATATTTGTTCCCATCAAAAATCAAACTTACCGGATTATGATCAGGTGAGGGAGGATCGATAGTAAAAGCATTTCCTACCAAAGTTCCATTTTTGCCGACAAATTGGCCTAATATTGAGTTTGAACTGCCTCCACCATGATTGAACCATACAATCAGATAGTTCGTTCCATCAGAAGCCATATTGAATTCTTTTGAACTTGAATTTTGCGGATTGGTAATGCCAAAATTATTGATAAAAAAGGAACTTCCAATCAGATTTCCCGATTTATCCAATAATTGTCCGTATAATCCAAAATCCGATTTTACATAAGCAACCAAAAAATTAGAACCGGAATAGCTCACATTAAAAGGACGTAAATCGAAAATCACGTCAGTAGCAATTAAAACTGCTTCTCCTTGCCAGTTACCGGAAGGGCTCAGAAAACGAGCATAAAGATGATGCTCAACATCCTGCCAAACCACAAGATAATTGGTTCCATCGAAAACAACCATTGGAGCAACCGGTCCATAAGCATTTAAAGCAATTCTATTTCCTGACAACTCGCCCGTTTTACTGATAAATTGAACCGTAAGCGTGTACTCACTATTGGCATCTCCCAGAATTGGAACTAAATAATTGGTGCCATCGAATGCTGCCGATAAAGCCGAAGCAGCTTCACTGCCAACTGCAATTGGGAATTCCTTAATAATTTGTGAAGAAAGAAATTGAACTCCCAACAATAGAATCAAAAGTAAATTGAATAATTGTTTCATGGCATTAATTTTTTTTTGTTAATTTTATTTGAGATGATAATCGAAACAAATTTAAAAATCAAACCAACAAATTTTAAATTCTTTTGCTAAAGAACTTAAAAAAGATAAGAAACTAATTAATTTATTGGTAAAAGTATTATCAAATTATCCGAAATGTACTTTTATTAATAATTTTTTGTATTAATTATATTTTTTAAAATTTAAGCATTATTGAAATTGTAAAAAATATTTAATTAATAAATTAAGGAATGAATTGAAGAGTTACATCAGTAAAAATCTGTAGAGAGTCGTTTTTTTAATTTATTCTATTATATTCAATTCAATATCAATAAAATAGTTGTAAATAAGGTTGAATAAATTTGTCGAGGTTAGCAAACACTATAAAAATGATAGAAAAATTACCAATAAAGATCAATGAGATTTATTTTGTTCTTTGTTGAAAAACTTTATAATAGATATGAACCATGAATTAATTCAATTATGGGACAAAATAGACTGAAGTTACTTTCTTACTTTGAGAAGGAATTGGTATCTATATTTTGCCAATGGCCCCAGAGTGTTTCAAATGGAGAAGGGTAGAGTGGATGTTGCTCAAACATTTGTACAATTTCGAGATAAACGATAACTGAATTATTGAATACGGAATGTTTAATTTCAGCATTTTTGCAGAAGTGTGTTTTTTGAATACCGTTTGCCGTTTGATCAGAACGATTTTGTCCATTTTCGGCAAACCAATCGGCGAAGACGGCATACAAATTAACGCTTTATTGGCTACTCAAGCTTGGAATTTGAAAAAAATGATGTGAAAACTCAAAGAAGAGTTTTTTGTTTCATTTCAACAAAAATTTTATAATCTTACCACTAAAACAAACTTTTAAGGATTGACTAATCATACTTGACAAATCTTTAAATTTACTCCATCCTAACTTTCTCATCCAACAGAGCGAAATTGATGACTTCCATTATATCGTTTACGTAGTGAAAATGAAGACCTTTCAAATAAGACGCATTAATTTCTTCCACATCTTTTTTGTTCTCTTCGCAAAGAACCAATTCGGTTATGCCTGCTCTTTTGGCCGCAAGTATTTTTTCTTTAATTCCACCAACCGGTAATACTTTTCCACGTAAGGTGATTTCGCCGGTCATGGCAAGATTTTTCCGAACTTTTCTTTTGGTAAATGCCGAAACAAGCGCTGTAAGCATTGTAATTCCCGCCGACGGACCATCTTTGGGAATAGCTCCTTCGGGAACATGAATGTGAACATTCCATTTTTCAAACATTTCACTATCAATTCCTAACTGTTCGGCGTGTGCTTTTATGTATTCCAATGCAATCACAGCAGATTCTTTCATCACTTCGCCCAAATTTCCCGTTAAAGTCAACTGAGGAGATTTACTTTTGCTTAGACTCGACTCAATATAGAGAATTTCGCCCCCCACTTGTGTCCATGCTAAACCGGTAACAACCCCGGCATAATCGTTTCCCTGATATTTTTCTTTTGTATATCGCGGAACTCCCAAAAAAGTTTTCAAATCATCTACAGTAAGTTGCACATTATAAGGCTCATTGGAAGCCACTTTTTTTGCAATTTTCCGCATGAGCGAAGCAATTTGTCTGTCCAATTCGCGAACGCCCGATTCACGCGTATAATTTTCGATCAAATGTTCGATTACAGGCTTCGTCAAAATCAACTGTTCTTTTGTTAAACCGTGATTTTCGAGCTCTTTGGGAACAAGATGGCGTCGGGCAATTTCCACTTTTTCTTCCTGTGTATAGCCACTTACTTCTATCAATTCCATCCTGTCGAGTAAAGGACGAGGAATGGTATTCAGATTGTTGGCTGTAGCAATAAACATCACTTTCGACAAATCGAAATCGACGTCGAGATAATTATCGTGAAAACTGGTATTCTGCTCGGGGTCGAGAACTTCGAGCAAAGCAGAAGACGGATCACCTTTATAATCGGCAGCAACCTTGTCAATTTCATCCAACACAAAAACCGGATTGGCCGACTGTGCTTTCTGAATATTCTGCATAATTCTTCCCGGCAACGCTCCGATATAAGTTCTTCGATGACCGCGAATTTCGGCTTCGTCATGCAAACCACCAAGCGAAATTCTTACATATTTTCTGTTCAACGCTCTGGCTATGGATTTGCCCAACGAAGTCTTTCCGGTTCCCGGCGGGCCATAAAGACAAATAATGGGCGATTTCATGTCTCCCTTCAATTTCAGCACGGCCAAATGTTCCAAAATACGTTCTTTTACGGTTTCCATGCCGAAATGATCCTGTTCAAGGATTTTACGTGCATTTTTCAAATTAAAATTATCTTTTGTGTACTCATTCCATGGCAATTCCAATAAAGTTTCCACATAATTCAGCTGCGTAGTATAATCCGGAGAATGAGGCGACATACGTTCCAGTTTTTTCAATTCCTTCTCAAACAAAGCAGCCACATTTTCATTCCATTTTTTTTGTTTTGCTTTTTCTCTGAAATCCAGAATATCCTGTTCGGGAGAAGCTCCACCCAATTCTTCCTGAATGGTTTTCATTTGCTGCTGCAGGAAATACTGCTTCTGCTGCTGATCGATACCTTCTTTGGCTTTATTTTCAATAGAAATTTTTATTTCCAGCAATTGCCATTCCTTGTTCAACAAATCGAGCAATTGATAGCCCCGATCCAGAATATCGTCAATTTCAAGCAGTCTTTGCTTTTCCTGTACATTCAATCCAAAATTCACACATACATAATTAATAAGAAAAACGGGGTTATCAATATTACGTATGGCAAAAACTGCTTCTGGAGGCATTATTCCTGCATTGGCTATAATTTTTGCAGCCATATCCTTAATGGTAGCAACCAGTGCCGGAAAAACACCATCTTCAGCGCTTGGAATTATTTCGGGAGCCAAATTAATCCGCGCTTTCATATAAGGCTTCAGTGTCAAAACTTCACCCAGAAAAAAACGTGATTTTCCTTCAAGAATAACCGTAGTAGTGTTATCGTTCATTTCCAAAATCCGTACAACTTTAGCCACAGTTCCCATAGAATACAACTGGTCAGGAGTCGGATCATCAATATTTTTATCTTTTTGTGTGCAAACGCCTATATAATGATTGCTTTCTTTTGCTTCCCGCACAAGTTTCAGCGACTTCGGTCGAGCAACCGATACCGGTAATAAAACACCTGGATACAAAACCATGTTTCTCAAGGGTAGAATAGGCAATATATCGCCCGACTCGAGAGAAACATCTCCATTTTTTTCCTCTTCAAACGAAATAATGGGAAAAGCTTCCGAAGGTTGTGTTAATTCTTCAATATTAAAATCATCAAATGAATGTTTCATTGCGCTATTTAAAATTTTAATGACAAAATTAGTATCTTTAATGTCAGAATGACATAAATTTATTCAAATTCAACAAAATGGGTTTCCTTCTTTTCTAAAAAATCTTCAGAAAATGGGTCGACGATATTTTTTTCAATTGTTGTGCCAAAAAATCTGTATTAAAAACCGGCAGTTCTAAAAATGGTTTTTCACAAAATACCCATTTAAATCTTTCATCAGAATATAATTTATTTTTTTAAAGGTCTGATGGGACACACATGTCTGAATATTATATTCATTCGTGTGTATGCACTACATGTGGGTTTTCTTATTATAAAATTTTTTTTCGTGTGGGAGAAAAAGAAAACAAATGATTGAAAAAATACGAAAAGGAAATTAAATATATAGTTCAGGAAATCAAATAATTAAATATATTAAGAGGTTAAAAAATTACTTATTGTTGGGTTTTAAAGTTTTGACCAAAAGCCTTAGCTGTAATCGATTCCACCTTTACTTTCCATACTTTCACGTTTCTAAGTGCCGGAAGCGAGTATTTAAAATCGCTGCGTTGTGTATATTTTTTCATAAACAAATTCATGGCCTGTTCTTTTTCTTCCAAATTTTCGATAAAAATCACCTTCCCTTTCACCAGCACACTTTTGGAGTTCATGCTGTAACTGCATGCCACATCAGGATGTTGGTACATTAATTTCCTGTCCGAACAAAACGTAATACAGACACGATTATCCTTTTGGAGTAATAGCTGATGTTTTCCTTCAGGTGCAGAATGTAAAATAACTTCGTTATGATCAAAAGCAAAATTCATGGGTATAACATAAGGACTTCCATCCAATTCCGAAATACCTACAAAGCAAATATCACAGGCATTGATAATATTTTCAATTTCAACTTGGTCTTCAATAAAAAAAGTTCTCATATAAATTCTGTTTAAAAGACAAATATAATCAAATTTCTTTGTGATTTATCATCGAAATGAAACTATTATAAAATCTTGGCATAAAATTTGTTAATAAACAATAGCTTCACTTAAGCGAAATCCTAGAAAACGAGATAGAATAGAAAACGTTTTCGTAAAAAAATTTTTTTTTCACACTGCAACTAAAAGTAATTATTCAAAAGTCCAACAAAACTCAGGCAAAAACAAGAAACTAATAATTTTACTTTATTGAATACGAAGTATTTAATTGTTTTTGAGAGGGCACAAAATATTTAGAAAAATAAAAATGAAAAAAATTGAAAAAAATATCGCAAATACTTGCATTTATAAAGAAAAAAAGATGTACCTTTGCATCGATTTTGAATTGTAAACAAACATGTAAAACTTCAAAAAATTAAGAAAATGAAAAAATTATTTTTATTGTGTGCTGTTGTATTTGCATTCGTTGCATGTGGACCAAAAGAAAACAAAGAAGCTGCTGCTACTGAAGATTCTGTAGTTGTTGTTGATACTGTTGTTGCTCCGGTTGATACTGCAGCAGTTGACACAACTGTGGCTCCTATGTAATTTTAAAACAACCAAAATTTACAGAGCTGAAGTCCGTTAGTGTTAGCGGACTTTTTTCGTTTATACATGTAGCGAATTATAAAAAACTCAAATCCCACTTTTACTTCTTTACCTGAATAAGAAATTATATGTAAATTTGTAAACCGATTGTCATAATAAAGAAAAAAATTGTTTATGCTAAGAATTGCAGTTCAAACCAAAGGAAGACTTTTTGATGACAGCATGTCGTTACTTAACGAAGCCGGTATTAAAATAGAATTGGGAAAACGTCTTTTGCTTATTCCGGCACAAAATTTTCCTTTAGAAGTTTTGTTTTTACGTGATGACGATATTCCCGAATCTGTTGCCGATGGCGTAGCCGATATTGGTATTGTTGGAGAAAACGAATTTGCTGAAAAGCAAAAAAATGTCAAACTTATTCGTCGATTGGGATTCAGTAAATGCCGCCTCTCGCTGGCAGTTCCCAAAGAAGCAGAATATTCTGATATCTGCTGGTTTGAAGGCAAAACCATAGCAACTTCTTATCCCGTAATTTTGAGTAATTTTCTGAAAGAAAAAGGGATACGTGCTGAGATTCATGTTATAACAGGTTCAGTAGAAATTGCTCCCAGCATAGGTCTTGCAGATGCCATTTTCGACATTGTCAGCTCAGGAAGTACACTGGTAACCAATCATCTGAAAGAAGTAGAGGTTGTTATGAAGTCAGAAGCCTTGCTGATTGCGAATCCAAAACTCTCTGAAGCGCAAAAAAAGATACTGGACGAGTTACTTTTCCGCATAGAAGCCGTAAAAATGGCTGAAGACAAAAAATACGTTTTGATGAATGTTCCAACCTCTCAGCTGGAAAAAATTATCGAAATAATTCCCGGTATGAAAAGTCCTACCGTCATGCCATTGGCTAAAGAAGGATGGAACTCTGTTCACGCAGTAATTGCCGAAAAAGAATTTTGGGATATTATTGGAAAACTGAAAGCTTGCGGTGCTGAAGGAATTCTGGTATTACCCATTGAAAAAATGATCCTGTAAATTTCTATCGAAATATGAATCTTTGCATCGATCAGGGAAACTCAAGTATCAAAATGGGAATTTTCGACCAAAGCAAACTGGTAAAAACTTTTGTATATAAAAATTTTGATCGAAAATCTGTTTTATCAATGCTCCGTAATTATCCTGTCGATCGGTGTATTTACTCCAGCGTAATCAATAAAAATGCTTCAGCCGTTGCATTTTTAAAGAAAAATATTGCGCAAGTATTACTGCTGACACATGAAACTCCCTTGCCTATCGAAAACAAATACCAAACGCCCAAAACTCTGGGGAAAGACCGGTTGGCAGCTGTTGTCGGTGCAGGTTTTCTCGAGCCCAATCGTGATGTTTTGGTAATCGATGCAGGTACTGCCATAACTTTCGATTTCATGGATGCCAAGAGAAACTATTGGGGTGGGAACATTGATGTCGGCTTGGAATTGAGATTAATGGCGCTGCATACATTTGCAAAAAAATTGCCTTTGGTGAAACCGGTTCAGGAAGTTCCCTTAATGGCCTCCAATACTGAAATGGCATTGGCTGCAGGCGCTCTGAACGGAATAATATTTGAAATCGACGGTTATATTAATGCTTTGAAAATCGAATATCCTGACCTTTCAACATTTTTAACAGGCGGAAGCTTGATTTTTTTTGATAAAAAATTAAAAAATAGCATCTTTGTAGAAAAAAATTTGGTGTTAATCGGACTCAATTATATACTTCAATATAATGTACAATAAAAAGATTTTAATTGCATTTTTAATATTGTTTTTATCTATGCAGGATACTTCCAGTCAAAACAATACAAACTCACCCTATACGCGTTTTGGTTTTGGTGAAATCAACGACAACCACAACAGCGAACAAAGAGCAATGGGAGGTGTGGCTTTGGGGGTTCGTTCTGTTTCGAGTATCAATTCTATCAATCCTGCATCCTACAGTGTGGTTGACAGTATGACTTTCATGTTCGATTTCGGAGTTTCGGCGTTACGCTCGCAATTTAAAGATCCAAGTGGAAAAAGTTCAAACTTTACTGCCAATCTCGATTATATCACCATTCAATTTCCTCTTTCAAAAAACATAGCTTTAAGTGCCGGCATTCAGCCTTATTCGTTTTCGGGCTACAATTTCTATACTACAGAAATACTTACCATACCAAATAATAGTAATACTCCGGACAGCCTTAATGTAACGAAAAGTTTTACCGGATCAGGTGGATTCAGTGAAGTTTATATGGGATTGTCTATCGATTTTTTGCAACATTGGGCATTGGGGGTCAATGCTTATTACATGTTTGGGACAATTAACAATTATAGAAACATAAGCTTTTCTTCCACTAATTACACCTCTACTACAGAATTGAATTACATAGAAGCCAATAATTTCCGTTTTCGTTATGGGATGCAGTATTTTACTGGTTTCAACAAAAAAAACGATCTAAATATCGGTTTAATATTCGAACCTAAAAAGAATTTTAACGTCAAGTCTTCCAAAATTAATTCGGGAGTATTGACCGACACAACCAATTATGACACAGATTTTGATCTTCCCATGCTACTGGGAGGGGGAATTTATTATACCTACAACAAAAAGCTTTCACTCGGCATCGACTATACTTTCCAAAATTGGGCCAATACAAGATTCTACGGCAAAACAGACAGTTTGGTCAATCGAAACAAAATTTCCATTGGAGCGGAATATTTGCCCAACTCTTCCGGGAGAAAGTACAGCGACCATATACGTTATCGTTTAGGATTAAATGTAAACAACCCTTATTATAAAATTGACGGAAAATCGCTTGATAATAATTTTGGTATAACTTTTGGTATTGGATTACCGTTACCCTACAGCCGAACAATGCTAAACACTTCCTTTGAATATGGAAAAATTGGTAATTACAGTTCTTTGAGGGAAGACTATTTTAAATTTACATTTAATGTTTGCGTCAATGAGAATTGGTTCTTTAAAAGAAAATTATAAAACAAACAAAATTTTAAAAGTCATAAAAAAATGAAAACAAAAATATTAGTGTTGTTGTTGGCTGCAATATTCTCAACCAACACGTTTGCCCAAAAAAGCAAAAATGTTCAAACACCGGCTACTACAGAAAACAGTTCAGAACAGGTAACCGATTCCATGTGTTTGATTTACATTAGTCTTTTTAACGAAGCTGCAAAAAACAAACAGTATGCAGATGCCATAGGCCCTTGGACTTTGGCTTATAATGAATGCCCCGGAGCAAACAGGGTAATTTATACACGAGGAAGAGAAATTTTGCAATGGAAACTTTCACAAGCCAAAGACTTAACTTCTTACAAGGAAGCTTTTGATGAATTGATGGCCATGTATGACAAAAGAATAAAGTATTTTGGTGATGACAGCCGATATCCAACTCCTTGGATACTTGGGGTAAAGGCTTTGGATTATATTACTTACGTAAAAGGTGATGACTTGAAAAAACCGGCTTACGAATGGTTGGAACAATCCATCAACGGACTCAAGGAAAATTCTGAATTGGAAGTACTTCGGCAATTTATAATGCTTTCCTATAATCTTTATAAAGCAAATCCTGAACATGCCGAAAAATTTATTGCCGATTATTTAAAAGTTAACGATATACTTGAAACTCAAATTGCTAATCCAGAATATAAATCCAACGAGCTGGCCAATCAAATCAAGCAGGGGCTGGATGTGTTGTTTGCACAAAGCGGTGCAGCAGATTGTCAAATGCTGGACAAGATGTATGCCTCAAAAGTAACACAAAATTCTACCAATCTAGAATTTTTAAATAACGTTTTAAGTTTCTACAATCGCATAGGATGCATACAATCAGATGTTTATTTCAGTGCTGCATTGTCTGCTCATAAAATTCAACCTTCAACTGAATCGGCAAATGCATTGGCAGAAATGAGTTATAAAAAGAAAGATTATTCCGGTGCCATTAAATTTTATGAACAAGCCACTCAACTAGCAAACAACAACAAAGAGAAAGCTACCTATCAGTATAAAATTGCTCAAATATACTATGGCGACCTCAAAAACTATTCTCGAGCCAGAGAATATGCACTGAAATCGTTAGAATTCAATCCCAATAACGGAAGTGCCTATTTGATGATAGGCATCATGTACGCCAATTCCAATATCTATGATGATCCAGTATTACAAAAATCGGTGTATTGGGCGGCTGTCGATAAATTCATAAAAGCAAAACAAGTTGATAATGACCCTAAAATTATTGAAGAAGCCAATAAATTGATTCAAACTTACATTAATTATTTCCCATCAAAAGAAGATATTTTCTTCCATCCTCAACTGGAAGAGGGTAAATCTTTTTTTGTAGGCGGGTGGATTGGCGAATCAACCATTTGCAGGGCAAGCAATTAAAATCATTCGAATAAATAAAATAAAGGCATCCCTTAGGGATCTTATGAAACAGATATTAAAAAATTATTTTTCAAAAAGCATAACAACTATGTTTATAGTTGTTATGCTTTTTTTATCTTTTGCATGCAATCGACCAACTAAACCTGAAATTGTTCAAATTGAATCTGATCCTTCTTTGATTCCGACTCTTCATGCTACGGATATTACTACCGTTATTTCCGATTCAGGAATTACCCGCTACCGTATTTCTGCTCCGCAATGGGATATTTACGATAAAGTTCCGGATCCCTATTGGGAATTTCCTTATGGCATTCACTTGGAACGTTTCGATATGAATCTGCAAGTAGATGCCAATATTCACAGCAAGTATGCCCGTTTTTTTGTTAATAAAAAATTGTGGGAACTGAAAAATGATGTAAAAGCCACCAATCTGAAAGGTGAACTTTTTGAAACCGAACAACTTTTTTGGGATCAGAACAGTCAAAAAATTTATTCCGACAGTTTGATTAAAGTTACTCAGGCAACCCAAATCATTAATGCCATTGGATTTGAATCGGATCAATCCATGAATTACTATGTTTTCCGCAATGTTAAGGGAATTTTCCCTGTGGATGAAAGCAAAGATACTGTTCCGACTTCCCAGAGCAGTAATGCCGGCACACCGATTAGAGCAATGAACGCCAAGTAAAAATTTTCCAAAAATTTGTTATTCGGAAAATTCAAGCAGCAGCTATCCGCCGAATTTCTTCCATAATGGCGTTTGCAAAAGCTTCAGCCTGTTCTTTGGTTTTGGCTTCGGCGTAAATTCTGATAATCGGCTCAGTATTCGATTTGCGTAAATGTACCCAACCGGTAGGAAAATCGATTTTTACACCATCAATATCATTAACTTCGTACTGAAGTTGATAATTGTTTTTAATGGTTGCAAGAATTTTATCGACATCAATAGACGGCGTCAATTCAATTTTATTTTTAGAAATAAAATACTGTGGATACTCATTTTTCAATGCAGACACAGTTTTTTTCGACTTTGCCAGATAAGAAAGAAAAAGTGCGATACCTACCAACGCATCGCGGCCATAATGACTTGCAGGATAAATAACTCCGCCATTACCTTCACCACCAATTACAGCATTCGTTTGTTTCATTAAGGTAACCACATTCACTTCACCAACAGCAGCAGCTGAATATTTTCCACCCCGTTTTTGTGTAATATCGCGTAAAGCTCTCGACGAACTAAGATTGGAAACGGTATTTCCCGGTGTATGCTGCAATACATAATCTGCCACAGCCACCAACGTATATTCTTCACCAAACATGCTGCCGTCTTCACAAATAATGGCTAAACGATCCACATCAGGATCAACCACAAAACCTATATCAGCTTTGGATTCTTTTACCAACGACGAGATTTCAGACAAATGTTCGGGAAGCGGTTCGGGATTGTGAGCAAAAATTCCTGTCGGTTCGCAATTGAGCTTGATAATTTTTTTAACGCCCAACGCTTCGAGCAAAGCCGGTACTGCAATTCCTCCCACCGAATTTACTGCATCTATGGCAACAGTAAAATCAGCTTTTTTTATAGCATCAACTTCTACTAAATTCAGCGACAGAATATTATCAATGTGTTTCTGCAAAAAAGTAAAATTTTCGGAAATTTTTCCCAACTGCTCAACAGAAGCAAAATCGAAATTTTCCTCGGCTGCAATTTTCAATACTTCTTCACTTTCCTTCGCATTCAGGAACTCACCTTTTTCGTTAAGCAGTTTCAAAGCATTCCACTGCATTGGGTTGTGGCTGGCAGTAAGAATAATGCCACCCAAAGCTTTCTCGTAAATGACAGCCAACTCTGTAGTAGGCGTAGTGGCCAATCCAATATTAACCACCTCCAGTCCTTGACCCGATAAGGTACCAGCTACCAAATGATATACCATCTCTCCCGAAATTCGGGCATCACGTCCCACTACAATTTTATTTGAATCATTACCTGCATTTTGTTTCATAAATTTGGCATAAGCAGCCGAAAACCGAACGATGTCCAGAGGCGTTAATCCCTCTCCTGCTCGGCCACCAATAGTTCCACGAATTCCGGAAATAGATTTTATCAGTGCCATATAAAACTTAATTAGAAGTTTGTTAAAAAATTAATAGCTCTTTTGAATGCCAACAATCTTAAAATCGTATCCCAGTGGAGTTACGCTGTTCATATATTCGCTCAAGCCTATTTTTGAAGGAACAATAAGTTTTGCTTCAGAATTGTTGCGTTTCATATAGGAAACGGCTTCGTGCCAAGCCGTACAGGCTTGCGTATAATCAAGATAAGTGAAAGAAATCGGATAAGGATAGTCAATGGTATTCCAGTAATAAAGGGTATCGGGATATTCGGTCAGTGTATATTGTCGATAACGAATAACAACCCGATCATTTTTTGCTACCGTGTCGGCGTTGGCAGCAGTATCGCCCGGACTGACCAAATGAAAATATAGACCACTTGAAGTTTTCACATATTTATTATCCCATTCTCCATCGGCAGGGAAAGTTGTAACTACCTGTATATTATTACGTTTAATATAACTTGCTATAATGGCTTTTTCGTCCTTTAAAAGCTCGGCGTAAGTTTTAGTGTTATTGCACGAAGAAAAAATTAGGATAACAGGCAAAAAACCCAGAAACAAAAAAATGAATTTTTTCATAAAACCGTATAAATTAATTTTATACAAATGTACCATAAAAAAGTAGAAAGAAAAAGTTAAGAAACTCAAATCTATGGATTGAAAATCCATAGGTTGGATTGCAAATAAAATTCGCTTTAATTTTGGCTATAAGTCAATTAAAATGTTAAATTAATGTTCATAAACTTATTTAAAAATGTAATTCTCATTAGAATTGGATTGTTTTTTGTGATCTAAATAAGAATTTATTATATCAACCGTTACCTTGTCTGTACTCGAACATCCACAACCTTGCGTATAAAAATGATTAATCCAACCCCGACTATGCCGTTACTGAAATTTCCTGCAACAACATCCCTGAACTTTTCCCTTTTAATCGCTTTTTATATCGTTTAAACTTATTTGAAATGGCTGGCTTGAAGAAATATCTTCCTTACTCACCACTTCTTTGAAAAATCCCTACTTATTGCCGTTGCATCTTTAGCGTGAAATATCTCAACAACGCAGTGGTTTTCCGTTGAAATACTTCATAAACATCTTTGTAATCGCACTTTATGAATACCAACTTGTAAACTGTATATGCCATTACCGCTTTCCTGTTTATTCATCTCATTTTTATGGCAAATTTAATAGCAGTTTTCATCAGAATATAATTTATTTTTAAAGGTCTGATGTAACCCACATGTCTGAATTCATTCGTGTTTGTGTGTGCAATACATGTGGGTTTCTCAAAACTAACGTTTTTGAAAATAAATTGAAATAAGGAAGCATAAATTATTGCCTATGGTTGACTGTATTAAATCAAAACAATGTCAACTGACTGCTCTCTTCTTCAGTTGAATGAATCTCCGGCCTGTTTTCATTTTCGGAATTTGAAACGGCATCTTCTTTTGTTTGGGAATTTTCGTTGGTTTTCCTTTCAACATCAATTGCCTTTTCCGGTGCCTCTTGTGCATCAGAAGAATTTGATATTCGATCGTTTTCCGAATTGTTCTCGTTATCTTCTTCCTCGTCGCTGTTGATTACGGTACTTTCTTCATTATTCTTTTCTTTAAACCGAACGGGCTCCAATTCGTTAACAGTTTCTACTTCAAAAGTTGTCAAACGTTTTCCTTTGGCTTTGTAACTTTTTACACCGATAAATTCTTCAGCATCCACTATCAACGGGTTTCTGCGGGCATCGTGTCCACCAAAAACAACCTCAAATCTTGGAAAGTCGACACTAGAAAGCAGAATCAATCGAGATTCTGGATGTTCACCAACAAAGCTGTTTTTTTTCTGCGATGGAGTAAGTTGAAATCGTTTCAGATAATAATTTTTTAATTCTCCGTCATACACCACTGCCGACCAAACCTTATTTTCGTCAAATTTTTCAATAATCAGAATGTTATTTTCGTAATGATTGGCAGCATCAAAATTCGTTGTGTAGTATTCGCCGTTTTTTGAAACAATAAGAATCAGGTCATCGCTTTGAAACTCTCCCAAATATTCTCCATGCTTGTCGTAATTCAATCGTAAAACATCATGGTCGAACCAAACCTGACGTCCTCCGAGCGTAGAACCTCCTTTCTGTTTGAGCGTAATTTTATGAATTTCGTTTTTGGTCAGAATGTTTCCCATTGCCTGGCGACCTTTTATGGCAATTTCTCCAAAATCTTTTTCAAATACCAGCTTGGTCATGCGCGGTTTGGGTTTCAACGTTACACGAATTACTTCAGCTTCGGCATTGGGATTGGCCGAGAAATACAGTATCTTTGAACCGGCAGAACCCTGCGTCAAATCGTATTCCTTGTCGCGAGTAATGCCGTTGACGGCAAAACGTTTGATGTAATATGGTCCGGCTTTCCCATCTCTGTACACCACGTTATAAATCGTTCGTTTGTCATTTTTTTTGAAAACATTGACATAGAGAATATTTTTCCCGACAAACATTTTTTCGGCAACTTTGGTAACCTTGTATCTTCCATCCTTGAAAAACACAATAATATCATCAATATCAGAACAATTGCAAACAAATTCATCCTTTTTCAGCGAAGTTCCAATAAAACCTTCTTCACGGTTTACATATAGTTTTTCGTTGGCTTCGGCCACTTTGGTTGCGATAATGGTTTCAAAATTACGAATTTCCGTGCGGCGGGGATAATTTTTCCCGTAACGATCCTTTAAACCCTGATACCAAGAGATGGTGTAATCGATTAAATGATTTAAGTGAAAATCCACTTCATCAATTTTTTTCTGAATAGCCATCAGCGTATCGTTAGCTTTGTCGGAATCAAATTTGGTAATGCGAACCATTTTAATGTCGAGCAGTCTCAATATATCTTCCCTTGTTATGGCTCTAATAAAATTTTCCTTGAAGGGTTCCAAACGTTGGTCGATATAATTGACTACCGCTTCCTGACTTGAACTGTCTTCAAAACCTTTATCTTTGTAAATTCTGTTTTCGATAAAAATTTTTTCAAGTGATGTAAAGAAAAGCTGCTCCAAAAGTTCCTGCTTCTGAATATTAAGCTCGGCTTCCAACAAATCTTTGGTATGATCGCAGCTGACGCGAAGCATTTCGCTGACATTCATAAATCGCGGTTTCCGGTCATGAATCACGCAGCAGTTGGGCGATATGCTGATTTCACAATCGGTAAAGGCATACAGCGCATCAATGGTTTTGTCGGGTGAAGTTCCGGGTTGCAAATGAACCAATATTTCGACGCTGGACGCAGTATTGTCGTCAACTTTCCTGATTTTTATTTTTCCCTTGTCGTTGGCCTTTAAAATGGAATCAATCAGTTTCGATGTATTTGTTCCGTAAGGTATTTCGGTAATAGACAAAGTTTTATTGTCAACCTTATTGATTTTAGCTCTGATTTTAACCACTCCTCCGCGTTCGCCGTCATTGTAATGACTGACGTCGATAAGTCCGCCTGTTTGAAAATCGGGATACAGTTCAAAATCTTCACCTTTCAGATAAGCAATGCAAGCATCAATCAATTCGTTAAAATTGTGAGGCAAAATTTTAGAATTCAATCCAACTGCAATTCCTTCCACTCCCTGAGCCAGTAGTAATGGAAATTTCACCGGCAAATTCACCGGTTCCTTGTTCCGACCGTCGTAAGATAGTTTCCACTCCGTTGTTTTAGGGTTGAAAACGGTTTCGAGTGCAAATTTGGAAAGACGTGCCTCGATATAACGAGGTGCAGCTGCAGAGTCTCCCGTGAGGATGTTTCCCCAGTTTCCCTGACAGTCAATAAGCAAATCTTTCTGTCCCAGCTGAATAAGCGCATCCCCAATGGAAGCATCTCCATGCGGATGAAATTGCATGGTATGCCCCACAATATTGGCCACCTTGTTGTAACGACCGTCTTCGAGTCTTCTCATGGAATGAAGAATACGTCGCTGCACAGGTTTCAGTCCATCGTAAATATCGGGTACGGCACGTTCAAGAATTACGTAGGAGGCGTAATCCAGAAACCAATTCTGATACATGCCGGAAAGATGATGTTTTACTTCACTGTTTTCTATTTTCGGTATTTTATAAGAAGAATGCCCGGAAGGTTTCGTCTCTGAATTGTCTTCAATATCGGCCTGCTGAACGAAATCTTCCTCATTTTCCGCTCCGGTTATTTCTTCCCTGTCATCTCTTTCGTCCATATATTAATTTACTCCATTTTTTTCCTAAGTTCTATCTAAAGTTTTCTGGAAGTGATTTTTTCTTAAAATTTCACGAATTACATGAGAAGCCATCATACAGCCAAAAATGGCCGGCATATATGAAATGGTTCCCACAGTAGATTTTTTAAACTTTTCATCTTCAACAGGTAATACGGCATTTTTGTTGGGCAATTCATCCGAAAAAACAACGGCAAAGCCTTTTGTTATGCCCATTTTCGACAGCCGCTGCCGTACAGCTTTTGCCAATGGACAAGTATGCGTATTGGAAATATCCGTAATTCTGACTTTTGAAGGATCCATTCTGCCTCCCGAACCCATTGAGGAAATAATATCGATACCCCGCTCCAAACAGCTCTTTATTAGAAAAACTTTGGGCGTAACCGTATCAATGGCATCTACCACAAAATCATATTTCTCTGTTTCAAGCAATTCTTCGATGTTCGATACTTCTGCCCATTGATTAAAAGTTTTTAATTTTAAATCAGGATTGATTTGCAACAACCTTTGGGCCATCACATCGGTTTTGTATTGCGAAATCGTGTTTACAGACGCCAGTATCTGCCTGTTTAAATTGGTAGGATTGATGGTATCGTGATCCACAATTGTCATTTTGCCTATACCGGCACGGCAAATCATTTCTGCAGCTATGCCACCCACACCGCCTAAACCCACTACGAGCACCGATGCCTGTTGCAAGGCTTCCATGCCCGACTTTCCAATCAGTAACTCTGTACGTTGCGTCCACGAAGTCATATGGGTATAATTGTCATACAAAGTTAAACTTTTGCGAGGACAAATCCATGCTTTTGGAAGAGAAATTTTTTGATCGGTTTGAATAAAATGGAGTAGAGTTGCAAGTTTGAGACCAATAACCTCAAATTGAAAGAATTTGGATTAGAAGGTTACAATAGTTATATGTTATTTGTTACATTCTTTTATGCATGTTTACAGAGTTAAATTTTAGTTTTTGAATTTAGAAATTAAGTTTTCCAAAAAATATCGATAGATACCATAAATTAATTTATACTTTTAATTTTAATCTCATGGCATTGCGAAAAATACTGCTTCATAGTTTCCCGATTTACTCGCTTTCGTTCGGCATCACAAAACCAACCCCATTTGTTGAAATATTTTATCATATTGATAATGTGAATCCACAACATCCGCAAATTTTTATAAGAACCGCGTTCGTGATAATGTACCACCGAAACATGTGGATAAAAAACTGTCCGAAATTTTCGGCGTATTCTACGCGTCAGATCGATATCTTCAGGATACAGAAAAAAACGTTCGTCAAACAGGCCAACTTCCCGAAGCGCATCGGTACGAAAAAACATAAAACAACCCGAAAGATAGGGAACATCCATCACTTTATCGTAGCCGGAAGCTCTCATTTCAAATTTTACGGTTCGTTTTCTCGTCCAGCTTTGGGGCAAAAAACGCCGAAATATCAAATCGAAAGGAGATGGAAGCAGTTTACAAAGGTACTGAATTTCTCCATCAGGATAAAGGATTTTGGGCATTAAAAGTCCAATATCTGTATTTTTATCCATAAATTCGACAATTTCTTCCAGAATTTCAGGTTCAAAAGCAACATCGGGATTGAGCACCAGATGATAAGGAACATTTTGTTCCAGTGTTTTCCTGATAGCAATATTATGGGCAGCACCATAACCAAGATTTTTCCCAGTGAAAATGTAAGTAACGTAAAGTTTTTCAAAATCAGGATGAGGCGAGGGAGAATTGTCGATAAGGAAAATATCGGAAATAAGATTAGACCCTCGAAGCGTCTCAACCAAAGGTTTTATCGTGTCAGGGGAATGATAATATAGAACAATGGAAGCATTCAGCATGAAATTTTTGAATTTCTGAATTTATTGAATTGCCTGACTTTTCTTAAATTTTTAAAAAGAACAGTCATGAAATTACCGGTATTATTACGTTTGATGGCCAAATAGTCTTCTTTTGATTTTATAAAAATGTTTTTTAATGATTTGTTGCTTTCACCACCAATATTCATTTTTACAAAAATCTCAGGTAAATATTCTTTTTTCAGATTGCTGTTTTTAAAAATTCGTAAAACAAAATCATAATCTGCAGAAATATTTAATTCTTCATCATAAACGCCATATTGTAGATAAATTTCACGTTTGCAATAAATGGTTGGATGAGGAGGCATCCAACCATATTTCAAACAATTATTTTTAAAAACATTGCTTTTCCAATATCTAACAATTTTGGGCGATTTTTCATCTCTTGTCTGATAAACAATGTCGCCATATACCAAATCACAATTAGTTTCTTCAAAGCAACTGACAATTTTTGAAATTATATTTTCATTTGCCAATAAATCGTCCGAATTTAAAATCCCAATAATATCACCTGTCGCTAAACTGATACCTTTATTTATTGCATTATAGATTCCTTTATCTTTTTCTGAAATAAATTTTGAAATTTTACCATTGTTTTTGGTAATGATTTCAAGAGTTTTATCAGTCGACCCCCCATCGATAATAATATGTTCAATATCTGAAAAGTTCTGATTGATTACAGAATCAATTGTCCTTTGGATTGTTTTTTCGCTATTATATGTTGGTGTAATGATGCTGACTTTCATAAAATTTTTTAGAGTCGAATATAAATAATTTGAATAACTAATTATATCTTAAAAGTAATTTTATTATTTATTTTGAACGATAACAATTTTCATAAATTGACAAAATTTTCTGATAGGTTAAGTCCCAAGAAAATTTATTAGCATTAGATAAACCATTTTGAATGATAACATTCCTATATTCTTCATTTAATAAATATTTTTTAATCATATTGTCAATATTTTCAATAGAAAATTCATCAAATAACAATAAAGAATCACCAATAATTTCCTTGATAGAACTTCCATTGTAAGCTATAACAGGGCAACCTGCTTTTTGTGCTTCAAGAACTGATAACCCAAATCCTTCATATATAGAAGGATAAAAAAGACAAAGAGCATTGTTATATAGAATATTTAATAAATGATTATCAACATTTCCTAAAAAATAATAGTTCTCTTTTTTTAATTTGGAATTTAAAAATTGAATTTCATTTTTGCTTAAAGGTTTTCCTCCAACAATAACTAATTTTAATTGCATAGAAGCAGCTACTTCCACAGTAAAATCAAAATGTTTATAATCTTCATCTCTACCACCAACAAAAATTAAAAATGTATTAGGAGAAAAAGGTAATTTGTCTGAATGCTTATCTATCAATTTAAAATAATCATCCGAAACCCCATTATAAATTACATGAATTTTTTTTGAATCTAAATTTGGCAAAAATTCCAATAAATCTTTCTTTGTATTTTCTGAAATACAAATTATCGCATCGGATTTTAAAATAGCTTTTCTTTTCTGAGTTGAATGAATTAATTTTCTAAAACCTTTTCTAAATTTTTCATAAGTAAAATCGTGTACTGTCGTAATATTTATAGCGTTTTTATTTGAACAAGTTCGATAATAAGAAGAATGAAAAATAAATGGTTCAGTTTCTTTACTTATTTTAAGATTTAAGTATCTCTTAAAATTTAAAGCAAATGATGATAATTTAATAATAGAAGCATCTGTTAAATATAATTTTTTTCTAAAAATATTATTTTCCGCATTATTATATTCATAAAAAGATAATTTAAAATTGTTATCATTTATGATTCTTTTCAAGATTTCATACCAAACTACCGAAATTCCTCCGGCTTTTTGAAGAGAAAAAATAATGTTATCGAAGATTATTTTCATTATTTTCAACTTGTTTAATAATATCAGCAAATATTTTTTCTGTTACTGAAAATGAATATTTTTCTTCAAACAATTTTCTACTATTTTCATTAAAAACTTTTCTGTCCGGATCATTTAAAAAATTGTTCAAATTGTTAATAAATTCATTGTCATCATCGCAAAGTATGGTTGATAAGCTATCAATAATATACCCTTCAAAAGCTTCTCTCGTCCCAAATATAGTTTTACCATACATCAACGCTTCAGCAATCTTAACTTTCATTCCACAGCCTTCAAAAATTGGAGAAACCACGCATTCAGAAGAAATATAATAATCATTTAAAACTTCAACTGAACCTAAAACAAAAACATTTGAAGCTTTTAACTCGTTTTTTTTATTTTCAAACCCATGTCCTACTATAATTAAATTAATATTATTATTCAGAAATGGCATTACATTAAAAACAAACCATTTCGCTGCTTCATAATTTGAACGGTTCAGCGAACCTACAAATAAAATATATGGTTTGTAATAATCTAAATTCTTATTATCCTTTAAAAAATTATTTTCATAATTAATAAATGATATAGGTAAAATATATTGTGGTGCAATTTTATATATTTTTAAAAATCTTTCTTGATCTCTTTTATTTAAAGCAATGTTTATAGTGGAATATTTTAAAGAAAATTTTTCATTCAATTTTGCTAAAATTAAATAAGGATATTTAATCAATCTTTTCCCAAATCTTACAGAAAGATAATCATATTCAACATTATGATAAAAACATATAATAGGAATCTTAAATTTCTTATGAATATGTTTTAAAAACATTCCAAATAAAGATGAATCAAAAAAAATCAAATCATAGGAATTTTTAAATATCATTTCATTTAGTTCTTTCCAATGCTTATAAGTAAAAGGAGGGAAGAATAAAAATATTGATGAAAAGAATTTAGTCAATTTATTACTTCTTACAATGTAAGTGTCAACTTCATAATGTTTCGATAATAAATTTAAATTTCTATAAGAGCACTGCTCACCACCTGTATGACGAGAAAAGATATTATTAAATGTTATAAAAAGCGATTTTTTCATGTTTTTACATGGTCTTATATTTCAAATTATAATTATCTATATCCTATTTCTTTTGTAATTGCTTAGAATGTTTTTCATAGACTTTAAGCCTTTCTTGATAGGATTGACAATTTTCAAACATGATATTATCATACTTATAAAGTATGTTATTTGTCATACTTATAATGCGTACATTCAAATAAATCGCCATGAAAAAAAACAATAAATATTTAGTAACTCTTTCTGAAACTTCAATAATTTGTGGCCATAAAATCCAATATGAAAAGAAGAACAATATTCCAACTCGGTTGACTAGAACGCTGATTTCAGAAAAAAAGAAATATACAACAAAAAAGATGAAAAAACTATTTATAAAAAGAATATTTGACTTTGATCTGTTAATCAATTTATTATAATAGAACATTATTAAAAGTGAGGTTGTTACTCTTTCTAAATATCCAAAAGTTATACCATATTGTATCCCAAATATTTTACTTGATAAGTATCCTTCTGCTTTCCCATGCGCAACTTTTCCCATTAAGGAGGCTAAAAATAGTACAACTGGTTTTACATATTGAATCTGGAATAAATAAATAATATTCCCAATTATAAATATAAAAAAATATACTCTCAAATCTACTTTTTTATGTAAGAAAAAATATAACGGCAAATAAATTATAGCACTCCAATGAAATAGAACTCCTAACAAATTTAAAATTAAAAATTTAAAAAATTTTCTATTTTCAATATAACGTAATGAAATTAAAAACAACAAGACACTTTTAATGTTTCTTAGTAAATTTACTTCAAGTATAAATCCTTCCATTACAATAAATGTAACCAATGAGAAAGCAAATAAATTTGAAGGTACGTACCTTTTAAGAAAAATAGATAAAAGAGTAATATTAACTATACAATTAATTAAAATATAAAAATTATAATCAGGATTTATACTTTTTATTAGTACTGAGAATAATGAAAATCCAAATTCATACCTATTTTTTTCAGGAATAAAATTAGAAATAGTAGGTAGATTAGTAAAATTAGGTAGATTAGTAAAATAAGGATAATAGTTATACCAATCCCAGCCAACAAAACCACGAAATCCAAAAAATAATATATAAGTAAGTATAACGATATAGTTCAAATATCTTCGTGTTTTTTGGTCTAATTGCACACCTAACTGAAAAGTAGCAATTAACAAAAAAAAACAAATTAATAAAATATATGGAATGGAATAAGGCATTTTTAAAATAAAAATTTTCAAGAACGTTTAAATCATTTATAACTTATAAGGAACTTAATATATTTTAACCTGTCTTTAAAGCTATATGATGTGTCGAAAATCCAAATAAGTTGAATAAGTGTATAGACTATATGATACATATTATATATAAAACTGTTGAAATTTTTTTTGTAATAATAAAAATGACTTGTGTCATAGTAAATTTTTTTTGTGATAGATTGTTTTGCACTGTTGCTTCTAAAAGAAGCTCCTTCCAAATGTTGTATCAAAGGTCCATTAATAATTACACTAATAAATCCTTTTTTTTTCATTCTATATTGAAGATCGGACTCTTCATAATACATAAAAAAATTATTGTCAAAACCACCTAATTCAACAAATAGTTCTTTTGCCATAAATAAGTCTGCACCCGTAACATATCCTACTTCAAAAAAATTATTATCATTAAAAAAATAATTATTCTCTTTTTTTCTTAATGAATTTTTTAGCCATGTTTTAAACCTAAAATATCTTTCTTTTCCTATCATTATATTAATAATGTTAGACTTTAAATCTGATATAATATCTTTATATATTTGAGGTAAATGTCTGAACGAATGTATAATATGATAATCCTTATTTACTAATAACGAACCAATGGCACCAATTTTTAAATTGAGTAAATGATTCTCCATAAAATCAAAGAAAATTTTAATTGCGTTATTTAAAAGGATAGTATCACTGTTAAGGAAAAAAAGATATTTCCCTTTTGCAATTTTTACTCCTTCATTATTAGCTTTACCAAAACCTACATTTTTAGGTAATTTTATTAACCGAACTTCTGGAAAATTGTTCAAAATCATTTGATCTGAATTATCATTCGAATTATTGTCAACTACAATAATCTCAAAATCAATATGATCTGTATTTTTATATATTGATTTTATACAATTAAATAATAAATCCTTGGTATTATAATTTATAATAATTATTGACACATCCATATATGGTAGCTATTTTCTTAAAAAAGATTTATCTTGTATTTTGAAAAAAAATTAAAAATAAAATTCAAATTAGTTGCTTTTGAAGACTAAATTTAAATAGAGCAAAAAACATATAAGAATATAAAAATAAAAAAAACCTCCTTAAAAAGGAATTAACATTAAAAGTTATATTCACTACTTGAATTCAATATTTATGATTACCTGATTAAGTAAATTTGTTGTCAGATTACTTCAAGAGAAAAATACAAAAAATTTACTCCCGAATAAATAAAACTTTTTTCCCATAAAAAGACATTAAAATACAAACAGTAAATTCAGTCAATAATAATGCTATGGAAGCTCCTATTGACTGAAATTTTGGTACCAGAATGAATATTGAGACTATAGCTACTATACTAGCTTTAATATAAACTCTTTGGAACTTTTTTTTATCGGTTTCCTTACCTAATGCTAAAATTCCCAATTGGCCAAATATACCGCCAACCGCAATGAATAAAGGAATAATTGACATAATTTTAAAAATTTTTTCAGTTCCTTGATATCCCTTTCCTAAAAAAATTGATATATAAGGAGAAAGAAAAAACAATATACAAAATATACCACTCATGAGTATTATTATAATTAAAATTATTTTCCGCACTAATTTTATTGCCTCTTTTGATTCTATTATTGAAAGATAACTTACCTTTGGATAAAATGATTGAACAATGGGAACAAAAATCAAATAACAAAAACTACGCATAATCTTTTCTACTGCAGTATATTTTCCAACTTCTACTGGTGTTGAAAAATATCCTAAAATAATTGCAAATAATGCTGTATAAATAGTAGTTGCCGCATTTGAAATAAAAATAGGATAACTGGCTTTTATTTCTTCTAGAACTTGCTTTTTTGTTGTTTTAATTTTATAATTAGTAATATATTTTTTGTTCAATAAAATGACGCAAGTAATACTACTACTTAAAACATAAACTAAAGATTGAATTAATGCAGCCTTATTATAATCAGAAGGAACTTTAACGAAAAAAAATGTTAAGGGTAATATTAAAAGCTTTGATATAATATTAACAATTGAAATTGTTCTAATCTTTCCAAGTCCTTGAAAAAGCCATACAAATGAAAAAGCATTTGCAATAACCATAATGAATAGTATCATCATAGTTGTTGAATATATTGAAAATTTAGGAATTCCAAATGCTAAAAATAATGAGAATAAAAAACTTATACAAAGTAAGCATAATTTTACGTTTAAAGTTGCTGAAAAAATATTATTAAGTTCTGATTGATTATTCTGAGCGATAGCTATCCTTTTCGTAGCACTTAAATTAAATCCAAAATCTACAATAAGCATTAAATATTGAATTATTGCAAAAGAAAATCCAATATAGCCAAATTTTTCAGCTCCTAAAACAATCATCAAATAAGGATAGACTATTAAAGGTGCAACATAGTTAAGCCCCTGTAGTGCAACTAAATAAATAGTGTCCCAAAACTCTTTTTTATATTTCATTTGTCGTATTTCTCCATTTTATCTTCGATGCTTACATCCGTGTCTTTGGAGCTTTGGATTTTGATGTAGGTCATCATGCTTTCTGCTCCTGCATCGTAACAGGCTTGCTGCGCTTTCTTTACTACTTCCATCACTTCGTCATAAGTTCCTTCCATCACCGTTTCAAAAGGAGTTACCCTGTATTTCAGACCTGAAGCAGCAATCACTTCTATTGCCTTATCTACTAGTTTATATGGATGAATGGTAGCTGAACTGGGTAAAATTTGAAGTGCAATATTGACAATTTTATTCATTTTTACGCAGATTAAATATTGACAACTACTTATAAATTGAAACGTATAAACAGTTTAAAAATTGTAGCTTTTTGCAATTTATGTTCTAAAAATAACATCAGAAAATTCTTCTCCGTGATAAAACAAAAAAGCCCAAAAATACTTCCGGGCTTTTTTTAGAGCAAGTCAAATTTGAATGTTTTTAAGAGGATTTATTCTACTTCTTTTGGTTCTTGTTCCTCAGAGTTTTCTGAAGAATTGTCTTTCTCTTTTGTTTTTGCTTCTTCAGCGGCTTTTTTCTTTGCCAGTTCGGCAGCTCTGGCTTTATTTGCTTCTATTTCTGCCGACAGACGAGCTTTTTCGGTAGCTTCTCTTTCAGCAGTAAGCTGTTCTTTGGTTTTGTTCAATTTAGCTTCTTTTGAAGATTTCCATGCTTCAAAGCGGCGTTCGGCTTCTGCTTCGTCGAAAGCACCTTTTTTTACACCTTCCAGCAAGTGTTTTTTCATTAATACGCCTTCTCTTGATAAAATGTTGCGTACCGTGTCGGTGGGTTGTGCACCTACCTGAAGCCAATACAAAGCTCTGTCAAATTTTAAGTCTACTGAACTTGGATCGGTGTTGGGATTATAGGAACCAATTCTTTCGATAAATCTGCCATCTCGTGGCGTACGACTGTCGGCAATAACGATATGATAAAAAGCATATCCTTTGTGTCCATGTCGTTGTAATCTGATTTTTACGGGCATTTTTAAAATTTTTTATTGTTAATACCTAATTGCTTTTTCTCGAAAAGCGGCACAAAGTTATCATTTTTATTTGATAACCGAAATATTTTTATCGATAAAAAATCACTGCCGTACGAAAGTTTTTAAAAATGTTGTTTTTGAAAATTCATATATTTGTATTTCAGCTCATTATGAAAATAATTCAGCTTGAACACAGAATTTATCTTGGTTAAATAGCGTTTTGTCGGGT
>Ga0228535_1001550_pt1 | contig 33349 bp, 30 predicted proteins | sample SJ1metagenome_FD_168457 | JGI IMG/M metagenome (GOLD analysis project Ga0228535, IMG submission 168457) | Enriched culture of PCE-dechlorinating microbial communities from Ithaca, New York, USA - SJ1 | ecosystem: Engineered > Modeled > Simulated communities (microbial... > Unclassified | place...
GCTGACCCTTGGCTGCGGCACCGACGGCGGCAACTACCTGGGCAACAACATCAACTACTCCGACCTGCTCAGCATCAAGACCGTTGCCAAGCGTATCGTTGATTACGAGAGGGATGAATAGAAGCTCCCTGGAGAAAGCATTTTCGTAGCTGCCACGCCGAGTCAAACCTCCCCCTGCGATAGGCTGCCTGCCAGGTTGCCGGCAGCCTTTTTTTCTGACGGACCCAACCCGGCAGGCTATGAAACGGTATTCGGGGAGACGGTGCTTCGGGGACTTGCCGCGTCCCGGCCGCGCGGGTTTTCCGAGACGAAGCGGGCCTTGCGAATGCTCGAAACGCCGTTCGGAAAATAATGGAGGAGGGTTTACGATGGACGTGCTGGCCAGCGCGTTAGCGCATGAAAAGGAGGCGGTCAATTTATACCGTTACCTTGCCGAAGAGGCTTCGCTGACAAGCCTCAAAAGGCTGTTCCTGGCATTGCTGCGGGACGAGCAGAAGCATCTCGAGAGACTGTCCGGTTTCAACGCGACACTCGAAGACAGTGGCGACTGCAAGCCGGAAGACCGGGAGTTTTCGAGGTTCTTTCCACAGATCGTCGAAGATCGGGGTATTGAGGGCTTGTGCAGGGAGGAAGTGCATTTCTACCGGGAAGTCATGGAGTGCGAAAGGAATGGCATCAGCCGGTATAGAAACTACCTGTCCAACACACATGACGAGAAATCGAAAAAACTTCTGACCGAAATAATGCTACAGGAAAGAATACACTTTGATGTTGTCAAAGAATTATGTGTGTTCATTTCAGAGCAGCAGAGCTCCAAATAGGAACCGGACATAACCGGCAATTTAAAAGCGGTTAAGGTGATGCGATGACCTCATTAAGGATGATAGAGGATGACAAAAAATGCAAAACAAGCTCCAGCAATGATTATTTCAAGTATAACGTTGGAGAAACCCTGAAAAATATGCGTCTGTCGAAGAATCTGACCCAGAAATTCGTCGCACGCGCGAACGGTCTGTCTCCGGCAATGATTTCTCTCATTGAAAGCAACAACATTTCCGCTTCAATCACAACGCTCACTAAATTGCTGAAATTCTACGGTGTGAGCATGAGCTGGCTGTTCAACGACAATAACGTAACCAGCAGGTACGAAATTATCAGAAAAGACGACAGGAGGGTGCTTTCCAAAATATCCGTGCTGAACGGTAGCCGCAATGGTAACGGTTTCTGCTGCGAATCATTGGCGCAGATGAGACGAAAGAAGATGCATCCCTATATCATCACGCTGTCCAAGGATATCGTGGGTGACAATGTCTATACCCATTTCGGCGAATCATTCATGTACGTGTTGAAAGGCGTCATCGAACTCACGCTCGGAGACCGGCAGGTAGTGATCGGGGAGGGTGACAGCGCGTATCTGGACGCCGCGCTGGAGCACGGGTTCCGATCCCGGGACGGCTCGGAAGTAATGGTTCTCGTTGTCAAAATGACGGAATCATAAAAACTATATTTGATGCGCTCATTTCGTCCCCTGTCATCGCCACAGGTCCAACGAAACCCGCATGATTTCAATTGAGGATTGTAGCGTCGCTACACTTTTTCTCGTCCCGGCGCATGGGGTCCGCGCTTCAGAGAGAAAGACCGGAACGTTGCGCTCCGTCCCTTTGCGCCGGGTTTTCTAGGGGAGGGTTATGGAAAGAGAGGAACAGATTACGGCTCTGGTCAAAAGGTTGAGCACTGAAGGCTTTACAGGCTTTATCAGGATTAGTTACGACCTGGGTGGCGTAACAATGATAGAAAAAAACGAGGAAATACTCAAAAAACGTAGCACATGACCTGATGGACGGAACAACCGTTGTTCCGGAGTTTTCGGATGGAAACCGGACCATGCGTGTCAATTCAAATCACCCGGAGGAACCAAGTGGACATTTTAGCCATAAACTGTGGAAGCTCGTCCGTCAAATATCAACTGTTCGACTGGAACAAGAAACAGGTTATCGCAAAGGGGTTGGTGGAACGCGTAACGATAGGCGGTTCATTTATCGTTCAGGAGGTCCCCGGCCGTGACAAATACCGGAAGGAAACGGAATGCCCGACCCATACCGTCGCCATGGACCTGATCATGCGCACGCTGATCGATCCGGAACAGGGGGTCCTGGAAGACATGGGACAGATTTCCGCGGTAGGTCACCGGGTGGTTCACGGCGGCGAGAAATTCACCAGTTCGGTTCTGATAGACGAGCGTGTCCTGGATACCATCCGGGAGGTCCAGCACCTGGCGCCCCTTCACAACCCTCCCAACATCGCGGGCATCGAGGCAATGATGGCGGTCCTTCCCGATGTTCCCAACGTGGCCATCTTCGATACGGCGTTCCACCAGACCATGCCCGACTACGCCTACATCTATCCGCTTCCGTATGACTGGTACGTCCGTTACGGCGTACGCCGCTACGGTTTCCACGGCACCTCGCACCTGTACGTATCGAAGAGGGCTGCCGTGCTCCTGGGGAAGAAACCAGCCGAGTGCAACATCATCACCATGCATATCGGCAACGGGGTCTCGCACTGCGCCATCCGGAACGGCGTATCCGTGGACACCAGCATGGGTCTCACCCCGCTGGAGGGGGCGGTCATGGGCACCCGTTGCGGCGACATCGACCCGGCGATCCCGGGCTTCATGATGCAGATGGAAGGGCTGTCCGCCTCTGCAATCGACGGGATCCTCAACAAGAAAAGCGGCATCCTGGGCATTACCGGCCGCTACACCGACCGGAGGGACGTGGTCGCCCACGCGGAAAAGGGTGACAAATCCTGCAAGCTTGCCATGGAGATCGAAGCCTACAGGCTTCGCAAGTACATCGGCAGCTACATGGCGGTCCTCGGCCGGCTCGACGCGGTCATCTTCACGGCCGGCGTCGGCGAGCGCGGCTGGCAGATCCGCGAAATGGCCACCGAGGGGCTGGAGCACATGGGAATCGTCCTCGACAAGGAGCGCAACCGCGAGGCCGTGAAGGGCAAGGAGTGTCTGATCACCACCGATGACTCGCCCATCAAGGTGTTGGTCATTCCAACCGATGAGGAACTGGTCTTTACCGAAGACGTTGCCGCGATCCTCGACGGCACTTACGCGGATCATATGACCTTCGAGTACTCTTTCGCCAAGGCGGATTATGTAAGGTGAACAAGAGAAAATCTCCTGCTGAAACAAGTAAAGGCCGGCAATCACTGCCGGCCTTTACTTGTTTCGGGAGGGTTCGAAATCCTTTACATCGACTGGGCCTGAACGGCGGTGATGGCGGTGACGTTGACGATGTCCTCCACCGAGCAGCCCCTGGACAGGTCGTTGATCGGCCGTGCCAGCCCCTGGATAATGGGTCCCAACGCTTCAGCGCCGCCGATCCTTTCCGTCAGTTTGTAGGCGATGTTCCCGGCATCCAGGTCGGGGAACACCAGCACGTTTGCCTTGCCGGCGACCGGGCTGCCGGGGGCCTTCTTTTCGCCGATGCTCGGGATCAGGGCGGCGTCGGCCTGCAGTTCGCCGTCGATCATGATGTTCGGGTCGATCTGCTTTGCGATCTCCATGGCCTGGATGACCTTGTCCACATCGGGATGGGAGGCGCTTCCCTTGGTGGAGAACGAGAGCATGGCCACCCGCGCGTCAACGCCGAGCATGGCCTTGCAGTTGCGCGCGGTCGCTACCGCAATCTCGGCAAGGGCCTGGGCGTCCGGGTTCGGGTTAACGCCGCAGTCGGCGTACAGCATGATGCCGTTTTCGCCGAAATTCGGGTTCTTGGTGATCATGATGAAAAAGGAGGATACCGTCTTGATGCCGCAACAGGTGCCTACCGTCTGGATTGACGATCTGAGGACGTTGCCCGTGGTGCTGGTCGCGCCGGCTACGCATCCCCCGATGTCTCCCTCCCTGACCATCATCCCGGCGTAATACAGATTGTCCGGAGCGGTGAGCAGTCGGGTGGCTTCCTCACGGGTCAAACACTTCTTCTTGCGCAGTTCGACCAGTTTCGCCACGTAGGATTCAAGCTTGGAAGAGGTTTCCGGGAACAGGATATCGACTCCCGACAGATCCACGTTTTTGGCTGCCGCATCGGCCTTGACCTTGTCGGGATTGCCTAGAATGACGATCTTTGCCAGCCCCTGTTCCGTAATTTTCTCCGCCGCGTGGAGCATTCTTTCGTCATAGCTTTCCGGGAGAACTATGGTCTGGAGATTGCTTTTAGCCTTAGCCTTAATCTGGTCAATAAGATGCATGACTTCCTCCTTTGTTTGTTATATAAACGTCTGAACGGTGCTGAACGTGGCATTGGGTGGAATCAAATTTCATACCCTATATCATAGAGTGGTTAATTTGGTCAATGTTTATTCATGATATAAAATATTTAGCATTGATAAATAATTGTGAAAGACGTATATTGCCTGTGAGACAGGTTTTTAGCGCTAAATCAAACCATTGTGTATGATTGTGGCGTTTGGAGGATTTTTGTGTGTTTATTGAGAGTAAAAAAACTGAAAAAACAGTGAGTTAGCTTGCGTTTCGTGAGAAAAATAGTTTGACAAGGTCCCGGCTATTGTGTATGCTGTCCGCTGCGTTTACCGGGGTTTGGCCGGTTACGTCTCGCTTTTATTGCAGCAGATTCTCCACACCTTTTTTCGCTTCACGCACACTTTTGAATAATGCTTGCATCGCCTTGTCACTCAGGCTACCCATAGGTGCTGAATTGTTATGCGATGAACAATTCACCTAAACACAAAATAATGGAGGTATGTCATGGCAGATGTAGTTCAGCAGATCGACCAGTTGGTAACGAACGCCCGTAAAGCAGCGGACATCCTGAAGCACTTCAGCCAGGAGCAGATTGACAAGGTCTGCGCCGCAATGGACGCAGCCAGCGTAGCCAACGAAGTAAAACTCGGCGAACTGGCCGTCGAAGAGACCGGAATCGGCCGTGCCGATCACAAGGCCATCAAGAACCACCTTGGTGCGCACGTAGTGTACGAGTACTTCAAAGACAAGAAATCCGTGGGCGTCATCAAGGAAGAAGAAGGAGTAGCCTACGTGGCCGAGCCCTTCGGCGTACTGGCGGCCGCCACCCCGACCACCAACCCGACCTCCACCGTCATGTTCAAATCGCTGATAGCCCTGAAGTCTCGCAACGCCATCATCTTCGCCTTCCACCCGCGTGCGCAGAAGTGCAGCCGTGAAGCCGCGAAGATCATGCTTGAAGCAGCGGTAAGCGCCGGAGCGCCGGCCAACAGCATCCAGTGGATCGAAGAACCCTCCATCGAAGCGACCAACCTGCTGTTCAAGCACCCCGGGGTCAACCTGATCCTTGCCACCGGCGGCAACGCCATGGTCAAATCCGCGTACAGCTCCGGCCATCCGGCCATCGGCGTAGGAGCGGGCAACACGCCGGTCTTCATCTCCAAATCCGCCAGGCTGAGCGTCGCGGTCAACAACGTCATCGCCTCCAAGACCTTTGACAACGGCACCATCTGCTCCTCCGACCAGTCCATGATCTTCGACGACAAAGAAATAGCCGACAAGGCCGTCAAGCTCATGATCGAAAGGGGCGCCTACCTTGTCAACGAAGAAGAGAAAAAGAAACTCGAAGCGGTCATGTTCGACAAGGAACGAGGCGTACCGGCCGTAGCCATCGTCGGCAAATCCCCCCAGTACATTGCCAAGCTTGCCGGGTTCGAAGTACCCGAAGACGTAAAGCTGCTCCTGGTACCGCTCACCACCATTGGTCCCGAAGACTGGTTCAGCCATGAAAAGCTCTCCCCGGTGCTTGGCTACATCACCTTCAACAGCACCGACGAAGCGATAAACGCAGCCAAGACCCAGCTTCGGTGGGGCGGCGCGGGCCACACCGCCGTCGTCCACGCCCAGGACCAGGCAGTCATCGACAAATTCGCCATGGAGATCCCTGCCAACAGGCTGCTTCTCAACCAGCCTGCGGTACACGGCTCTGTCGGCCTCATCTACAACCAGCTGCCCCCCTCGCTGACCCTTGGCTGCGGCACCGACGGCGGCAACTACCTGGGCAACAACATCAACTACTCCGACCTGCTCAGCATCAAGACCGTTGCCAAGCGTATCGTTGATTACGAGAGGGATGAATAGAAGCTCAGTTCAATCAGTTGCAGGCATAAAGTATGAACGCATGAACCGCTAGTCGGCTGCGCATACGGATGAAGCATGAGCCCCTGACCTTCACATGAAGGACAGGGGCTTTTTTTAACTAATTTGATTTTATGTAAAATCAAAACGTTTTACTTATGATAAAAAACATGCTTGACTTTTGACAAAAATAAAGTATAAATAAAACAGATTAAGTGTGACGAAAGATTAGTGCGGTTGTTTCGACCTTCGTCAGCGGATAGGATCCGGCAACGTTGGAGTGGGGATGTTGCCGGAGGATAAGGTTCGGCGTCATTGGAGAGGGGATGATTTGGCCGGGCCTTATAAAGGCAGTACCAATCTAACCCCAAGGAGGCGAACATGAAAGAAGAAAAAAGGTTTATGCAGGATGTCGGAATGACTGATCTGCCTTTTCCAATGAGAGTAACGTCCCGGGATCATGAGGATGGTCAGAGCACGGTCGCAAAGATCTCCATTGCCGCAAGGATCATGCATGATTTCGAGGCGACCTGGATCGACCGGTTCATGCAGATCATTCATCAGCACCGGGACAGGATTGGGACGGAAACCCTGAAGGTAAATATCCTGGATTACATGAAGGAACTGAATGCGACCAAGGTAAAGGTCGATTTCAACTATCCGTTCTTCATCGAGAAGACGACGCCGGTCTCGAAGGAAAAATGCCTGGTCCGTTATTTCTGCACCTATTCGGCGAGCGTGGCCAAGAGCGACCTCAAGCCCAAGGTTACGCTGAAAATTAACGCCCCTTGTATAACGACCTACCCTGTTTCCTCACCCGACAAGCCGGGTGGATTGTTCGGCCAGATGAGTGTTGTCGATATAGAGGTACAGTCACAGAAGGACATTTTCCCCGAAGATCTTGTCGATCTGGTCGACAAAAACGCGCTGATGCCGGTTTATTCGTATCTTACCGAAGAGGATCAGACCTATCTGATCCAGAAGGTCCACTCTTCCAGCAAAACAAGCGTTATCATGGTCGACGAAATCAAGGAAGACCTTGCCAATATGCGTGAAATAGACGGTTACTCGGTCACGTGTTCCAACTTCGGCATGCTTCACTCGTACAGCACCTTTATCGGCATTGCCAAGAGCATGTGGATTCCCCTGAGTTGATTCCTGGATTCGTCGGCTGGCAAGGAACGAACCGCTCGGGTACCGCGTAGTAACCATACACTCGCCATGCTCCCACCCACGGCGAGCCCGACCAGAATTCCGGTCGAACAGAGAGTTCGATCGGCTGGCTACAGGCTCTGTTCCCGAAAAGGCCGGTATCGCAACCCCTGTCTGCGGTGGCGGCCTTTTGCAACTCCGGAAACTCGTTAACTTATGCAACGGACACGGCTCAAATGCGTGACAGCAGAGCCACAAGAAATTATTCCGCTCGGACTGCTCGCGGTTATGTTCGCTGTGCAGGTAGCCTGGAACGTGCATATTTCGGGAATGTAATACTTGTCGCGGTAGCGGACGGCTAACCTGGGCCATTTGGTGCCGGCAGATGGTGTCTCAGTTTTAGAAGATATTTTAATAATACTGAATATAATGTTCAGATAAATCCAATATAAATAAAGTTTTTATATTTTAAATAAAAATTCTCTTGACATCAAATGGTTGGCAGGCCTAGCATAGGCAGGTTTTTCCAGGATATTTCATCTGTTGCAACACACGAGGGGATGTTTTATTTAAAATAAAATCAACTCATGTGTAAACTTGTAACGGACTTTTCGTTCGACAGCTATGGTTTCATTGGAAAGGAGCAAGATCATGGCAAGGCGTAACACGGAAGGACGGTTTGCACCAAGGATGGGAGGTGCGAGATGTTAGATGAATTGATCGGCATCAGTATCCTGCTGCCTTTTATTGCCGGTACCCTCTGTTTTCTCGTAAAGGATCACAGGGTGAGGGCGGGTATAATCGTAGCCACCGGAATCGCCCTCACCATCGATTCCCTTCTGCTGTTTCAAGGTCTGAGCGGCTCATATTCGTATACCCCGGAGAGCCTGCTTGGAATTGACATCAATTCACTCATCACCTTTGCCGACTTTGCACTCCTGTTCATCATCCTGGCAATCGCCTTCAAACTGGGGAACCCCCTGATCATCCTGCTGACCTTGCTGCAGATAGTTCCCCTGGGGTATTTTGAGCTGAAGATGGCCCACCATGTGGAGGTCACTCCCGCGTTCTATATCGACAGCCTGTCGGTAATCATGAACCTGATAATCTCCATCGTGGGCTCGCTCATCTGCATTTTCGGCATACGCTACATGGAGGAGCATGAGCACCATCTTCATCTGAAAAAGTCGCGGCAACCCAGATTCTTCTTTTTTCTGGTGCTGTTCCTCGGTGCCATGAACGGACTGGTCTTTGCCAACAACCTGCTTTGGCTCTACTTCTTCTGGGAGGTGACCACGTTCTGCTCATTCATGCTGATCGGGCATGACCGGACCGAGATTGCAATCAGAAACGCCACCAGGGCGCTCTGGATGAACATGTCGGGCGGCGTGGCTTTTGTCGCGGCCATAATTCTGATATTCCACACCACGGGATCGGTCGAATACCTCTCGTTGCAGACCCTGATTAATCACGGCCCGGCCCTCACTTCGGCTCTGCTGCTTCCCTTCTCGCTCCTCTGTTTTTCCGGGTTCACGAAGGCGGCGCAGGTACCGTTCCAGAGCTGGCTGTGCGGTGCGATGGTCGCTCCCACGCCGGTTTCCGCCCTGCTCCATTCCAGCACCATGGTGAAGGCAGGGGTATATCTCGTGGTCCGTCTGGCGCCCGGTTACCAGGGGACTTTTCTCAGCACCATGGTCGCGACCTTCGGCGCCTTTACCTTTCTCACCGCGTCGGCACTTGCCGTCAACATGAGCAACGGTAAAAAGATTCTGGCCTACTCCACCATTGCAAACCTGGGGCTAATCATCGCCTGCGCAGGCATCAATACCCCGGCGGCCATCATAGCGGCGGTGCTGCTCATCATCTTTCATGCCATATCCAAAGGTCTGCTGTTCCTCTGTGTCGGAACCATTGAGCATGCCATAGGCAGCAGGGACATCGAAGACATGCGCGGGCTGTACAATTCCATGCCTGCGGTTTCCAGGATCACCATCATCGGGATCCTGACCATGATGCTTCCGCCCTTCGGCGCCCTCATGAGCAAGTGGATGGCCATCGAAGCGGCTGCGCACATCCCATGGGTGGTGGTCATGGTCGCCCTCGGCAGCGGTCTGACCGTGCTGTTCTGGGCGCGCTGGGCGGGCCTGTTTGTCAGCGGACCCCACCTGAAGGTATTCGAGGCCGACAAGGATTCCGGCTTGCTTGGACCGTTTGTCACCATGTTCAAAGGCTTCGCGACCAAGGTGAAGTGGAATGCGCCGGCCTCCATAAAGGTGCCTATGGTGAGTCTGGCCGTGGGCGCGATAGTGCTGAGCCTCGCGGTTCCCTGGCTCTATACGACCCTGGTGGATCCGGTGCTGTCGTCCTACAGGCCCGGTGTGTTCGTCGAGCCGTTCCGTACCGGGCCCCTGGGGATTACCAGCGGCACCGGTGCCTTCTATGTCCTTCCCGTATTCCTGTTTTCCATTCTCGGCTATATCGTCGCCGTGGCCGCGGTCAAACGAAAGGGGCATCGCGTCATCAGTGCCCCGTACATGTGCGGTGAACAATATGCGGACTGTGCCCAACCGAAATTCCGGAGCCACCTGAACTCGTGGAAAGACTATATCGCCGCAAACATTTATATGCAGGATATCATTGGAGAGGAGAAGATCTCGTACTGGATTAATATCGTCTCTCTCGTCATCCTGATAGTCCTGTTCGGGGAGGTTTTGAGATGAGCATGAACGAGGTAGTGGCGGTTATTGCGGCAATTCTGGTCTCGCCGATTATCGGGGGCCTGGTGGCGGGCCTCGACCGCAAGGTCACGGCGCGTCTTCAGGGGCGCTACGGTCCTCCGATTCTCCAGCCCTTCTACGATGTGCTGAAGTTGTTCGGCAAAGAGAAGATGATAGTCAACTACTGGCAGATCTTCTGCGCCTACATGTATCTGGTGGCGGACGTGCTGACCATCATTCTGCTGGCACTGCAGTCGGACCTGCTGCTCATCTTCTTCGTCCTGGCGGTGGGCGGGGTGTTCCTGGTCATCGGCGCCCTTGCGGCGGAATCTCCCTACAGCCAGATCGGGGCGCAGCGCGAGTTGATCCAGATGCTTACCTATGAACCGCTCCTGATCCTGGTGTTCGTTGGAATATACCTTGAAACCGGGAGCTTCAAGATTTCGGAAATAATAGCGAACTACAACCAGCCCCTGCTCCTGTCGCTGCCGCTCCTTTTCGTGGTGATGGGGTATGCCCTGGTCATCAAACTGAAGAAATCGCCCTTCGACATCGCCACCTCCCATCACGCCCACCAGGAGATCGTTAAGGGAGTGCTGACGGAATATTCGGGACCGTACCTGGCAATCATCGAGATTTCGCACTGGTACGAAACCGTCTTCCTGCTGGGTCTGTGCGCCCTGTTCTGGCACACCAGCTTCGTCTGGATGGCGGTCCTGGTGGTTGCCACCTATTTCGGGGAGGTGCTGGTGGATAACGTCTGCGCCCGTCTCACCTGGCGCTGGATGCTCCCCCATGCCTGGACGGGCGGGCTCATCATGGCCTTTGCCAATTACTTCTGGATTTATGAAAAGATAGGCTAGCCGGAGTGGGTTGCGGGGGACTGCAGATGAAAACCTTCCATAATTGCTTGAAGAGAGGTCAATAGCATATGAAAAGTCTCATCAACAAATCGCGTGTGAAATCTCCCTGGCTGATCCACTTTGACTGTGGCAGCTGCAACGGGTGCGATATCGAGGTGCTGGCATGCCTGACGCCGGTCTACGACATTGAAAGGTTCGGCATCCTCAACGTGGGGAATCCCAAGCATGCCGATATCCTGCTCGTGACCGGCACGGTCAATCACCGGAACAAGAAGGCCTTGAAAAACGTCTACGACCAGATGCCGGAGCCGAAGGTCGTGGTGGCCATAGGGGCCTGCGGGACCACCGGAGGCGTATTCCGGGAGGCCTACAACGTGGTCGGGGGCGTTGACAAGGTAATCCCGGTGGATGCCTATGTGTCCGGTTGCGCGCCCAAGCCCGAGGCGATCATCGACGGCGTCATCATCGCCCTGGGGAAGCTGGCCGAAAAGGGGAAAAGGGTTGATCAGGGGATCTTCGAGCGCCTGGAGCAGACCCAGACGAACATCAAGAAGAGATAGAAAGACGGGAGGCTCATTTCATGAAGGACTACACGTTGGTTATAACGGATGACAATACAGGGGTAATCCAGCCGGACAGGATTATCTCGCAAACCCGGAGCCTGAAGGACGAAGGGTTCCGCTTCGTGACCATGTCCTCGACGGATCTGGGTGAAAGCATCTGCGTCATCTACCACCTGGACAAGGACCTGGAACTGGTGAATCTGAAGGTGGAGGCCCCCAAGGGGAAAAAGATTCCAAGCATCTCCTCGGTCTACTCGAGCGCCTTTCTGGTGGAGAACGAGATAAAGGAGCATTTCGGAGTGGATTTCGACGGTCTCCCGCTGGATTTCCAGGGAATGCTCTACCTGGATGAAGAGGTGCAGAGGACCCCCTTCTGCAAGATAGGCATCAACCGGGTGTGAGCCCGGACTTGATGCCCCGAAGGCGGGGACGACAAGAATCTGAACAGGCACAGGCCTGAAAGAGGAGGCATAGATAACAATGGCGCGAACAGTATTACCTTTCGGTCCGCAGCATCCGGTTCTGCCGGAACCGATGCATCTGACCCTTGCCGTGGAGGACGAGATAGTCAGGGAGGCCATCCCGAAGCTGGGCTACGTGCATCGTGGGTTGGAAAAACTCGCCGAGATACGGGACCATACCCAGATGATACAGATAGTCGAGCGGGTATGCGGCATCTGCAGCACCCTGCACGCCCTCTGTTACTGCCAGGGCATTGAGGCCCTGATGAACGTGGAGGTTCCTCCCCGTGCCCGGTTTCTCAGGGTGGTGTGGGCCGAGATGCACAGGATTCACAGCCACCTGCTCTGGCTCGGGCTGTTCGCCGATGCGTTCGGCTTCGAGAGCCTCTTCATGCAGTTCTGGAGGATCCGTGAACGGATCATGGACCTGCAGGAAGCGACCTCGGGGAACCGCGTGATCGTCTCGGTAAACCTGGTTGGGGGGGTGAAGCGGGACATTGAACCCGATACGGAGCGCTGGATACTGGACACACTCAAAATCGTTGAAAAGGAGGTGCTCCAGCTCAAGTCGACCATCATGGACGACTTCACGGTCAAGCGACGGACGGTCGGCAAGGGGGTGCTGACGCAGGAAAGGGCCTACGAGCTCGGCGCAGCCGGCCCCACGCTCCGTGCCAGCGGGATTGCCCAGGATATGCGGCAGACCGGGTACGCCGCATATGGGGAGCTGGATTTCACGCCGGTCATCGAAACGGACGGCGACTGCTACGCCCGCACCGTCTGTCGTTTCAACGAGATCTTCCAGGCCATAGACCTGATTCGTCAGGCATTCGCCAAGCTGCCCCAAGGCGAACTGGCGGTGAAACCCAAGGGGCTTCCCAATGGGGAGGTGGTGTCCCGGGTCGAGCAGCCCCGCGGCGAGGTGCTCTACTACCTCAAGGGGACCGGCAAGAAGTTCCTCGACAGGCTCCGGATACGCACCCCGACCTTCGCCAATATCCCGCCGCTGCTCGAGATGCTGCCGGGATGCGATCTCGCCGACGTGCCGGTGCTGATCCTGACGATTGATCCCTGCATAAGCTGCACGGAACGCTAACCAGAGGGAGAGTCAGCCATGTTCATGACAAAAACCGTACTGAAGAACCTTGTTACCAGATATGCCACCCGGCTTTACCCCTTTCACAAGAAGGAGCCGTTCAGCCGGGTCAAGGGCGAGTTGAAGATCGTCATGGAGAAATGCATCCTGTGCGGGGTCTGTCAGATGCGTTGCCCGTCACAGTGCATCGTAGTGAGCAAGCAGGAAAAGACCTGGCAGGTGGACCCGTTCGCCTGCGTCTACTGCGGCATATGCGTTGATGCGTGTCCGGTCAAATGCCTGTTTCAGGAAGGTCTGTACCGGGCACCGCTGGCAGAAAAGGACATGGTGCTGCATGTCCAGGAAGCGAAGCCGGAAGCCGCGCCTCCAACGACCTGAGGTGACGGGACGGATAACCCTTTGAAAAATCTGAAACACGCTGGCGAAAAATCTTGACAGGCAGGCATCCTTGTCATAACATGAAAGTTCACTTTGCGGGCCTATAGCTCAGCTGGCTAGAGCTACCGGCTCATAACCGGTAGGTCCCAGGTTCGAATCCTGGTGGGCCCACCACCTGATCCATGGGATGATTGGGGATGCCTGTACAGTGCAAGCGTAGAAGAACATATATCAAGAATGTGGAGAAAAGAGTGCAAGCTTCCGGGATTGCACTCTTTTCTTTTGCTTGGGAACATGACACCCAAAGTATCAGATCTTATTGAAATCGTTAATGGTATTGCCCCCTTCCGTCACGCCGAGGAATGGGACAACGTGGGCCTGCAGCTGGGTGACCCATCGGCTCCGGTCACGAAAATCATGGTCTCTCTGGATGCATGCGGCGAAACCGTCGATGCCGCCATAGCCGGAAGCTGCCAGCTTCTGGCAACCCACCATCCGCTCATCTTCAATCCGCTGCGCAGGATCGACCTCCTTGACCCTTCAGGGGCCGCCATCGGGCGGGCACTCCGCAACTCGCTGAACATAGTCTCTCTGCACACCAATTTCGACTCCGTCCAAGGCGGCATGAACGACCTGCTGGCAGAGAAGCTGGGAGTGGTTTCGACCGCCCCGCTTTCCATAACCCGCGTTGAAGAGTTGGCGAAACTGGCCGTATTCGTGCCGAAGGGGCATGAAGAACAGGTTCTGCAGGCCCTTTTCAGGTTCAGCGGATTTATCGGCAACTACAGCGAATGCTCGTTTCAGACCAGCGGCACCGGAACCTTCAAGCCGCTTCAGGGTGCCCGGCCGTTTATCGGGTCCGTCGGAGAGCGTGAGTACGCCGATGAAACCAGGATTGAGGTCCTGTTGCGCAGGGACGATCTGGACGATGCCGTGTCGGCCCTGAAGGCCGCCCATCCCTACGAAGAGCCTGCCATGGACCTCTACCCGCTGCTGAACCGGGGAAGAGCAGACGGGTTCGGCAGGATTGGGGAACTGGAGAATCCCATGTCGCTTGAGCGGTTTGCGTCGGAGGTTAAACAGAAGTTCGGGGTTGAGGGAATAAGGTTTGTGGGCGACGCGAACCGGATGGTGCGGAGAGTAGCCCTGTGCGGCGGGAGCGGTTCCTCTTTTCTCCGCGAAGCCGGCCGCAGGGGGGCGGACGTGCTGGTCACCGGGGACGTGAAGTATCACGAGGCACGCGAAGCCGGGGAACTCGGCCTGGCAATGATCGATCTGGGTCACTTCGCCTCTGAAATAGTAATGGTGGAAGGGCTTGCCGCCCGATTGGAATCCGGGCTGCAAGCCCGCGGGTTCGTGGCGGAATTGGTAGTGTGTAAAGTAGAAAGGGACCCTTTCCGGTATCGCTGAGTCCGTTGACCTCACCATCAATGACGGGTTTGGTTCCTGAAAGGCAAGAGACAGGAGGTAGGTTTTGGGCAAAAACGTGAGGATTCTGGCGCAACTGCAGGAGATCGACCTGAAGATCGACTCCACGCGCGGAGAAAAACAGGCGCTTCAGGAAGAGATCGATTCTCTTGAGGCCAGGGTTGAAGAGATGCGTCAGGCGATAACGGGGCAGAACGCCGAGCTTGACGCCGTCGAGGAAGAGAAGAGGACGCTTGAGGAGAACCTGGCCGCCGAAGCGGATGCGATAAACCGCTCCGAGGCAAGGTTGCGTGAGATTAAGACCCAGAAGGAGTACCAGGCCGTTTCCAAGGAGATTGCCGCGGCCAAAAAGGTGAAGAACGACCTGGAGGAGCAGGTGCTGCAGAAGATCGCCAGGGCCGAGGAACTGAAGGGCATCATCGGCGAGAAGGAAAAGGAAATGGAGGAGTTCGCTTCCGGCTCCGCCAGCCTCAAGGAAGATCTGCACGTCAGGATCGAGCGGCTTGATGCGGATATCGCCAGTGATACTGCCGCCCGGGAGGCGGCCGCCAAGGACGTTTCCCCCTCGATGATGAAGCGTTATCTGATGCTGCGGGAGAAGCGCCAGGGACTGGCCATCTCCGAGGCCAGACGCGGCTCCTGTCTCGGCTGCAACATGAATCTGCCCCCGCAGCTTTTCAACAGCCTGTACAAGGTAGACAACCTGGTTGTCTGTCCCCATTGCCAGCGCCTCCTGTACCTGCGACAGGAAGGTGACGGCACTGTGGTTTAGGGAAAGTTCGCCGCCCCGGCTCATGCCGGGGTAAACGTTTTTGGGTGACAAGGCTTGGTCGAAGCAGGCCAGATGATCGCTGCCCGTTCGTCGGGGAGAGGAAAGTCCGGGCTCCGCAGGGCATGGTGCTGGATAACGTCCAGCGGGGGCGACCCCAGGGAAAGTGCCACAGAGAGAAGACCGCCTGCCTGAGCTTCGGCAAAGGCAGGTAAGGGTGAAAGGGTAAGGTAAGAGCTTACCAGATCCGGCGGTGACGTCGGGTGCTCGGTAAACCCCACCAGGAGCAAGGCCTAATAGGGAAGCGCAGAGGATTGCCCGTCCGAGCTTCCGGGTTGGCTGCTTGACGCCGCCGGCAACGGCGACGCTAGAGGAATGATCATCGCCCGTCGCGGGGTGACCCGCTCCGGGAACAGAACCCGGCTTATGGGCTGCTTCGGCCAAGGACAGTTCGTCGATTCACCTTTTTTTGGAGACCCGATGACGGACATGGAGATGTGGGACAATGCGGTAACCGTCGTCAGGAGAGAGTATGGGGCCTTGGCCGACCCGATAAAAGAGCGCTTGCGCTCGATTATCCGGGAGGTTCGGTTGGAGAAGACGGAGGTATGCTCCATCACGGCGTCGAGGGGCGCCTCACATGTCTGCTCCGGTTGCGGCGGCAGGTGCTGTCATAAGGGAAAGTATCATTTTTCCGTCATCGACCTGCTGGCCTTTCTCGACACCGGCAGGGATCTTTTCCTGCCCGCCTTCGGGGGGGTATCCTGTCCCTACCTGGGAAAGGCCGGCTGTCTCATGGAACCCCCGTACCGTCCCTTCACCTGCGTAACCTTCCATTGTGATCGTCTGGAGGCGCTGCTTACCGCCTCCGAGGTGGAGCGTCTCTATGGACTGGAGCGGAGCCTTCGCGTCAAGTACGGGGATATTGAAGAACTTTTCGGCACGCGCCTGACCCAGGGGCTTCTCCTGGGTTATGCGAGGTATCTTGAGGGAGCGTGCGCCGGCATTCTGGTTGCGGGCCGGTAGCTGTCAGGTTTTATTCCGGAGGTGAACATGTCTACCACAATCAACGATCTGGTTTCCGTACATATTGAGCACAAGCCGGCTTTTTACGCCCGCATAGAGGATATATCGCCCGACGTCAAGCCCGGATGGTGGCAGGTGAAGCTGCTGGTCCTGACCCACCCCCTGCAGGTTTTCACCTGGATCCTGGAGGAAAGCCAGATTAACGGTGCCCCTTTCACCATGGGCGGTACGCCGGTGGCCTTGGAAAAGGTCGTTTCTCCCGTGGGAAAGGTGGTAGTGGGTGCTCCCCCGGAGCAGCCGGAAAACGGTGGCGGCATCAGGCAGGAGACCGCCAAGGTCGTGTCCCTCCGGGACCGAAAGAAGGAGAAATAAGTAATACGGGTTGCCAGTTGATTTTGAGAAGTTTCAGCGCATTGTTATCTATGGCTTTCCCGACGGATGTTTTTCGTACCGGGGGCCGGAGATTGCGGAATATTCGAGCTTTTCCCCCCTCATTCCTCCTCAGCTACTCAGGTTCCGTTCCATTTGGGGACATGCCCCGCCCAACGCCCGCGCGACAACCCATAACTCCCTGACAAATCATGGAAAAATTCTCGTTTTGCTGCGTAGTTTTGCCTTGACAACTCTCCGGCCGCTTAGTATAGTTTGACCAAATTGTGGTATAAAGTGGTAAAATGTGGCAATAAATGCCGGAGGGGTAATGTTTCGTGGGGTTTTCGAGACTACCATCGATGTGAAGGGGCGTACCGGCCTTCCGGCCAAGTTTCGTGAAGTTCTGGTGGAAATCTTCGGTGACGAGCGCTTTTTCGTCACCAATTCGAATCCGGTAAGGCTGGCCGAGGGGGTGTCCTGTTCCGGGCTCGCCATTTATCCGTATCGGGAGTGGCTTGCACTGGAGGAAAAACTCGTGGCCGGGACCGGGCTGGGGCTCTCGTCGGCGGAGCTGGCGGCGGTCAAGCGAAGGATCATGGCCCCGGCCGTGGAATGCGTGGCCGACAAGCTCGGAAGAATTCTGATCCCGCCCCATCTCAGAAAAAACGCTGCCCTTGAGCGGGAGATAGTGTTTGCCGGCATGCTTAACAAGGCGGAAATCTGGAGTCTGGCGGAGTGGGAAAAGGTTCGCCGTCAGGATGATCAGAACTTCCCGGTCGATTCGCAGGCCCTGGCGGATCTGGGGTTGTAGTGGGCGGATTTTGCCACATCCCGGTCATGTATTCCGAGGCCATCCGCTACCTGGCTCCCCGGTCCGGCAGGATCTATGTGGACGGGACCGTCGGTGGTGCCGGGCATGCGGCGGGTATACTGGAGGCGTCCGCTCCCGACGGTATCCTGATAGGTTTTGACCGGGATCGCGAGGCGCTCGAAGCGGCATCGGCAAGGCTTGCACCCTTCGGCGACCGGGTCAGACTGTTTCACGCCAACTTTTCACGGCTTTCCGGGACTCTGGAAAGCGAGGCCTTGCTGCCCGTCGACGGCGTGCTGCTCGACCTGGGCGTGTCATCGCACCAGTTGGACACCGGGGAGCGGGGATTCAGCTTCCAGCACGACGCAGCTCTGGACATGCGGATGGACGCCTCGTCCGGCATGACCGCAGCGGATCTGGTCAATACCCTTCCGGAGCGGGAGCTGGAGTTGATTATCAGGGAGTTCGGCGAGGAACGGTGGGCCAGAAGGATCGCCTCGGTCATCGTGTCGGCCCGGACGGCGGCGCCCATCGAGACCACACTGCAGCTTGCGGACCTGGTCAAGGGGGCGATTCCCCGGGCGCGATGGGAGGCCCGCCTCCATCCTGCAACCAGGACCTTTCAGGCCCTGCGGATTGCGGTCAACGAGGAGTTCGCCAGTCTCCGGCAGGGGCTGGCCGCCGGCGTACAGGCACTGGGGAGTGGCGGCAGGCTGGTGGTAATCTCGTTTCACTCCCTGGAAGACAGGATCGTAAAGAATTTTTTCAATGAAGCCGCCAGGGGGTGCATCTGCCCGAAAAGCGCTCCCCTGTGCGTCTGCGGAAGGCTTCCGACACTCAGAAAGCTTACCGGCAAGCCGGTGACAGCCACCCCGGAAGAGGTCGAGGCGAATCCCAGATCCCGCAGCGCGAAACTGAGGGCAGCCGAAAAACTCTAGCCGGAAAGGAGCATGCTCCCATGTCAATCGCCAAAACGGCATTAAGCAAGGTTGCCACTCCCAAAAAGATCGAGGCGGCTGCATCACAGAGATGGGACCTGTTCCCCTACCTGGTTACCGTCCTGGCGTTCCTGACCCTTCTCTCCCTCTTTCACGTATGGTCAAGGGTGAAAGTGGTGGATCTCAATCTCCGGATAACAGAGGCCAACCGTCTCCTCAAGAATCTGCAGCAGGAGAAGAACATGTTGAAGCTGGAGGTGGCTTCACTGAAGAACCCCGCCAGGATCGAGGCCCTGGCAAAAGGTGAGCTGGGTATGGCCCTTCCCGCGGATCAGCAGGTCATTATCGTCAAATGATGGACGCCAAGGAAAAATGGTCCAGGATCCGCATACGCATCATAGGATCCCTGTTTGCCGTTTTCTTTGTACTTACCTCCGCCCGCGCGTTCTATCTGCAGATAATCAAGCGGGACGACTGGATAAAGCTCGCCGGCAGGCAGCACCAGAAGGTCATCCCCCTGACCCCGGCCCGCGGCACCATATACGACGGCACCGGTACGCCGCTCGCGGTTTCCATCGAGGTCGATTCATGCTTTGCCGAACCATCCGTGATTGAGGACCCCAAGGCCGCGGCTGCGGCACTGACGCCGCTGCTCGGCATGCCGACGGATGTCATCGAGAAGAAGCTTTCCGGCAAGAAGAGCTTTGCCTGGCTGAGACGGCAGGTAAACCCCGACCTGGCCCGAAAGATTCGCGAGCTGGATATCAATGGCATCGGGTTCGTCAAGGAGACCAGGAGGTTCTATCCCAATTCCGAGGTGGCGGCCCATGTCATCGGCTTCACCGGCCTGGATCCGGAGGGGCTTGAAGGCATCGAGCTGAAGTACAATGCACAGATCCTTGGCAACACCGGCTATATGGTCACCGAGCGCGATGCACTGGGGCGCGATATCGCGCTGATGGGAACCGTCATCAAGAAGGCTTCCAAGGGATATAACATCACCCTGACCCTGGACAAGAACGTCCAGTACATCGCGGACAAGGAGCTTGCCAAAGCGGTGACCGCAAGCAGGGCCGTCGGGGGCATCGCGCTGGTCATGGAACCCGCCACCGGCAGGATCCTGGCGTTGTCGTCATACCCGACATTCAATCCCAACGCGTTTCGCCGGTACCCGCACGACAATCTCCGGAACCGGGCCGTTGCCGACAGCTTCGAGCCGGGGTCAACGATGAAGGCGTTCCTGATCGCCTCCGCTCTCGAGGAAAAGGTCATCGGCCCGAACGATACCTTCCACTGCGAAGGCGGCAGCTACGCCATCGGGGGGCGGGTGATTCATGACACCCACAAGTACGGTACGTTGAGGGTGCCGGAAATTCTGAAATATTCCAGTAATATCGGAGCAGCCAAAATCGGCAGCCGGCTCGGTCCGGAAAGGCTGTTTGAAAACCTTAAGAAATTCGGCTTCGGAGAAAAGAGCGGCATCGACCTGCCCGGAGAGGTGGTGGGTTACCTGAGGGACCGCAGCCGCTGGTACGGAATCGATCTGGCTACCATATCGTTCGGCCAGGGGATCTCGGTGTCCTCCGTACAGCTTATCGCCGCCATTTCAGCCGTTGCAAACGGCGGGCTGCTGATGAAGCCCTATATCGTCGAAAAGATCAGCGACGATTCCGGAACGACCGTCAGGCAGTTTTCCCCCCAGATCAGGCGCAGGGTCATCTCGTCAGGCACGTCCAGGATCATGGCGAAGATGATGGAAGGCATCACCACGGAAGGGGGAACCGGTCTCAACGCCGCGGTGGACGGGTACCGGGTGGCAGGTAAAACCGGCACCGCCCAGAAGGTGGACCCCCTGACCAAGTGCTACTCGGCCAGCAAGCGGACGGCATCCTTTATAGGGTTCGTCCCTGCCGAGCAGCCGCGGCTTGCCATTCTGGTGGTGATAGATGAGCCCAAAACCAGTTCCTATGGGGGGGTGGTCGCCGCTCCCGCCTTTCGCGAGATCGCGCTGCAGTCGCTCTGCTACCTCAAGGTTCCTCCCACCGTCCCCTTTAAGGCGAAGAAGCCCGACCCCGAGGAACCGCGCGAAAAGACGCCGGAACAGAACGCAAGTGTTGCCGAGGCCGGAATCGACGAAGGCACGGCAGGCGCCCTCATGCCGAATTTCCACGGCATGAGCATCCGCCAGGTCATGAGGTACATGGAGAAGAATTCCCTGAATGTGAAGATCCTGGGGAGCGGCCGGGCGGTGGAGCAGAACCCCAGACCGGGGTTGCGGATAGGTCCCGCCGACCAGGTCTGGGTAAAGTTCGTGCCTTCCGCCTGACAGGGGAAGGGAAAAGTGAAAGAGCCGCGGCAGGTTGCCGTGGGGCGAGGCGGAATGCGGTTTTCCGAGCTTATTAAATCCATCGGAGAGCCGGTGCGGATCACCGGTGACGTGGACGTGGAGATCCTTGGACTCTCCTACGATTCCCGCAGGGTCGTACCTGGCGGGCTGTTCTTCGCCCTGCGCGGCGCCGCCGTGGACGGCCACGCCTTCCTGTCCAGGGCGGTCGCAGCTGGCGCGTCCGGCCTGGTGGTAGAGGACGATTCGAATCTGCCGGATGGTATCCCCTGTGTGACGGTGCCCGACTCACGGCTGGCCATGTCCAGGATGGCCGCCGCCTTCAATGGCCATCCCACCGCAGGGGTGCCGCTGATCGGCATCACCGGGACCAACGGCAAGACCACCACCACCTATCTGCTTGAATCCATTCTGGAAAAGGCCGGCATCCCCGCGGCGGTCCTCGGCACCATCAATTACCGCTTCCGGGGCACCGTCCTTTCCGCCCCCCATACCACCCCCGAATCGGTGGATCTGCAGGAGACCATCCGCCGCCTTATCGACCTGGGTGCCCGCGGCGTGGTCATGGAGGTTTCATCCCATGCCCTGGAGCAGCGCCGGGTGGACGGCTGTAGCTTTGACGTGGGAATCTTCACCAACCTGACCCGTGACCACCTGGACTACCACCTGGATATGGACTCCTACCTGGCCAGCAAGCAGCGCCTGTTCTCCGAGCTGCTTGTCCCTGACAACGGCAAGCCGTCACGGCATGCGGTCGTGAATATCGACGACCCGGCGGGCGGCAGGATTGCCGCCGCGACACCGTGTCCGGTCATAACCTACGGGCTCTCCGGAGAGGCGGCAATCACCGCCCTGGATGTGCTGTTCTCCACCGCCGGCATCTCCGGTACCCTGCGCACGCCTGCCGGCGACAGGGCCTTTCACTCGGACCTGCTGGGACGCTTCAACCTGTACAACATCCTCTCCGCCGTTGCCGCAGCCTGCACCCTGGAGATCCCGCTGGACGTGATCGTCGCGGGCATCCGGGAACACGGCAAGGTGGTCGGGAGGCTGGAGCGGATTGAGACCGGCAGGGACGTTACGGTCCTGGTGGACTATGCCCATACCGGCGACGCACTGGAAAACGTCCTGAAGACCCTGCTGGAACTGGAGCACCGTCGGATCATAACGGTATTCGGCTGCGGCGGCGACCGGGACCGCGGCAAGCGGCCCATCATGGGGGAGGTTGCCGGCCGCTGCAGCGATCTGGCGATCGTCACCTCCGATAACCCACGCACCGAGGAGCCGGCAGCAATCATGCAGGAGATAAGAAAGGGGATCGTGCCGCTCGGGCTGCGGGAATACGACGAAGCCGACCTTGTCGGGGGAATCCGCGGGCAGGGGTTCGTGCTGGTGGCGTCGCGCCGCGAGGCCATCCGGCTGGCTGCCAGGCTGGCCGGGCCGGGAGACATCGTGCTCATCGCCGGCAAGGGGCACGAAGACTACCAGATCATCGGCACGGAGAAGCACCACTTCGACGACCGTGAAGAGGCTGCGGCTGCCTTTGGGAATGTGGGGGCTGCGCCGTGAAGCCGGCCTTCGGAGTGGAAGAGATCGGCGCCGCAGTCAACGGCGTGATTACCGGAAGGAGGGACGCCGAGATCCGTGGGGTGTCCACCGACTCCAGGACGGTGGAGGCGGGGGAGCTGTTCATCCCCCTGAAGGGTGAACGGTTCGACGGCCACCGCTATATCGATGCCGCCCTGGCGCGCGGGGTAAGGGTCTTCCTGGCGGAACGGGACGGTTGTGACGCCGCCTCCCTCCCGGAGGGGGTCACCTGCATAACCGTGCCGGATACGCTCCGCGCCCTGGGCGACCTGGCGGCCTTCCACCGGCGCCGGTTCTCCGTCCCGGTCACGGCCGTGACCGGCAGCAACGGCAAGACCACCACCAAAGAGATGCTGGCAGCGATCCTGGACCGCACCGGGCCGGGGTTGAAGACCGCGGGCAACCTGAACAACCTGATAGGCCTGCCGAAGATGCTGCTCCAACTCGGGGAGGAACATCAATGGGCCGTGCTGGAGATGGGGATGAGCGAGCCGGGTGAGATAGACCGGCTGGCCGAGATCGCGTGCCCGAAGGTTGGCGTGATCACGAACGTTTCAGCAGCGCACCTGCTTTCCATGGGGAATGTCGAGGCGGTTGCGCAGGCCAAGGGGGAGTTGTTCCGGCGGTTGCCGGCCGGGAGCTGCTCCGTTTTCAACGCTGACGACCCCCTGGTTGCCGCCCTCCCTTCGCCGACCGGGGTGCGCCGCCTCTCCTTCGGTCTCGGCCAGGCCGACATCAGGGGCGGACAGATCGAGGAATTCGGCAGGGCCAGCCAGAATTTTACTATCGCCTTGCCTTCGGCAGTGGTTCGGGTGCGTCTGCGGGCGCTTGGCCGGCACAACGTCCTGAACGCCCTTGCCGCGGCTGCAACCGCGTACGCGCTTGGGGTGGATCCCGGGGACATACGGGCCGGGCTGGAGTCCTTCGTACCCGTCGACAAGCGCCTTGTCCCGGAAGAATTGGCCGGCATTCTGCTGATCGACGACAGCTACAACGCAAACCCGGCATCCATGAAGGCCGCCCTTCTGACCCTGAACCAGGTGAAGGAGACGGGGCGTGCCATTGCCGTGCTGGGGGACATGCTTGAGCTGGGGGCCGCCTCGAAAGATGCCCATGGGGAGGTGGGCCGGCTGGCCGCCTCGTGCGTGGAGCGCCTCTACCTGCTTGGTTCCATGGCGGCCGATGTCGCGGCCGGCGCCGTGTCAGGAGGGCTTCCCCAATCCGCCATCGTCATTGCGAACGACCACGACGAGATACTAGCCGATCTGCTGGCCGCCATGAGGCCCGGAGACTGCATCCTGGTGAAGGGGTCCCGGGGCATGCGGATGGAAACCGTTGCCGAGGCCGTCAGGACCGCTTCCGATTCCGGCACGCTGAAAGGGGCTGTGAACTGATGCTGTACAATCTCCTCTATCCACTGGCAACCGAGTTTCACCTCCTGAACGTCTTCAAGTACCTGACCTTCAGGACCATCTACGCCGTCATCACCGCCCTGGTGGTCTCCTTCCTTTTGGGCCCGTGGATTATCCGGAAGCTGCAGGCCATCCAGGTGACCCAGGTGATACGGACCGACGGCCCGGAATCGCACCTGAAGAAACAAGGCACCCCGACCATGGGCGGGGTGCTGATCCTGGCGGCCACCGTCATCCCCACCCTGCTCTGGGCGGACCTTTCCAACGTCTATATCTGGATGGTCCTCGCCATCATTATCGGTTACGGCCTGATAGGCTTTGTGGACGACTACAAGAAGGTGGTCGAGAAGAACCCCAAGGGGCTCTCCCCGCGCCAGAAGACCTTCTACCAGGTGCTGCTGGGGCTTCTGGTGGGCGCGGCGCTCTACTACCACCCGGGATTTTCCACCGAACTGACCGTGCCGTTTTTCAAGAACCTCAGGCCCGACCTGGGGATTTTCTATATCCCGTTCGTCATGTTGGTCATCTTCGGCGCCAGCAGTGCGGTCAACCTGACCGACGGCCTTGACGGTCTGGCCATCGGCCCGGTTGCCATCAATGCCGGCACCTACATGCTGTTCACCTATATTGCCGGCAACATCAAGCTGGCCAATTACCTGCAGATCCCCTACGTGGCAGGAGCCGGCGAGCTGGCGATCCTGTGCGGCGCCATGGCCGGCGCCGGGCTCGGCTTTCTCTGGTACAATGCCTATCCCGCCGAGGTGTTCATGGGCGACGTGGGCTCCCTCCCTCTGGGCGGCGGGCTCGGCGCGCTGGCGGTGATAACGAAACAGGAGATCCTGCTGGTGATCGTGGGCGGGATCTTCGTCATCGAGGCCCTTTCGGTCATTTTCCAGGTGGGTTCCTACAAGTACCGGGGCAAGCGGATCTTCCGGATGGCGCCGATCCACCACCACTTTGAGCTGAAGGGGGTGGCCGAGCCGAAGATCATCGTCCGTTTCTGGGTCATTACCATTATCCTGGCGCTGATCGCCATCTCGACGTTGAAGATAAGGTAAGGCAAAGGGTGAAGAGTGAAGAGAAAAAACGCATGGAATTGAAGAATAAAAAAATACTGGTGGTCGGACTGGCGCGTACCGGGGCCTCGGTGGCACGGTTTCTGACCGGGCAGGGGGCAACGGTCACCGTCACCGATATGAAGAACCGGGAGGCCCTGGCCGTAATTGTCGATTCCCTTGCGGACCTGGACATCACGCTGGAGCTGGGCCGCCACGGGGAGGAGACATTTACCGGGGCCGATCTGATCGTGGTGAGCCCGGGCGTGCCGATGAACATCGCGCCGCTGAAGCTGGCCCGCGAGAGGGGCGTCCCGGTCATCAGCGAGATCGAGCTGGCCCACTCCTTCATCCGGGCACCCATGGTGGCCATCACCGGCACCAACGGCAAGACCACCACCACCACCCTGACCGGCGAGATCTTCAAGGGGTGCGGCTTCCGGACCTTCGTGGGGGGAAACATCGGCAAACCGCTCATCGATCTGGTCACCTCGGGAGAGCAGGTAGACAGGGTTGTTGCCGAGATCAGCTCGTTTCAGTTGGAGGGGATCGCCGAGTTCCGTCCCCGCGTGGCGGTACTGCTCAATATTACCGAGGACCACCTGGACCGGTACGCCAACTTCCAGGAATACGTCGATGCCAAGGAACGGATTTTCGCCAACCAGACCGGAGAGGATTTCGCGGTCCTCAACCTGGACGACCCACTGGTGGCTGCCTGTGCCGACAGGATCGCGGCCCGTGTTGTGCCCATGAGCCGGCTGCGCCAGATGGAGCAGGGGATCTCCCTGCGCAACGGCGTCATCACCTTCGCCTGGGAGGGACGGGTGGAGCGGTTCCCCACCTCGGCCCTGAAGCTGCGGGGGGTGCACAACCTGGACAATTGCATGGCCTCCCTTGCCGCCACCCTGCTGCTGGGGTGCGAGGGGGGGAGCGTCCTGGCCGCCCTGGAGCGTTTCTCCGGCCTCCCCCACCGGATGGAGCTGGTTGCCGAGGTGGGCGGCGTGGCTTACTACAACGACAGCAAGGGGACCAACGTGGGGAGCGTGGTCAAGTCACTGGAGAGCTTTCCCGGCAACGTGATCCTCATTGCCGGCGGCAAGGACAAGGGGGGGGAATACACGCCCCTGGCGGAGCTGGTCCGCGAGCGGGTGCGTCACCTGATCCTGTTGGGCGAGGCACGGGAGCTGATCCGCGACGCCCTCGGCCACCTGACCCACACCGTCATGGCTGGGAGCCTGGAGGAGGCGGTACGGGAGGCGCACCGGCTGGGGCGGCCGGGTGACACGGTGCTGTTCTCTCCGGCATGCTCCAGCTTCGACATGTTCCGGAACTACGAGGAACGGGGCGACCGCTTCAGCGCGGCGGTGCGCTCGCTCCCGGGAGGCAAGGTTAGATGAGCAGGGCTGAGGGATACGATCTCATCATCATGCTCATGGTCATTGCATTGACCTGCTTCGGCGTGGTCATGGTCTATTCTTCTTCATCCATCATGGCGGTCAAGAAGTTTCACGACGAATTCTACTTTCTCAAGCGCCAGATGATCTATCTGGTCCTCGGCATGGGGGTCATGTGGTGGGCCATGAGAGTCGATTACCACATCTGGAAGAAGGCGGCCGTGCCGATACTGATCGTCTGCCTGGTCCTCCTGGGGCTGGTGTTCATACCGGGCATCGGCGGCAGCGCCGGCGGCTCGTCCCGCTGGATCCGGCTCCCCGGCTTCTCCCTGCAGCCGGCGGAACTGGCCAAGATTGCCTTCATCATGTACATGGCCTATTCACTGGACAAGAAGCAGGACAAGGTGAAGTTCTTCTCCACAGGCTTCCTCCCCTACATGGTTGTGCTGGCCGTGATGCTGATGTTCCTGCTGAAACAGCCCGACCTGGGCTCCTCACTGACCCTCGGGGCAGTGGCCATGATCATGCTGTTCGCCGCCGGAACCAGGCTTTCGTACATACTTTCCATGGCCCTGCTGGCCCTGCCGTTTCTCTACTACGCCGTCATGCACGTGGATTACCGGCGGCGGCGCATCATGGCATTCCTGAACCCCTGGGAGGACCCGACCAACACCGGCTTCCAGATCATCCAGTCGTGGATCGCGGTCGGCACCGGCGGGCTGTTCGGCCAGGGGCTGGGAGAAGGGAAGCAGAAGATGTTCTACCTGCCCGAGGCCCACACCGACTTCATCTTCTCGGTGGTCAGCGAGGAGCTGGGTTTTGTCGGGTTCATGGTGATAACGGCCATGTTTTTCCTGCTGGTGCAGCGGGGAATCCGGGTCGCGCTCTATGCCGAGGACAATTTCGGCAGGTCGCTGGCTTTCGGCATCTCCACCCTGATCGGTCTTGAGGCCTTCGTCAACGTGGCCGTGGTCACCGGCCTGTTCCCGACCAAGGGTATGGCACTGCCGTTCATCAGTTACGGTGGAAGTTCCCTCATCATCACCCTGTTCGCCATGGGGATACTGCTCAACATCTCCTCGCGGGTGAGGGTGTCGCAGTGAGGCTCATCGTTGCCGGCGGCGGCACCGGCGGACACCTGTTCCCGGGTATCGCGGTGGCAGAGGAGTTCCTCTCCAGGGACCCCGCCAATCAGGTGCTGTTCGTCGGCACCGGGCGGGGCATCGAGGCCAGGGTCCTGCCCCGACTCGGTTACCGGCTGGAATGCATCGCCACCTCGGGGCTGCGGGACAAAAGCCTGTTCGGCCGTATCAGGGGGGTCTGGCCGTTGCTGCTCGGCTACCTCCAGTCACGGCGGATCGTGCGTGAGTTCGGACCTGACCTGGTGCTGGGGGTGGGAGGCTATGCCTCCGGTCCGCTGGTCCTGGCAGCCGGTCGGATGGGGCGGCCCTGCTTCATCCACGAGCAGAACGCCCTCCCCGGTCTCACCAACCGGCTGCTGTCCAGGCGGGTCAGGAAGGTTTTCGTCTCCGTGGAGGAGTCGCTCGGCCGGATGCCGGCCGACAGGACCGTCCTCACCGGCAACCCGCTCAGGCGGCAGATACTGGAGCGTCTCACGTCGGCGCCAAAAGAGCCGGGGCTCGATGCCAGGTTCCACCTGCTGATCTTCGGTGGGAGCGCCGGCGCGCACCGCATCAACCTGGCCATGATTGAGGCACTGCCGGCCCTGGCGAAACTGGGTGAGCGCCTGGAGATAACCCACCAGACCGGTGAGAACGACCTGGAGGAGGTGCGGGAGGCCTACCGGCTGCAGGGATTCGACAGTCGGGTGGTGCCGTTCATTGACAACATGGCCGAGGCTTACGCCGTGGCCGACCTGGTGGTATGCAGGGCCGGCGCCACGACCATCGCTGAGGTGACCGCCTGCGGCAAGGCCTGCATCTTCGTGCCGTACCCCTTTGCCGCCGACGACCACCAGAGGAAAAACGCCGAGGCGTTGACCAAAAGGGATGCGGGCTTCATGATCCTGGACCGGGAGTTGTCCGGGGAACGTCTGGCCGGAATGATAGCCGAACTGGCCGGAAATCCCGGACGGATTGCGGAGACCGGCAGGAACGCGGCCAGGCTGGCCCGACCCGAGGCGGCCGGGGTAATCGTGGACGAGATGTTGAAAGGGTGAAGCGTGAAGAGAGAAGGGTGAAAGGCAGAAGGCAAAAAGCGATAAGCAAACTGCGTAATACGAGGGATATAAAGAAGGTTACATGTACGGAAGAATAGAAAAGATACATTTCGTGGGCATCGGCGGCATCGGCATGAGCGGTATCGCCGAGGTGCTCCTTAACCTGGGATACAAGGTCTCAGGCTCTGACCTGCGCCGCTCGGAGATCACCGACCGGCTCGCCGGACTGGGGGGGGAGATATTCTTAGGCCATGCCAGGGAGAACGTGACCGGCGCCGACGTGGTGGTCATCTCCAGCGCGGTGAAGGAGGACAACCCCGAGGTGCTGGAAGCGAGGGAATACCTGATCCCGGTAATCCCCAGGGCCGAGATGCTGGCCGAGTTGATGCGGATGAAATACGGCATAGCCATCGCCGGCACCCACGGCAAGACCACCACCACCTCCATGGTGGCGACCCTGCTGGGTCACGGCGGCATCGACCCCACCATGGTGATCGGCGGGCGGCTCAACTCCATCGGCAGCAACGCCCGGCTCGGCCAGGGGAAGTTCCTGGTGGCCGAGGCGGACGAGTCGGACGGCTCCTTTCTGAGGCTCTCTCCGACCATAGCCGTGGTGACCAACATCGATGCGGACCACCTGGACTTTTACAGCGGGCTGGATCAGATCAAGGACACCTTTGCGGAATTCATCAACAAGGTCCCTTTCTACGGGCTGGCGGTGCTCTGCCTCGATAACGACAACGTGGCGGACATTCTTCCCCGGGTGAAAAAACGGTTCATCACCTACGGTCGGAGCGCCCAGGCCGACTTCAGGGCACTGGACGTCAGACTGGAAGGGTTCAGCACCTCGTTCGCGGTCCAGTACCGGGGCGAGCGCCTCGGCGAGATCACCTTCCGCATGCCGGGCACCCACAACGTCCTCAACGCCTTGGCCGCCGTGGCGGTGGCCATGGAGCTCAACGTGCCGTTCTCGGTGATCCAGGAGGGATTCCGGGAGTTCGGCGGGGTTGGGCGGCGCTTCCAGGTCAAGGGTGAGGTGAACGACGTCATGGTGGTGGACGACTACGGTCATCATCCTGCCGAGATCCGGGCCACCCTGGCGGCGGCCAAGGGAGGGTGGGACAGAAGGCTGATAGTGGCTTTCCAGCCCCACCGCTATACCAGGACCAAAGAGCTGTTCGACGATTTCGTCAAGGCGTTCCACGACGCCGACGTCCTGGTGCTGACCGATATCTACCCTGCCGGCGAGACACCCATCGAAGGGGTGACCTCCGAGGCCCTGGCGCGGGGCATCAAGCAGCACGGCCAGAAGGACGTGACGCATATCGCGGACCGGGAAGCGGTGGCCGACCACCTGCTCGGGATTCTCAGGCCAGGGGACATCGTCCTGACGCTCGGCGCGGGCAACATCTGGCAGGCCGGCGAAGCCCTGCTCAAGAAGCTGGGCGTGGATCTTTGAAAAACGGCTTTTCGGACAGCCTGAAACGATTCCTGCGCGGGACGGCGCTGCGGGACGAGCCCATGTGGCGACATACCTCGCTGCGGGTCGGCGGTCAGGCGGACTGGTTCATTACCCCGGCCGACCTGGCCGACCTTCGGGCACTCCTTGCCCTGCTGGCGGAACACGGCATGGGGTTCCTGGTGGTCGGCGGCGGGTCCAACCTCCTGGTCAGGGACGGGGGCATCCGCGGCGCGGTCATCTCGCTGGATCGGTTCGACCTGCTGGAACCGGCCGGGGACGGCCTGCTCCGGGCCGGAGCGGGGGCGACGAACCGGGTACTGGTGGAATTCGCCCGGGAAAAGGAGCTTACCGGCCTGGAGTTCCTGGTGGGGATTCCCGGCAGGCTGGGGGGAGCCCTGGCCATGAATGCCGGAGCGGGTGGCCGGGCAATCACCGATTTCCTGGAGTTCCTGGTGACCCTCAGGGGGAGCGCGGTGACCAGTGCCGCACGTGAAGACTTGAGCTTCGGCTACCGCTTCCTGGAACTGAAGCCGGACGAGATCATCCTGGAGGCGACATTTCGGCTCACCGGTGGGCGGAAAGAGGAGATCGGGCGGCTGATGGAGGAATTCCTGGCCCACCGCCGAAAAGTGCAGCAGGTCGGCTACCCGAACGCGGGATCGTTCTTCAGGAACCTTCCCGAGGGGCCGGCCTGGCGCTTCATCGACGCGGCCGGCCTGCGGGGAATGCGGGTGGGGGGTGCACAGGTATCGGAGGTGCACGCCAACTTCCTGGTCAACCGGGGCGGGGCCACTGCCGGAGACTTTCTCGCCCTGGCAGTCTTGGTGAAGGAAAAGGTCAGGGAGAAGACAGGGGTCCAATTGAAGGAAGAGGTCAGGATAGTCGGTGGGGACTGAAAGGTATAGCTACTGAATGATGACCAGGGAAGAATTGAAAACCAGAAAGATAGGGGTGCTCTGCGGCGGCCTCTCGGCCGAGCGGGAGGTGTCCCTGAACAGCGGCGCAGCCGTGCACCAGGCACTTACGGCCGCCGGATACGACGCGTCGCTCATCGACGTGGGCAGGAATCTGGCCGCGGCCCTGGCCGAGCAGGGGGTGGAACTGGCGTTCGTGGCGCTGCACGGCCGTTACGGCGAGGACGGGGCGGTCCAGGGGATGCTGGAGCTGATGGGCATTCCCTACACCGGTTCCGGGGTGCTGGCCAGCGCCCTTGCCATGCACAAGGTTTACGCCAAGGCGGCCTTTGCCGTGTCCGGCCTTCTGGTCGCCCCATACCGGGTGCTCTGCCCGGGGGAATCCCTGGAGCCTGAGTCGCTGGGCTTCCCCTTCCCGGTAGTGGTCAAGCCCTCCCAGGAGGGGTCGTCGGTGGGTGTCAGCATCGTCAGGTCTCCGGAGGAGATTGCTCCGGCCCTGGAACTCGCCTTCCGCTACGACCGGGAGGTGCTGGTGGAGCAGTTCATCCCTGCCAGGGAGATCCAGGTGGGGATCCTGGACGACCGGGCCATCGGCGCCATCGAGATCGTCCCCCGCAACGAATTCTACGATTTCGAGGCCAAGTATACCCCCGGCATGGCGGAGCATATCTTTCCCGCTCCCCTTGCGGAGCCGCTCTACCGGAAGGTCCTCGGAATCGGCGAACGGGCCCACCGCGCTTTGGGATGCAGCGGTTACAGCCGTGTGGACTTGCTGGTGACTCCCGATGAACAGTGCTACGTCCTGGAGGTGAATACCTTGCCGGGGATGACGACCCTCAGTCTCTTTCCCGAGATAGCAAACGGGGTGGGCATCCCCTTTGCGGAGCTGATAGTGAGGATCATCCTCTCCGCTTCGTTGAAGATACAGAGTCAATAAGCCGGGTGATTCGGCCCGTCGTGGTGCTCCATGCGAGACCTGCATCATAAGAAAATGAAACCCCAGCGCAACCGGAACCGGCAGAAGCGGGAAAAGAAGCCCCGCAGGCCGCTCCAGATCCGCCGTGCACTGCGCAAGGCGGCCAGGTTGTGCGCCGCCTTCGTGCTGGTCACCCTGGCCTGGACGGTGTACACCGAGATCAGCGAGCTGGTGTCCGGGATCAGGCTCTTCAGTCTGGAGCGGATAGAGGTTTCACGCCTGAAACGGATCAGCCGGGACGAAATCGTCGCCCTGGCCGGGGTGAAGGCCGGTGACTCCCTGTTGCGGCTGGATCTGAAGCGGATGGCCGAGCAGATTGAGAAAAACCCGTGGGTGGATACACTCAGGTTACGCCGTCACTTTCCGGGGACCCTCACCATCGAGCTGACCGAGCGTGAACCCGTTGCAGTGGTCAACCTGGGCTACCTGTTCTACCTGGACGCCAGGGGGGAGATCTTCAAGCCTTTGACCGAGGGCGACCGGCTCGACTTCCCGATATTCACCGGCGTCACCGAGGAAGACCTTGGCAAGGATCCCGCCGGGACCAGGTCCATGATCCGGACCGCTCTCGGCATCATGGACCTGCTCAGGCAGGGCACGGCCTTCCGGCTGGACGATGTCTCCGAGATCCACTTGGACAAGGGATACGGCTATACCCTGTTTACCGCCGCGGGGGGCATCCCGGTCAAGCTGGGGAACGGAGATTTTTCAGGCAAACTTGAGAGGTTATCGAGGATATACGGGGATCTGCTCGCCCAGGGCGCAACCCTGGAGTATATAGATCTCAACTATTCGGACAAGATTGTGGTAAAAAAGGTGTGACACAGGAGGGGGCCCATGGCCAACAGAAGGGAAAACCTGATCGTGGGGCTCGATATCGGCACCACGAAAATCTGCGCAATTGTCGGCAACGTAACCGAGGACGGAGTCGATATCGTCGGTATCGGCACCAGTCCGTCCCGCGGACTCCGCAAGGGGGTGGTCATCAACATCGAGACCACCGTGGCCTCCATCAGGAAGGCCATCGAAGAGGCCGAGCTGATGGCCGGCTGCGAGATCAAGTCGGTCTACGCCGGGATCGCGGGCGGGCACATCAAGGGCTTCAACTCCCAGGGGGTTATCGCCATCAAGAACCGGGAGGTCTCGCCCGACGACGTGCGCCGGGTCATCGACGCGGCCAAGGCCATTGCCATCCCCATGGACCGGGAGGTGATCCACATCCTCCCCCAGGAGTTCATCATCGACGACCAGGACGGCATCCGCGAGCCGCTGGGGATGAGCGGGGTGCGGCTTGAGGCTCGGGTGCACATCGTCAC